>Ga0116143_10003224_pt1 | contig 16659 bp, 12 predicted proteins | sample AD_UKC034_MetaG_FD_89745 | JGI IMG/M metagenome (GOLD analysis project Ga0116143, IMG submission 89745) | Active sludge microbial communities of municipal wastewater-treating anaerobic digesters from USA - AD_UKC034_MetaG | ecosystem: Engineered > Bioreactor > Anaerobic > Digestate | place: USA...
CGGCGAGCTGGGCGCGCAGGTCCAGTTCGTAGATCTCGTAGGCGTGCAGGTAACCGTCCTGGTCGGGGTCCACACCTTCGCCATCCTTGCTGAGGACGAGGCGCGAGTACATCGGATCATTCGCGTTCATCTCGGCATGCGTGCCGAGGTGCAGAATGCCATAGCGCGGGGCGGCTTCGCGGAAGCTGCGTTCGTTGGCGCGCATGCCCAGCAGCAGGTCGGCACGCATGACGGAACCGAGGCCCTCGGCGGTGCGTAGCGCGAATGGTTGGCGCACGTAGCTGAGGAAGTGCTTGTCCAGCCGGGTGCTGTCGGCCACCTGGGCGCGGTAACACTTCTTCACCTCATCGGTGAAGCCGGGTGCCAGGGCGAGCGTGGCGGCGGTGCGTTCGCGCGCCAGTTCGGCGAAGCGGACGGCCGTGGTGGCGCTGAGCAAATTGGCGATGGCGAAGCGGTGCACGAGCAGATGTTCCTTGTAGCCACTGCGATCGGAAGGCGCATCCAACAGGGTCTCGAAGTTGATGGTGTGCAAGGGCCCATCGGGGATGATGAGCAATTCGTTGCCGGTGAGGTAGGGCGCGACCGGTGCGATGAGACGTTGGTGGAGCAGATGGCCCAGCCGCACGTACTCGCCCACGTTGCGTTCGGCGATGGCGGCGTTGAAGGCCCTCACCTCGTCATCCAGCCCCTCGGCGGAGCTGCGCACGATGTGTTCCTCGGCATGACCGACCACCAGGGCGTGCACGCTGCTGTCCGTGATGGAGAAGGAGAGCAGGTGGCGGCCCGGCTTCAGCAGGTGGCGGCGCAGGTCGGCCAAGGTGGTGGTGGGTTCGCCATAGCGCAGGGCGAAGTAGGCGGGATGGCTCTTCTCCAGGCGCACGAGGAAGGCGTGGTAGGTGCTGTCGTTGGCGTGCATGGCCGTGGCCGAGCCACGGTCCGCCGCGGTGACGGCAAGGGCGGCGATGAGCTCCTGTTCCCGCGCCACCACGCTGTCCGGAACGCCGGCGAAGCGGATGCCCTTGAAGGCGTTGAGCCGTTCCTTGAGCAAGGTGGAACGGTGTGCCTCGGAAAGCTGGAGGATGCGCTGGGCGGTGGCGGTCGCCCCGATCGCTTCGCGCCCTTCATAGGCGAGGTCAACCGCCAGGTCGAAGAGCCGTTCCTGGCTGGCCACGAGCAGCAGTTTCCCGGCTTCATCGTCCACCCCCGCCTTGTTCCGTGCGAGGGCCGTGATCGCCAGGTCCAGGTCATCATTCCATGCACGGTTGAAGGTCTCGCCGCTCAGGGCGCGCTCGGTCATCACCTTCCAATAGAGCGCATCGGAAAGCAGTTCCGGACCGGGGAAGGCGTGCGGCACCTTGTCCGCTCGCAAGGCGGCCACCCGGTCCCCGAGGATGTGCAGGGCCTCCCGCACCCGCACCAGGGCACCGGCGGGATCCCCGGCTCCCAGGTGCGCTTCCACCAGCAGCAGATCGGCACGGGCCACATCGTGGTGCAGGCTGTCGTAGGTGTTCACGGCGATGGCGCGCGCCTCGCGCAGGTCGGCGATGGCCTCCGTCCAGCGGCCGGCGGCTTCACGCGCCAGGGCCCGGCTCTGCAGCGTGGTACGCAGGATGTCATCGGTGGCGCGGTCCGTTCCGGTGGGCGCGGCGGCGATGCTGCGGGAGAAGAGCGAATCGGCCTGCATCAGGTCGCCCTGTCGGCGTCGGATGTCGCCGAGCAGGTAGGTGGCTTGTCGGTACGATTCGCTCTGCCTGCCGAAGGCCCGCTCGCTGGAAGCGAGGAAGTCATTGGCCAGCACACGTGCGCGATCGAGGTTGCCGGCATCCACCTCCAGGTTCGCGAAGCGCTGCTGGATGGCGATCAGTTGCGGATCATCGGGCTCCAGCACGCTGCTGCGGTCACGTCGCGCCAGTTCGAGCAACTCGCGCGCGCGGCCGTGATCGCCCAGGTGGAAGAAGATGGTCGCCAGGTTGAGGTAGGTGCGCGAGCGGCTGACGATGGCCTCATCCCGCGTGAAGGGATCGGTGGTGATGGCGATGAGGCGGTCGTTGGTGCGCAGGCTTTCATCGTAGGCGTTGCGCGCACGGGTGAGATCACCGGCACCCTGCCAGAGCACACCGAGGTTGCCGTAGGCGCTGGCCTTGCGGCCGAGCGCGGCCTCCGAGGTATCCGCGCCCAGGACTTCCAAGGCGCGCAGGTAATCGGCTTCGGCTTCGCGGATGTGGCCGAGGTGCCAGTTCGCCGCACCGACGGCGGTGTAGGACTCCGCCCATTGGGTGGCCGGCACCTTGTCCGCCAGCTTGTATTGCGCCAGGGCCTCGCGGGCCCATGTGGCCGAAGCCTGGTGATGGCCGAGCACGCTGTGGTCGAACGCGAGGTATTGGCGGGCACGTCCGCGCTGCACGTAGGAGATGTCCTTGCTGCCATCGGCCACGAGCACGGCCAATGAATCCACGCGGGCGCATTCGCGCAGTTCGCCGGCCTCATAGTAGATCCAGCTGAGGTCGAAGAGCGCCTCCAGTTCATGCGGGGCGTGAGCACGTTGTCGCACCAGGTCCATGATGCGTTCGGCCCCGGCGATGGACGCTTCGGCACCCCTGGCCCGGCGCAGGGCATGGCCATACTTGTAGAGGTAACGATGGATCGAATCGGCCCAGGTGGTGCCTTCCACCTGTTGCAGCTGCAGTTCCACCTCGCGGACCACGGCCGCATGTTCCCCGGCCTCATGCAATTCGCTGATGCGTGCGTGGCGCGCAGCACGCTGGTCGCCCTGTGCGTTTGCCGTTGAAGCGAACAGCAGGAACGCGCACACCGCACCGATGCGCACCCACGGGTGCTGCGGTGCGTGCGCGCTCATCGCCAGGCTTGTTGGATGGTGGCCGCCGCAGCGGCATGGGCATCGGCCGGATCGAAGCGGATCGTGTTCGCGTTCGTGGTATCTCCTTCGTGCGTGTACGCCAGGAAGAGGTACCACGAAGCCTGGTCGGCAAAGTGGGATGAGGCATCCGTCCGCACGGCTTCCAACAGCGGTATGGCGGTGCGCACCTCCTCCGCACCGAGCGCGGCCATGGCGGTGTAGTAGCGCAGGGTATCGTTCTGCGGTCGCTCGGTCAACAGCGCACTCCACTTCGCCCGGGCCTCGGCATAGTCCTCCAGCTTGTAGGCCACCATGGCATCCTGGAAGGCGTGATCATCCGCCGCGCTCATGGCCACGGGCAGTCCGGGATCGGGGGAGAAGTGCGCGGCATAGAGGCGTTCGCCGGTGGTGGGGCGAAGCGCATACCACAAGGCAGCACACATTACCACGGCCACTGCGGCCGCGACCTTGAGGTAGGGCGTCCAGGAACGGCGGTTACCGGAGGCGGCCTGCTGCTGCGCGATGTCCTTGAGGGCGCGTTGCAATCCACCGAGCTCCACCGCGCGGATATGATCGCGTTGTTGTTCCAGTTCGGCGCGCAGGGCCGGATCGGTGCGCAGGCGCTCCTCGAAATGTTCGCGTTCCGCTGCCGGCATGGTGCCGAGCGCATAGGCCTCGATGGCCTCGAAAGTGTCCCTGTCCAACATACCGTTCTATCCGTGTCGTTCTTCCTCCCCTCTGATGGCCTTGCGGAAGGCGCGCAGTTTCATCATACAGCGGTACTTGATCGTGCGGATGCTCTCCTCCTCCACCCCCATGCCGGTGGCGATGGTGGCGAGGTCCTTGCGCTCGTAGTAGAACTGGTCCAGCACCTGGCGGCACTTGTCATCGAGCTTGTCATACACCCCACGGAGGCGCACGATCCGTTCTTCGAGGTCGTCCACCTCGTCGATCCGCTCCGCTATGCGATCGTCGTGCACCACCTTCATCTGCTTATGCGCTGCCGAACGCAGCACGTCCAGCCATTTGTTCTTCGCCACGCGAAAAAGGAAACCGCCGGCATCCGCCTCGGGGACCACCCGACCTTCCTTCACACCGAGCCAGAGCACCACGATGGATTCCTGGAACACGTCCCGCGCATCGTCCTCCGACCCGTTGTTCTGCAGCACGTAGCTGCGAACCGCCGGGAAGTGTTTCGTGTACAGCGCGCTGAGGGTCCTTGCGTTGTTGCAACGAAGACCCTCGGCCCAATCGGCCGCTTGGGCGGTATGGGAGAGCACACCCTCCATCCTGGGCGTCCACGGCCGAGCCAAGGACCACGCGATGATAGTGCAAATCCGCGGGGTCTGCCAAGTGTCGGAAGGTGTTGAACGCCCTCATACCCCAACATCGGAGAGGATCGCGGAATGTGAACAGCGGGTGTGGGCTGCCTGATAGGGCTTGCCATCGGTCCACCGGCCGGATCGTTCACATCATGGCGGGGAGCTCGATGGATGGGACATGAAGCAGATAGCCGCCTCCCGCCCCACGAGCAGCACGCCGACCACACCCGGAACGGAGAAGGACCGGAAACCGCGCACGGCGCGACCCAGCCGGCCGGAGGTGGATCTGTGAGCGATCCTGCCCGCAGGACGGAAGGGCATTATGTCGGTGGGGGTCATGCAACATTGGCTAAGATACGCGGGACAGGTGCAGGCGTCCCCAGCAAGTGCCCGCTCGCGATGTGCATGACCGTTCGAGTTGCAAGTAGTGCGCTCAGGACATGATCCGATCGAACCTTCCCGCGACCCGCGTGTACAGCATGATCGGTGGTCCAACAGGGCTACCTTCACCACACCATGTTCCCGCACTTCATCACCACTTCCCAGCTCCGCCCGTTCCCGTTCGTCGCCCTTCTTTCCCTCGTGCTATTCCAGGCGGAGGTGCGCGCCACGCCCATCGATACCGAGGGCAAGAAGATCACCAGCAAGGTGGCCAGCGCCAAGGTCTTCCTGAGTGGTGCGCAGGTGAGCCGCACGGCATCCACCAGCATCCCGGCCGGTGCGAGCACCCTCATCTTCACGGGCCTCACCCAGCACATCGATCCGCAGAGCCTGCAGGTGACCGGCAAGGGTGGCTACACCATCCTGAGCGTGAACCACCGCATCAACCACCTCAGCGAAAGCCCGAAGAAGAAGGAGATCGAGGAGCTTCAGGACCGCATCAAGAAGCTGGAGAAGGACTGGGCCTATGAGAAGGCCATGCAGGATGTATGGGTGAACGAGGAGCAGCTGCTCAACAAGAACAGCAGCATCGCCGGCCAGCAGAACGGACTGACCGCCGCCCAGCTCACCGGGGTGAACGACTACGTGCGCGAACGCCTCAAGGTGACGAAGACCAATTGGCTGGCCCAGCAGGAGAAGCTCACCAACATCAACACCGAAGCGGAGAAGTTGCGCAAGGAACTGGCCCAATACCAGTCCCAGGCGCCAGCACCCACCAGCGAAGTGGTGGTGGAGATCACCAGCACGGCGGAAGTGAGCGCCTTCTTCGTCCTCACCTACTTCTCGCCGAGTGCGAGCTGGCTGCCTGCCTACGATCTGCGCGCGAAGAGCACGGGACAACCCATCGAACTCCTGATGAAAGCCCAGGTGACCAACAGCACGGGCGAGGATTGGAGCAAGGTGGACCTGAGCCTGAGCAGCGGCAACCCGACACTCGGTGGAGTGATGCCCGTATTGAACCCATGGACGCTGTACACCTATCGCCCGCAACAGATCCAGCGTTCTTCGAGCAACGACCGTCTCCGGCGCCAGAAGGTCGAATTCGGGTCCATGGCACCTGCCGCATCGGACATGGCACAAGGTGAGTCGTTCAGACTGGAGGAAGTGGAGGCGAGCTATCAATGGGCGGGATCGATCACCAGCCGCACCACCACCACGGAGTACGTGATCGATGTGCCCTTCACCATCCCCGCCGATGGTCTGGCACACACCGTGGGCGTGCAGAGCAAGACCATCGCCGCCACCTACAAGCACTACGCCACCCCGAAGCTGGACAAGGACGCCTTCCTCTACGCGCGCACCACGGGCTGGGAGGACCTGAACCTGCTGCCCGGCGAGGCGAACGTGTTCTTCGAAGGCACCTTCGTGGGCCAGAGCTACCTGCAACTCGATGCACCGACCGACACGCTGAACATCTCACTCGGTCGCGACAAGGGCGTGGTGGTGGAACGTGTGAAGCGCAAGCGCGAGAACGACAAGGCCATCGTGGGCGGCAGCCGCACCATCACCGCCGGATGGGACCTCACCGTGCGCAACACCAAAGGCACGAGCGTGGACCTCGAGATCCGTGATCAATACCCGCTCAGTCCGCAGAGCGAGATCGAGGTGAAGCTCACGGACAAGGGTGGCGCCACCGTGGATGAGAACAAGGGCATGCTCACCTGGAACCTCAACGTGGCACCGAAGGAGACGAAGAAGCTCGGCTTCACCTACACCGTGAAGCACCCGAAGGACATGCCGGTGGTGGTGGAGTAACTTCCACCCATGCTTCGCACCCTCGCGCCTCTTGTCCTGTGCTCAAGCATGTCCTTGTGCGCACAGGTGGATACGGTCCTGCTCACGGAACTCGGGCGGTACCAGCATGCCTATTCCATCGGCACCATCTCCAACAGTTCCTATTCGTGCCGGATGGACCGCCTGGGCAGGGACTACCTGTACATGGCGTGTTGGAACCTCGGTCTGGTGACGCTCGACATCAGTGATCCGTCGCAGCCCGTTGCGGTGGATACGCTCACCCGGGCCGAACTGGGAGGCACCAACGCCATGAACCTGGAACAGCGCGGCGAGGTGCTTTACCTGGCGCTCGGCGGCTTCAATGATGACACGCAGGGAACGGCGTTCGCGACGGTGGACATCAGCGATCCGACGACACCCGCGCTATTGGACCGTTGGGATGGCGGCAGCGCTTTCACCACCGGCGCGGCCATCATCCTCCTGCAGGATGATCGGGCATTCCTGGGGGCTATGGAGGACGGCGTGGTGGCGTTCGACATCGCGGATCCTGCGAACATCACCTACCTCGGCTCCTTCCTTCCCGATCCGGAGTGGCCGGGTCTCGTGGCCTATGGGCCGAACGCCCGCGGCATGGCGGTGCAGGATGACCTGCTGGTGCTCTGCTACGACGCCGGTGCGCTGCGCGCCATCGACATCAGCGATCCCGCGGACATGCAGGAAGTGGGGCGCTACCTCAACCCGCAGCAGCCGGCCTTGACCCCATGCGCCTACAACAACGTCGTGATCAAAGGTGATCGTGCGATCATCGCGACGGACTTCTGCGGCTTCGAGGTGGTGGACATCAGCGACCCTTCCGCGATGAACCAGGTGAACTGGACGAACCCTTGGAACTGTCTCGGCGCCTCGTGGTTCGGGAGTGACGGGCATACGAACGAAGCGGTGCTGGCCCAGAGTGACAGCCTGCTCTTCCTGAGCGGTGGTGACAGCGAGGTGTTGATCTACGACGTGAGCGTTCCGGATGAACCGGTCCTCGTCGGTGGTCACATCCTGCCCAACGACACGGCGGCGGCCTGGGGCGTGGATGTGTTCGGTGACCTCGTCGCGGTCTGCTACCTCAACAACAGCTTCATCGTGTTCCCGCCCCAGCCCTATTACTCGCGTTTCGGCGGGGTGGTCCTGTTCCGATGGGAGGTGGAGCTGGCTTCGTCCGTGCTGGCGATGGATGGCCTGGATCGCGCTGTCCGCATCCAACCGAACCCGGCGATCGATCAGTTGCGGATCACCCTGGACCCGGCTCCGGACGGGTTGGTCGAGCTGGCCATCGTGGATGCCCGGGGAAGGACGATCATCACGCGCCGGACAACGCTTGGTCCACAGGGCACCGCGACGATCGGTGTCGCAGCGCTGAAGCCCGGCATCCATGCCATTCGGGTGACGGCAGGATCGACGACCTTCCGATCGACCTTCATGAAGGAGTGACCGTCCGTATCAGGCCATGCCCACCTGGCGCAGGTACACCAGGTGCGACCACAGCGCGCTGCGCAGGCTCGGGAACTCGCGGTACTTGACCCCGAATTCCGCGCACACCTGCTTCAGCCGCTTGTTGATCTCCGGGTAGTGCACGTGGCTGATGCGCGGGAAGAGGTGATGCTCCACCTGGAAGTTCAGGCCACCGAAGAGCCAGTTCCAGAGCTTGTTGTGCGTGGCGAAGTTCACCGTGGTGTTCACCTGGTGGATGGCCCACTCGCTCTCGATGTGGTGGCCGTCCGTGGGAGGATGCACGAAGTCCGTATGCTCCACCACATGCGCCAGTTGGAAGACCACGGCGATGAAGATGCCGGTGACGAAGACCATCACCCCATAGCCCACCAACGTGGGCACCACACCCGCGAAGAACATCGGCAGCACGATGAAGACGGCCACGTAGGAGACCTTCGTCATCCAGAAGATGATGTGCTCCTTCAGGTGCATCGGCTTCATCTTCGTATGGTCCGCGATCTTGCCACTGAAGTACTTCTTGAGGTCGTTGTAGAAGACCCAGAAGAGATAGGTGAGACCATAGAGTAGCAATCCGTAGATGTGCTGGAAGCGGTGGAACCAATGCTTCGGTTGGTCGGCATGCACCCGCATCCACGGCTTGATGTCGATGTCATCATCCATGCCCTCCACATTGGTGAAGGTGTGATGGTTCTCGTTGTGCTTCAACTTCCACAGGTACACACTGCCGCCGAGCAGGTTGAGGGAGTGGCCCATGAGCTCGTTCACCCACTTGCGGCTGCTGTAGCTGCCGTGCGCACCGTCATGCATCACGTTGAAGCCGATGCTCGCCACCACCAGGCCCAGCAGCGCGCACAGCCCGAGGGCGAGCCACACGTTGGCCGGTGTGAAGAAGACCAGCACCACGTAGAGCCCCACCAGCGCGGTGAGCAGGATGGCGGTCTTCCAGTAGAGGCGGGCGTCCCCGGTCTTCTTGAGGTCGTTCTCCTTGAAATAGGCTTCGGTGACCTCCCGCACGCGCTGGAAGAAGACGGGCGGGGTCTTGGCGAAGGTCGTCTGGGACATCGTATCAGGTTCCGTTGAACGGCTGCAAATTTAACCTTCCGGAAGCTGGCGCCGACCGGATGATCATCCACACCCGCCGGTGGGCAGCGACCGCACGGTCACGGCGCGAGCGGTTACCTTGCCTGCTGTGGCGCACCAGGGCCACGGACCACCATGCGTTGCTGGACCATCGCGCTCTGTCTTTTGACCTATTCCTTCCTTCCGGCCCAGGAGCTTACGGGAACGCAACCCGATCATGGCATGGGCTTCTCCTTCACCATTCCGCCCGGCTGGGTGGGCTCCGGAAGCACGGAAGGCTTCATCATGGGTCACATGAGCATTCCCGGCGCGATCCTCCTCGCTCCGAAACCGCACGCCGACCTGGACGCGTTGGTACGGACCTATTCCGAACCGACGGATGATGGCGACGCCCACTTCGAGCTCATCGGCCAGCCGCGGGTGCTGGACGATAACACGGTGGAGGTGATGCAGACAGGCTCGGTACAGGGCACACCGATGAAGGTCATCGCGGTGGCGCGGCTCAACCCGTATGGTGGCAACACCGCCAATCTGATGGCCCTGGCGCCGGTGGAGTCGTTCAGCGATGAACTGCGGTCAGCGCTGATGGCGGCGCACGCGAGCGTCGATTACACGAAGCCGTCCGCGGTTCCCGCGTCCGCTGGCGGCAGCACGGACCAGACCTGGCGTGACCGGCTCTCGGGAGCGCGCCTCACTTACATGGAGAGCTACTCCAGTCCATCACGCACCGAGGGCGGGATCGGAGGTGGCTACAGCATCGACCGCCGCATCGACCTCTGTCCGCAGGGCCATTACAAGTCCTTCTCCAGCAGTGGTCACACGATGAGCGGCAGCGACGTGAGCGCCTATGGCCAGGGAGGGACCACCGGTGATGGCACGTGGAGCGCGGTGCGGATCGCCAACGGCAACACCGTATTGCGACTCTCCCCCACCACCGGACCGGTCCGGGAATACGTCCTCACCTTCCAGGATGGCAAGACCTATCTGGACGGCACGCGTTGGTTCCGGACGACGCTGGCGAGCGACGGTGCGGAGTATGCGCCGGATTGTCCGTGAGGCGCGATCGGTCCGTCGCTCATCGAGCCACCAGTTCCACACGCCGGTTCAACTGCCGACCTGCCTCGGACTTGTTCGAGCCTACCGGGGAAAGTGGTCCCACACCGTGCGCGTCCATGCGTTCGGCGGCGATCCGGTGGTCCACGGTCAGCACGCGCACGACCTCTGCCGCGCGGCGCTTCGATAGATCGAGGTTGTGCTCCAAGCTGCCCGTCATATCCGTATGGCCCACCACGTACACCTTCAGTTCCGGCATCATCGTCAGCAGTTCCGCGATCTCGGCGACCACAGGCAAAGAGGCGGCTTGGATGGTCGCCTTGTCCGTGTCGAAGAGGATGTCGTTGATGGCCACCTTGCCGTATTGCTCGATCTGCAACTTCATCCACTCGGCGTTCACCTTCACCTTGTCCGTGTCCACCCCCACCTCCTCGATGATGTCCACGAAGAGCACTTTCTCTTCGCTCGTGTATTGCGAGCCGGCGATGATCAGGTGCACCGTGGTTCCCTTGTCGTTCAGCGTCCCCGCCAGGTAGAAGCTTCCCCCGCTCGTGGCCGAGCCTTGGAGCAGCCGGATGCCGGAGCTCGGAGGCACTTCATTCCGGCCGTAGTGGACACCGAGGAAGGTGCGGCTGCCCACTTTCGGCGAAGTGCTCTTATCCTCCTGTCCATCGGCCAGGATGTTCGCTCCGGCGCGCTTCAGCGCAGCCTGGTAGTTAAGGTACAGGTCGCGGATGGAAAAGGTGCCCTTTACCGAATAGTACAGACGCGTTCGTTTGCCGCGCACCTCGGTCCACGCATCGATCTGTTTGTAGCCGGTGACCGGGCCGCGGGCGATGGCGTACTCCACATGGTTCTGTTCCTCGCACCATAGGAGGACCGCACCGGGGTAGCGGGTGAGGAGCGGGTGGTCCTTGCAGCCTGCGGCGTCCTGGGCGTGGAGGGTACGAGCCGCAAGGGTGCTGAACAGGGTGGCGAACAGGAAGAATGCCCGGATGGGATGCATGCTCGGGATCATTGAAGGATGAAACGTACATGCGCCACCGCATTCCCTTGTCGGTCGATCCCCCGAACCAGGTACATACCAGGAACCAGGCCATCCGTAGGCAATTGCTGTAAACCAGCGGCCTGGGAGCGCAGTACCCGACCGGCACCATCGACCACCTCGATCGAGGAGAGCACCGCCCCGCTCGACATCCCCAGCTGAACAGTTGTACCTGTCAGGACCGGGTTCGGTGCCAGGTTCAAGTCAACTCCGGTCATCTCTGTCAACGCGGTGACACCTGCGCCGATCGGCATCTTGTTGTACCATACCACGTCGAATTCATTGAAGCCGTTGAAGTCCTTTTCCATCAGCAACAACCAGAATCGATGAGCAGGCGACACCCAACCCCATTGTGTCTTCGTGGTGGTCGTGGTCGAACCGAAGAGGGTGTTCGTCTGCTCACGCTCGAAACGATAACGAACGACATCTTCATAGGTCCCATTGGGAAGGATCAACGTCCCGTAACCGTCCACCTCCAGGTCGATGCTCCCTTCCACGGTCCCTGCAAAACCGCTGGCCTCGAAATAACCCGAGAACGTATCACTATTGAAGTCGCCGAATGAATAGGGCAGTGCGAGGATGTTCTCCGGATCGTCCGCAAGGACCAACTTGGACGTGTCCTGCGGCTCAGGGCCCGGCACGACGAGCGCGTTGCCTTCTGTTGCGAGTACATCGCTACCGGTGATATAGTAGGAATGAGACCCATCCCAGCTGATGCCGCACAGGTTGCTCGCAGGGAAGTCGCTCGCCCAGGGCGTGCCTGACGGGTCCACGAAGGTGAACTGCTGCTGGGATTGTTCCGTAAGTCCGCTGAAGTCCCATGTCTGCATGGCACCGACCGCTGCATCCAACGCCTCATCATCGATCGGATCACTGCAAAGGCCGATGGTGGTCACATCGCCCAGCATGGGCATGTTCAAGGCGGTGATGTCCGGCTGGGCCGTAACGATCGTCGGGTACAACAACGAGAGGAAAACCAGTGTGGAGAGTGTTCTCATGTGAATTGGTTCGTCGGGTGATGGTCAATCGGTGATGAGGAGGCGCAGCGTGCGAGTGTCGTCGCCCTCCTGGATGCTGAGCAAATGCATACCCGGAGCCCACGTGGAGGAGGGCAAGTGGATACCAGAGTTCGAGGAAGTGGTCCGATGGATCACACGTCCGGCGATATCGGTCACCACGAAGGAGCGTGTCGTAAGATCGTTCCAGGATACCTGCACATCACGGCCATTGGAAGGGTTCGGGTACAAGGTGACAGGGCCTTCATCGATCGTTCCTTCATCGATCCCGATGGTACCACCTGCAAGGGCAAGATCATCCACAAGGAACACGGTGCCGGTAGCAGCTGACCCGACGCCGTTCTCCACGGTCAGAACCATCTGCAACGAAGCCGGGGGTTGCATGCTCGAGCCCATGTCATAGTCGAACTGAACGGAGAACGACGTCCAGGACGCCGCCGCAGGCAGGTGGGCGGAAGCGATCGCGACCAACTGGCTCGTAGCATCGAAGAGGTTCGCCTCCACCAGCATCTCGTCGTCGCCGACCGGGGCCAGCTTGTACATACCGGTGAACGCAGTGTACGACTGGGTGACGGACACGGCCGGTGGTGTCACACCGAGCAACAGGACCGGAGGAAAGGGGGACGATCCATTCGGGGCGAGCACAACCTCTCCCCGTGCGGAGCTTGAACCCTCGATCGCGTCACTCGACTGTGTCACGGGGTTCGACGAGCCAGGTATGTTCGATGTGCTCCATGACACCGGCGCACTCCCGGACCATTGCTCGAAGCCCGCGTTCGGGATCTCGTTCTGAGCCTGCACGACCTGTACGACCAAGAAAAGGCAGCTGAGTAGTGAACGTTCCATGCTTCCGGTCTATGGAACGACAAAGCACGCACCCCCGGGGGCGGCCGTCCATTACCCATATGGGTGATTTGGTGCTCGGCTCCGCGCTCAAACGAGCCTGTCACGCATCGCGAGCTTCACGGCCTCCGCACGCGTACTCACATGCAACTTCGCATAGATGCTCTTGATGTGCGCTTTCACGGTATTGGCACTGATGAAGAGGACTTCGGCGATGCTCCTGTAGTTCTCTCCATCACACAGACGGGCAAGCACCTCATTCTCCCGGTCGGTCAGGCCTGGCTGGCTCTTAGGTCGGAAGGAACGCACGACGAGCCGGGCGATGCCAGGGGAGATCACGCTGCCACCGTCATACACTTCGTTGATCGCGTGCACCAACTCCTCCGCGGAGGCGTCCTTCTGGAGGTAGCCCGTGGCCCCAGCGCTCAATGAACGGAACACGCTATCCTCATCGTCAAGGACCGTCAGCATGATGAAATCGGCGGCTGGCAGCACTTCCTTGAGCCGGCGCACGCACTCAATACCATCCATTCCCACGAGCTGGATGTCCATGAGCACCACATCCGGTTCCCTCTCCTTGACCCCTTTCAAAGCCTCTTCTGCACTGGCGAAGGCGCCGTGCAGCCGGAAACCATCCGTGTTCTCGATCAACGTGGCGATCGCCTGTCGTGCCAGGTGATCATCCTCCACGATCGCGACCGAGATGATCCGCGGGATATCCATGCGTGGAAGGTACTAGATCGGATCAAGGAACAGGCCATGGAACGAGCCTTGCCACGAGGTGCGGCCGAGGTTCACCCTTCGATCCGATCCACCCAAATGGGTGATGGCATGCTGCGACAGTGTTACGAGCTTTGCTGGATGAAGCACAACCACCTTCCCATTCGCACAGCGACGATGCTGCTCGTGACCTTGTTCGGCTGCAATTCCGGTCCCACAGGCAACGAGACCGGCACGAAAGCGGAGGAGACCGCCGTGGAAGCCGCGGTCACCTGCGACCCGATCGTTGGGGAGTTCCGCGATCTGATGGCCGACTACGAAAGCGGCCTGAAGTCGATGATCGAGGCCGGCGAGGTCGATAAAGCACGGCAGGAGGAATGGTCTGCGAAAGCCAAGGACCTGAATGAACGCATCCAGGCACGTGGTGAACGCGAGCTAGGGATGAAGTGCTGGCAGGAATTCAATACCATCAGCCAGGCCTATGCACCGCGCATTGCCGAACTGGGGATGAAGATGGCCATGATACAGATGGAGAAGACCGGGCTGGATCCGGCCATGATGGAGCAGATGAAGAAAGCCGCAGGCCAATAGTGATGGCCGGAGGCACCAAGGGATCCAAGCTCTGGCCGGGGATCGGACTGATCCTGAGCCTGGCTGTCGTCGGCCTGCTCGCAGGCACCCAACTGGGTCGTTCCGTCGTACCGAGGACAGAAGGATTGGTCGGGGCTGCGGAGGTGCTCGGATACGGCGTGCTCGGGATCGTGGTGTTCGTGCTGTTCGGCCTCCTCAGCATCCGCCTGCTGCCACGACGAACGCTCGTGCGAACGTTGTGGCTCCTCGGTCCTGTTGCGCTCGCGCTCGTCGTTTGGTCGGGCGTACGCATCAACGCACTCCGGGAGGAACAACGCAAGCGGATCGAGGAAGAACAGGAGCAACGGCTCCGGATGAAGCCGACCCCACTCGCCGAACCCGTCCTCTTCACTTCACTGCGCACCCCGGTATCGCCCGTAGGATCGGACGGGAACGCGAGTGGAAGCATCGGCATGGGGATGGTGGCGCCACGCATGCAGGCCGGCCCCTGGCATTTCTACTCGAAGCCGGATGCCGACGCCCCGCTGCACCGGCCCGCGATCGTGGACAGCTTGGTGTTCGCCAACGGGCCGCATCATCTGGACATCGCGAGCGCGCCTCCGTGGTTCGTGCCTGCGCACATGAAACTGGACTACGACCTGTTGCTGCTGCGCGCGATCACCCTCTCCGCCAACTGGGTCGAGGTGGTCGTGAATGAAGCCGATGGACGCACCGCCTGGGTGGAGCGGGCGCAAGGCGAACTGCGACTGTGGCCGGAATTCATCCTCGGTGTGAATACGGTGGAGATCCTCGACCCCGCGGCCAACCCGATCCGCCTGAAGCCCCTGGAGCACGCCGCCATACTTGCCGATGGGGCGAACGCCCTGCTCACGCCGGTGGCCGTGCAGGGGGATTGGCTCCAGGTGCGGACACACGAGCTCGCGGACCGCATGCCTCCGACCGGTTGGGTGCGTTGGCGCAGGGGCGACCAGCTGTTGGTCCACTACAACCTGCTCTGCTGAGCGGCTCGTGGCATTGGCAGCAGTAGGCTCACCCCTGTTCCCTCCCCTGGTATGCTCTCGATGCGCAGTACCGCGCCGACCGAACGCGCGCGCTCGGGCATGGTGTGCGTTCCGTAGCCATTTCGTTCCGCATGGGCCGTATCGAAGCCCCGGCCATCATCCTTCAACTGCAGCGAGACAACGTCGTCCTTGAACGATACGCGGAGTACACAATGCGCCGCCTGCGCATGCTTCGCGCAATTGTTCATCGCTTCCTTCATGATCAGTGTGATCGCGCGACGTTGCTCCATGCCGAGCTTGACGTCCTTATGATCCTCGGTCCGGCCCTCCACCTTGAAGCTTGTCTCCGTGCCATCGAAGAGCGAGAGCGCGAACGCCGCGAGCCGGTCAAGCACGTCGTAAAGCGTGTCGCGTCCTGGGTCCATGCTCCAGATCAAGTCGCGGATGCCGGCCGATAGCTCACGTTGTGCCCGCTCGATGTGCTCAAGGTGTCCGCCGAGTTCCGCATCATCCTTGGCATGGCGCCGTGCAAGCCCCGTGTGCAGATTGATCCGGGTGAGCTTGGCCCCCGACTCATCGTGGAAATCCGCTGCGCTCCGTTTCCTGAAATCCTCGCGCTCCGCACTGCGCGCTTCGGCGATGCGCAGGTTCATCACTATTTCACGGGTCGCTTCGCGCAGGCGGTAACGATACCAGGCGTAGCCGAGCGACAACAGGACCAGCGCATAGAACAGGTACGCGTACCAAGTGCGCCACGGCGGCGCGGAGATGCTCAGCACGAGCGATGCACCTTCGGTGTTCCACACCCCATCGTTGTTGCTTCCCTGCACGCGCAGCACATAGTCGCCGGGATCGAGGTTCGTGTACGTGACGCTGTTCCGCGATCCCGCCTCCACCCAATCCTCATCGAAGCCCTCCAGCTGGTAACGGAAGCGATTCTTCTCCGGTGCGATGAAGTTGAGCGCCGCGAACTCAAAGCCGATCACTTTGTCACGCCAGGAGAGGGAGATCTCCTCCGTTCCTGATATCGAGCGCTCCAATGCATACCTGGTCTCCATGCTGTCGGAGCGCAGCGGCACCGCTAGGTTGTTCACCAGGAACCGTGTGAAGCGGACCGGCGGCACGTAGCTGTTCGGGACCAGATCCTGCGGCCGGAACCAGCTGAGACCCTCCACTCCCCCGAAGAACATCTCGCCAGTAGCAGCCAGAAGGAAACCGTTCTGGTTGAATTCATCGTTGCGCAGACCATCGGAGGTCGTGAGCACACGCACCGTACGGCCGATCATCGGATCGAATTCGGCGATGCCCATGTTGGTCGTGATCCACAGGTGGCGCCCTTGATCCTGCAGCATGCCGTAGATCACCTCGTTCGGCAGTCCTTCCGCGCGGCCGAAGCGTTGGAATCGCAGCGCCTTCGGATCACCATCCTTCAACGCATTGACCCTGGCCTCATCGA
>Ga0116143_10003226_pt1 | contig 16656 bp, 13 predicted proteins | sample AD_UKC034_MetaG_FD_89745 | JGI IMG/M metagenome (GOLD analysis project Ga0116143, IMG submission 89745) | Active sludge microbial communities of municipal wastewater-treating anaerobic digesters from USA - AD_UKC034_MetaG | ecosystem: Engineered > Bioreactor > Anaerobic > Digestate | place: USA...
CCTGGGATACCCCGTTCTCGAGGGCCGCCAGGATTTGCTCACCGGTGAGGGAGAGGACCACGAGGTAGTTCCCGAACGGGAGGACCTCCAGGGCCTGGCCAAAGGTGATCTTCCCCGCGGGGATGGACGCCCGGATCCCCCCGCCGTTGCAGATCGCGATCTGGGCCCCAGCCGGGGCCGCCTTCCACAGCATTGCGTCGGCAACAAGGTTCCCGAGATTCGTTTCCTGCGTCCGCACGTGGCCCCGCTCCCCGTCGAGGTCGGTCGTCGTCTCCCCGATCACCTCGGCCTTCAGCGCATCGATCGGGCCCCGGAAGACCTCGAGCTGGGCCGCAATCGTCTCCTCCATCGGCAGCTCCTCCACCGGGACGAGCTCCCCGCCCCACGCCACGAGGACGCCCTCGCTATCGAACGTGACCTCCAGCCGGCCGAGATGGGATGCCTTCTCCCCGGCCTGCACGACCAAGGCCGGCACGGTGGCATCCACGACCGAGATCCGATCGCGAATGCCGGCGAGCGTGGCCGGCCCGATCCCGCTCACGTTCGTGATCTCCTCGATCGCCTGGAATGGGCCATGCTCTTGGCGGTAGGCGATGATGCGCTGGGCCAACGCCGGCCCGATTCCGCGCAACGTTTCTAGCTCCTCCGCTGTCGCGGTGTTGATGTTGATGAGCTTCCGTTCCACCACCACCGGGTAGCCCTCAGGGAACGTGTGGGAGTGGCCACCGACCACGATGTCGATCCCGGTGACCGACTGGGCCAGTTCGAGGTCCTCCTCCCAGCCGAGGTGGGTGAGGGCGATGATCGCGTTCACCCCGAGCGCCGTCAGCTCGGCCACCGCCGCCGTCGCCGCGGCAACCGGATCGCGGATCACGACGTTGGGGCCCGGGCTCGAACTCCACGCCGTGCCCTCCGTGGTCAGGCCGAGGATCCCCACCTTCCCGCCTGGGGCCTCCACCACCACGTAGGGGAGGATCTTCCCCGCGAGGTGGGGCTCCCCCGTGAAGTCGAAGTTGGCGCAGAGGAGGGGGAAACTCACCTCCTGCGCGAACCGGGCCAGGCCCTCCGGCCCGCCGTCGAACTCGTGGTTCCCGAGCGTCATCGCCGTGACCCCCATTTGCTCCAGGACCCACGCCTCGGCCGTTCCCTTGTGCACCGTGTAGTACAGCGTGCCCATCACCGCGTCGCCGGCGTGGAGGAAGAGGACGTCCGGCACCTGAACGCGGATCTCCTTGACGAGCGTCGCCTGGCGGGCCATGTTCTCGAGCTGCGAATGGGTATCGTTCGTATGGAGGATCGTGAACGTCCAATCCTCGGCCCACCCCCACGCTCCCCCCACCACCAACGCACACAGCAGTAAAACCGTAAGCCGTTTCATGGTCTCCTCCTTCAAATGGTCAACTCGTCACTTGAATGAGGTCCCGCACGTATGGTCGTCTCTCACCCCCTTCCCGTCCGCCACGCTTCGAGCGCGGGGACTCCCGCACCCCGATTATACTGGCCAGGGCCAAGGAAGTAACCCATGGACGAGGGCGACCTCCTCCCCCCGCCCGGATCCGGCGCTTCGGAGCCCGGTTGGAGGACGGGCGGCGGCCAAACCGCTACAGGCGGGGGATGAGGGAGGTGAGGAGTCGCCCCAGGTCTGCTGCCCGGCGGCGGGAAGTCGCGATGACCTCGTCGTGGGAGAGAGGCTGAGGGGACACCCCGGCGGCGAGGTTGGTGACGCAGGAGATCGTGAGCACCTTCAGCCCAGCGTGGCGGGCGGCGATCGCCTCGGGCACGGTGGACATCCCCACCAGGTCTGCCCCGAGCGCCCGGAACGCCCGGATCTCGGCCGGGGTTTCGTAGGAGGGGCCGAGGGTCGCCAGGTACACCCCCTCCTTGAGGCCGATCCCGAGCTCCCACGCCACGTCCCGCGCCACCTCGCGCAGCGCGGGGTCGTAGACCTCCGTCATGTCGGGGAAGCGGGGGCCAAGCGGATCAAGGTTCGGGCCGCGCAGGGGGTTATCCCCGAGGAAGTTGATGTGGTCGGAGAGGAGGACGAGGTCCCCCGCCTCGAGGCCGTGGGCGATCCCCCCAGAGGCGTTGGTGAGGACGAGGACCCGCACCCCCAGTCGGGCGTAGGCGCGGACGGGGAGGACGACGTCGGTCAGGGGATGTCCCTCGTAGGGATGGACCCTTCCCCGCTGGACGAGCACGGTTCGCCCGGATACCTCCCCCACCGCGACCTCGCCGGCGTGCCCGGGCGGATGGGGCGGGGAACCCCGGGATCTTCGTGAACGAAAGCGCCCGCTCCCCCGCCACAGGGAACACCCCGGACAGGCCCGATCCGAGGATCACCGCCACCTCCGGCGTCCCCAGCTTGGCGAGCGCTTGCGCGGCCCGCTCGATCCGCTCCATCTCCCCCATCGTCATCCCTCTCATATGTTCTGTCATACTCCCAAACCGTTACTAGAACCCGTCCATCGTCCCCGTGTACCCGTTTTTGAACCGGCTCAGGCTGAACTCGATCGCCCGGGCGCGGGCCTCAGCGATCCCCTTCACCCGATCGAGTTGCCGTCGCGAGGCGCGGTACACCTTGTCCACGGTCCCGATCTCCTCGATCAGCCGCTCGATCACGGAGACCGGGAGGCGCGGGACCTTGGACAGAAGCCGGTACCCCCGCGACGGGATCGGTTCCTCCAGCTCCTGGTCAGTGGTGATCCCCAACGGACGGAGGATCACATCCGGCCGCAGCACGTCCTCCGGAGCCAGGGCGAGGAGCTCGTCCACGATCTCCTCCGCCGGGCGGGGGTCGGACTTGAAGTCCCGCACGAGGAGCTCCATCTCCTCGCGGACCCCGCGCATGAGGACCGTGAGGTGCCGCTCCGGGAGCTCCCGGTGGACCCCCAGCTCGACGAGCGTCCTCTCCACATCGCGCTCCAGCTCCATCATGTACAGGGCGCGCTGGAGGACCGCCGCCACGTGGGACGGGAACACCCGGCGCTCGAACTCCAGGGGGGCCAATGCCGTGAGGAGCTCCCGCAGCTCCCGCCGGTACCGGTCCAGGATCTGCAGCCCTTGTGAGACGCGGACAAACAAGGTCTGGATGTCCTGGAGCTCGTACCGCCACTCGCCGTGGAACAGGGTCACCCGGTGGCGATCCTCAGAGATGGCGATCACGAGCCGCTCGATCTCCCGCGCCACTTGTTCCGCCACCCGATGACGGGTCCCCGTCTCCTGGGACGGGATCGTCGGGCTCGGCACGAGGTGGGCGTTGGCATAGAGGATCGTCTTCAGTTCCTCATCCATGACCACCGCGCGGTCCATCTTCGCCAGCTCGACGATCGCTTGGGGCGTGAACGGAGCATTGAGCTCGAACCCGGCGGCGATGAGGGGCCCCGCGACCTCCCGGTTGGCGACGAGGAGGAGCCCGCCCCGGCCGAGCTGCAGGATGCGATCGATCGCGTCCCGCAACGGCGTTCCCGGCGCGGTGAGCCGCAGGAACTCCAGCCGCGGATCCTTCTTCCCCTCCATATCAGGTCAGTTCAAGCGCCTCCATCGCTTCCTGAAGCGTACGCGCCTGGACCACGGTCAAGGGTAGCCGCTTGGGGAGGGACCCCGGCGGCGCCACCGCCCGGGCGAACCCGAGCTTCGCCACCTCCTGGAGGCGCTCCGGTCCCTTCCGCACAGGACGGATCTCCCCGGCCAGGCCGACCTCGCCCAGGACGACGGTGTCAGGGGGAATGGCACGGCCCCGCAGGCTCCCCAGGATCGCGGCACAGACCCCGAGGTCGGCCGCTGGCTCCCGCACCTCAAGCCCTCCCGCCACGGCGAGGTACACGTCCATCGCCCGCACGTGGACGCCGAGGTACTTCTCGATCACGGCCAGGAGGACGGAGGTCCGGTTGACATCGAGCCCGGCGGTGCGCCGCTGGGGCGGGCCGAACCCGCTCCCCGGGGCGATGAGGGCCTGGATCTCGACGAGCAGGGTCCGCGACCCCTCGAGCACGGGGACGATCGCCGCCCCCGGCTTGGGAGCGCGATCTTGGGACACGAAGAAGAGGGAAGGGTTGGCGACCTCACTGAGCCCGGTTGGGCCCATCTGGAGGACGGCGACCTCGGCCGTGGATCCGAACCGGTTCTTCAGGCAGCGGAGGAGGCGGAGGTCCCCCTCCCGCACCCCCTCGAGCTGCAGCGCCACGTCCACGAGGTGCTCGACTGTCTTCGGGCCGGCGAACTCACCCCCCTTCGTGATGTGGGAGACGAGGAACGTGACCATCCCCAGCCCCTTGGCCAACCGCGCGAGGTGGGCGGCGGCCTCCCTTACCTGGGTGAGGCTCCCAATCTCACCGCCATCGGGCCGGGCGAGCACGGTCTGGAGCGAGTCCACCACGAGCACCGTCGGCTCGATCTCCTCCACCGCGCGCACGATTGCGAGTAGCTCCTGCTCGGACTGGAGGTAGAGGGAGGGTTCGGAGATCCCCAGCCGTTCTGCCCGCAGCTTGACCTGGGCCACGGCTTCCTCACCGGAGACGTAGAGGACCTTCCCGTGCCGCGCCGCGAGCCGGGCGGCGAGCTGAAGGAGGAGGGTGGACTTCCCCACCCCTGGCTCCCCCCCGAACAGGACCACCGTTCCCGGGAGGAGGCCCCCCAGGACCCGATCCACCTCCGGAAGCCCCGTCGCGAGGCGCTCGGGGGACAGGGCGGGGACCTCCGAGAGGGAGCGCGGGGGCTCCCCGCTCCCCCCTCCCCCGGCCGGCGCGCCGACCTCGTCGAACGACTCCCACCGCCCGCACTGGGGACAACGGCCCAGCCACTTTGGGGACTGGTAGCCGCACTCCCGGCAGCGGTAGGCCACTAGTCCTTCCGCACCACGATCTCCCCGTCCTGACCCTCGGCCACGACCCGGCACCCCGGGGGGAACTCCTTGGTGAGGATCCGTTCGGCGATCGGGTCCTCGAGCAGGCGCTCGATCGCCCGTCCCATCGGACGGGCCCCGTACTTCTCGTCGTAACCCCGCTCGGTGATGACCTCCCACGCTGAAGCGCCCAGGACGAGCTCGATCCCGTGTTCCTCCTTGAGCCGTCGGCTCAACCGGTCGATGAACAGGTCAGCGATCTCCTTCACCTGTTCCCGGGTGAGGGAGTGGAACACGATCACGTCGTCAAGCCGGTTCAGGAACTCGGGCGAAAACTCCTGCGCACCTCACCCATCACCCGCGCCTTCATGTCTCGGTACGCCTGCTCCGACTCGACGTCCGCCGTGCTGAACCCGACCCCCGTCCGGTCCACGATCAACTTGCTCCCCACGTTGGAGGTCATGATGAGGACCGTGCTGCGGAAGTCCACCTTCCGCCCTTGGGAGTCGGTGAGGATCCCGTCGTCCATCACCTGGAGGAGGATGTTGAACACGTCGCGGTGGGCCTTCTCGATCTCGTCGAACAGGACGACGGAGTAGGGACGGCGGCGCACCGCCTCGGTGAGCTGGCCCGCCTCTTCGTACCCCACGTACCCCGGAGGCGCGCCCACGAGGCGGGACACGGCGAACCTCTCCACGTACTCCGACATGTCGATGCGGATCAGAGCATCCTCGTCCCCGAACAGGAACCCAGCGAGGGTCCGCGCCAGCTCCGTCTTCCCAACGCCGGTCGGCCCGAGGAAGAGGAACGATCCAATCGGGCGGCGGGGATCCTTGACCCCGGCGTAGGCACGGCGGATGGCGCGAGCCACGGACTTCACCGCCTCGTCCTGGCCCACGTACCGCTCATGGATCTTCTCCTCGAGGTGCACGAGCCGCGCCGTGTCCTCCTCCTGGAGGTGGCGGATCGGGATCCCCGTCCACGCGGACACTGTCGCCGCGATCTTCTCCCCTCCCACCACGGGGACGAGGGGCTCCCGGCCGGCCTCCTCGTATTTCTTCAGCTCCTCAACCTTCGCCGTCCGCTGGTCGCGGATCCTCGCGGCAAGTTCGTAGTTCTGATCCGCTACCGCTGCCTCCTCCTCGTCCTCGAGCTTCGTGATCTCCTCGAGGAGCTCCCGCGCCTCGGGGGGGAGCTCGGTCGCCGCCAGCCGCACCTTGGCCGCGGTCTCGTCGATGAGATCGATCGCCTTGTCGGGGAGGAACTGGTCGGTGATGTAGCGGTCGGCCAGCCGCGCCGCCTGCCACAGGGCATCGTCGGTGATCTGGACCCCGTGGTGCTCCTCGTAGCAGTGCCGCAGCCCGTGGAGGATCTTCACCGTGTCCTCCACGGACGGCTCGTCCACGTACACCGTCTTGAACCGCCGCTTGAGGGCGGGATCCTTCTCGATCGACTTTCGGTAGTCGTCGGGGGTCGCCGTGCCGATGCACTGAAGGGCGCCCGAGGCGAGGGGAGGCTTGAGGATCGCCGAGGCGTCGATCGCGCCCTCCGCCCCGCCGGCCCCGACCACGGTCTGCAGCTCATCGATGAACAGGATGATGTTGTCCACGCTCATGACCTGGTTGAGGATCGTCTTCAGCCGCTGCTCGAACTCGCCGCGGTACTTCGTGCCGGCGACGATCCCCGCCATGTCGAGCTCGATGATTTCCTTCTGGGCGAGAGCAGACGGCACATCCCCCGCGGCGATCTTCTGAGCGAGGCCCTCCACGATTGCCGTCTTCCCCACGCCGGACTCGCCGATGAGGGCCGGGTTGTTCTTCTTCCGCCGGCACAGGATCTCCACCACCCTCTCCAGCTCCCGCTCCCGGCCGATGACGGGATCGAGGGCGCCGCTCGCTGCCTCCTCGACCAAGTTCCGGCCGAACTCGCCGAGCTCGCCGGGCAGGCGGGCATGGCTCGTGCGAACCCGCACCCCGCCCCGCCGACTGGGAGCGAAATACTCCCGCGCGGCACGGAGGTCAACCCCTTGGGAGCGCAGGATCTCCGCCGCCGTGCACTCCCCCTCGCGGAGGATCCCCAACACGAGGTGCTCCGGCTCGATCGTCTCCGCCCCGTCCCGCCGCGCCTCCTCGTAGGCGAGCTTCATCACCCGCCGCAGGCGCTGGGTGGGCTCGAGCTCGTCGGGGGACACGTGGACCTTTCCCCTTCCCTTCTGCCGCTCGACGAACCGCGCGATCCGCTCGTAGTTAAGGCCCTTGGCATCGAGGAACCGCGCCACGCGCGATCCCTCCATGCGCGCTGCGGCCAACAGCAGGTGCTCTGTCCCCACGTAGCGGTGGCGCCAATCCCCCGCCTCTTCCTGGGACGCAGCCAAGAGCTTCATGGAATCCTTGGAGAACTTCTCGTACATCAGCGACCTCCGGTCAGATTATACGGTCCGTCGTTCCCCGCTCACGGGAGAAGCGGTCCAGGGCCGCGGCGAGCCCCCCGGTGAGGAAGGCCCAGGCCAGCTCGCCGGCGAGGTCCACGGCGCGAGCGAGGGCATCCGCTTCGGCGGGGGGAGGGGGAGAGAGGACGTGCTCCACCCAATCCCCTCCCTCCGCCGGCCGGCCGATCCCCACCCGGAGGCGGGGCACATCGTCCGTCCCCAAGGCAGTGAGGACGGACTCCATCCCACGGTGCGTCCCCGGCCCTCCCCGGGCCCGCAGCCGGAGGGCCCCCACCGGTAGATCGGCCTCGTCGTAGACGACGAGAAGGTCCTGGGGAGTGAGGGGAAACCTGGCGAGAAGCTCGCGCACGGCTTCCCCGGACCGGTTCATGTACGTGAATGGACGAAGCAGGTACCCTGAGGAGCTGCGATGAACCTCCCCCCACGGGTGGGTCTCGCCCCGCCAGCGACCACGTGCGAGGAGGCGCTCCACGACCCAGAACCCGACGTTGTGGCGGCTGGCCGCGTACTCCGGTCCGACGTTCCCCAGCCCGACGACGGCCCTCAAGCCGCGGGTTGCTCGCCTCCCGTCGGCTTCTCCTCTTCAACCGCAGCGCCCTCAGCCGGGACGGCCTCCGCCGCTTCCGCCGCCACCGGGGCCTCCACCTCGAGCGCTCGCCGCGCGGCCACGGTTACGACCGCGTCCTCGGGGGGGAGCTGGGGCTCGACGCCCTCCGGCCACGGGAGGTCCTTGACGAGGATCGAATCCCCGATGCCGAGGTCGGACACATCCACCTCGATCCGGGGCGGCATCTTCGCCGGCAGGGCCTGGACCGGGATGTAGCTGTGCACTGCCTCGAACACCCCGCCGTCCTTGATCCCGCGCGGCGTGCCGATGAACCGCACCGGGACGTTCATCTCCAGGGGTCGCTCCGGATCCGCGACGTACAGGTCGAGGTGGAGGAACTTCTCCGTGATCGGATGGACCTGGATCTCTTTGAGGAAGACGTGGTAAGTCTTCTTCCCATCCACCTTCACCTCGACCGGCGTGGAGCGGGTCACGTGGTCGAGCATGTTCAGAAGCTCCTTCTCCGGGATCGAAACGTGAAGCGAAGCCACATGGGCACCGTACAGGACGGCCGGGACGAACCCCTGCCGGCGGAGGGCCCCCGCCTTCACGGTAAGAGGCCGTCGTGTCGCATTGACCAGCATCCAGATCCTCCTCCACTCACATCGGGATGTACGCCAGGAGATCGGTCATCGACTCGTGGCGGTGAATGCGGCGAATCGCGTCCGCGAAGAACTCGGCCACCGAAACGATCTCAATCTGGGGGGCCATACGGACCTCGTCGCGGGGGGCAATGGTATCGGTCACCAACACCCGCTGCAACTGGGGCGTGTCGAGGACCCGCAGCGCATCGCCGGCGAACACCCCGTGGGTGCAGGCGGCGAACACCTCCTTCGCCCCGCTCCTTGTGAGCTCCTCCGCCGCCGTCACGAGCGTCCGCCCGCTGGCGAGGATATCGTCCACGAGGAGCACGTTGCGGCCCCGTACCTTCCCGATCACGTCCTTCACCACCACGCCCTTCCCCTCTTCGTCGCGCTGCATCACGACCACGGCCAGAGGAAGCTCCCCATCGCCCTGAAGCTCCCCCAACCGCTTCGCCATCCGCCGCGCCCGCCATACCCCGCCGAGGTCGGGGGAGGCGACCGTGAGCTTGTTCAGCCAGTCGTGATGGTGATCGTAGATGTACTTGGCGAGCATCCGGTCCGACCGCAGGTGATCGAGGGGCACGGAGAAGAAACCTTGGATTTGTCCAGCATGGAGGTCCATCGTCAGCACCCGGTCCACCCCCGCCACCTCGAGGAGGTCGGCCACGAGTCGGGCCGAGATCGGGACCCTCCCCGTCATCTTCCGGTCCTGACGAGCATAGCCGAGGTAGGGGATCACGGCACAGATCTCGCGGCAGGAAGCCCGCCGCAGCGCGTCCACCAGGATGAGGAGCTCCATCAGGTGGTCGTTCACCGGGGGCGAGGTCGGCTGGACGACGAACACATCCTTCCCCCGGACCGTCTGCCGGATCTGCACGCTGACCTCTCCATCGGGGAACCGGCCCGGAGCGTAGCTCGGGCCGTCCTGGCCCGGGGCATCGGCCTCGCACAGCTCGACCCCGAGGATCTCCGCGATGCGGCGGGCGAGCGGCAGGTTCGCCCTCCCGGAAAGGATCCGAACATCTTCCACTCCCTTCTTCCTAGGCATGGCCTCCCTCTTCGGCGGGGCGCGCCCACCCCGGCGTCACGGCCTCGCGGGCCCGCCCGAGGGCGAGGGCGTAGGGGGGGACATCGTGCGTGATCACTGAACCCGCCCCCACCACCGCTCCCTCCCCGATCCGGACCGGCGCGACGAGGGATACGTTGCTGCCGATGAATGCCCGCGGGCCGACCTCGGTGCGGAACTTCTCCCTGCGCCCGGGCTGGAAGTTGCAGGTGATGGCCCCGGCCCCGATGTTCGCCCCCGCCCCGACCTCGGCATCCCCGATGTACGCGAGGTGCCCGGCCTTGACCCCGTCCCCAAGCGTGGCTGCCTTGACCTCGACGAAGTTCCCAACCTTGGCCCCCCTCCCGATCCGCGACCCCGGCCGGAGGTGGGCATAGGGGCCGATCCTCGCCTCCGGCCCCACCTCCGCCCCCTCAACCACGGAGTACCACACCTGCGCCTCCTCCCCGACGCGGGAATCGATGAGGTAAGCATTCGGACCAACGGTGCACCCCGGTCCGATCACGGTGCGCCCGAGGAGGTGGGTGCCGGGGTGGAGGACCGTGTCCTCCCCCACCGCCGCATCGAGGGACGGATAGACCGCAGAGGGGTCCGTCACCGTAACCCCATCCCGCATCCACGCCGTGAGGATCCTCTCCCGGACGAGGCGTTCGAGCAGGGCAAGATCAGCCCGATCGTTCACCCCCAAGAGGTCGTCCGCGTCCGGCCAGGGAAGGGCAGCGGCCGTCCCCTCTTCGGCAAAACGGGCCACGAGGTCGGTGAGGTAAAGCTCTCCCTTCACATTGGCGGTGGAGAGCCCCCCGAGCGCTTCCCACACCGCGGGGGCGTTCTCCAGGCACCAGATCCCGGAGTTGAGCTCACGAACCGCCCGTTCTTCTGGGGTCGCATCCCCCGCCTCCACGATCCGCAGCGGTTTTCCATCTTCGCCCCGCACCACCCGGCCGTAGGGGCCGGGCGCGGCGGGCTCCATCGTGAGGAAGGAGACCGTGGCGTTGCGTTCCCGATGGAACCGGACGAGCGCGCGCAGGGCCTCCGGGGGGACGAGCGGGACATCGCCGGGGAGGACGAGGAACGTGCCCGCGGCCACCGCCTCCCGCGCCGCGAGGACGGCGTGGCCCGTGCCGCGGGGCTCCCGTTGGTCCACAAACATAACCCCTCGCTCCGCGAACGCGGCCCGCACCGCGTCGCCGCCGTGGCCCACCACGACCACGACCCGCTGTGGGGAAAGGGAGAACGCCGTGCGGAGGACGTGTTCGAGGAGGGGGAGGCCAGCGAGAGAATGGAGGACCTTCGGGCGGTGGGAACGCATGCGCATCCCCTTGCCCGCCGCCAGGACCACGACATCGAGCGAGTCGTCCATCAACCGCTTCGACTATAGCCTCCGCGCGCTCATCCCGCAAAAGCCAAGAGGATCAACCCGGCGGCGCGCCGCGCTCGAGGTCGATCACGGTGTCGCAGCGGTCGCACACCAGGGGGTCGTGGGAGAACGCGACTACCGTAACCCCGGGGAAGTTCGTGCGGATGTGGTCGAGAACCGTAGCTGCGGTGCGCTCGTCGAGGAACGCGGTCGGCTCGTCGAGGAGGAGCAGGGGGGCCTCCCGGAGGAACCCCCGCAGGACCCCGAGCCGCTTCCGCTCCCCTCCCGAGAGCTCGGAGAGCTTGGCCGAAGCGAGGTCGCGGGCGAAAAGGTCCTGAACGAAGTCGTCCAGGCCCAGCTTCCGCGCCACCTCGCGGATCCTCTCCTCCGGCGCTCCGAGGACATCCGCCAGGCTCCCGCCCGCGCTCACGAACTTCGGCTCCTGCTCTACCACCGCTACCATCCCCACCCGCTCGGGGAGGGGGATCTCCGTCACGTCCCGCCCGAACAGAAACACCTTCTCCGGCGGAACAGGGTACAGGCCGAGGATCAGGTTGAGGAGGGTACTCTTCCCGAGTCCGCCCCGCCCAACGACGGCCGTCATCCGGCCCCGCTCCACCCGAAGCGAGAGCCCGCGGAAGACGGACATCCCGCCCACGGAGAAGTCAAGGTCCCGCACCTCGACCGCGTACGGATGATCGGGCACCGTCGTCGGGACCTGAGGTTCTTCCACCGTCCATTGTTCAGGCCAGGAGAGGACCTCCTGCACCCGCCCGAGCGAGACGAGGGCCGGCTCGATCTCGGCGGCGAACCCGGACATGAAGCCCACGAACACGTACAGCCAGTTGATGTACTGGCTGAAGGCGACCAGGGTCCCCACCGTGGCCTCCCCGCGGAAGATGAGCCAGGCCCCGGTGAGGATCACCGCCACCTCCGAGCCGACAGTGATCAGGGTTGTGAACCCGCCCTGAAAGAGGAGGGTCAGCTTGTACAGGGCGAACCCCTCCCGCAGGTAGGCCCCGAGGGCCCGGGAGAAGCGGTCCATCACCCCGCGCAGGCCGGCCTGAACGCGCACCGAGTAGAGGGCGCCCAAGCCCTCCTCGGCCGTAGCGACGTACCGCGCCTCGGCCTCCTGGCGCCGGATGGCGAGAGCGGGGGCTCGCTTCCCGTAGAGGCGGAACCCCACCGTGTACACGGCGACGAACGCGACAGCGATCGCCGCGAGCAGCGGGGCCATGGCGAACATGAGGGAAAGCACGATCACCACGAGCACGATGTGCCCGACGAGCTCGGCCACGTTTTTCACGATGAGGGGCGAGGCGCGCGGCACGTCGCTCGTCAGCCTCTGCAGCGCCTCGCCGGCCTTCGTCTTCAACGCCTGTTCGTAGGGCGCAGTGTGGAACCTACGGTACATCGCCAGCTGCACGTCCTGTTCCACCTTGAGCTCGAGGCGCCGCGTGGCGTAGCCCCGAGTGTAGAGGAGGACCACCTGGGCGATCTCCGTGCCCAGGAACACCGCGATCCAGAGGGCAAACAGCCGCGGGTCGAGGATGGTCACGGCGTCGATCACCCCCTTAAAGAAGAAGGGAAGGATCCCGCTCAACGCGAAGAAGAGGAGGTGCAACGTGAACGCGAGACCCCACAGCGCGCGGTACCGGAACACGTGTTCCCGCCAGAACTCAAGAACACGACGCAGCCGTTCTCTCATGGTTCTTCGCTCCGGTACCGCCCAGGATGGGACAGCACCACGTCCCGGACCTCCTTGGCCCGCCGCAGGCGCATCCCGAGGATGTACCCGAGGCCTCGTTCCTCCAGCCCCCGGATCACGGCGTCGCTCACCATCCCCCGGTCGGCGACGAAGCACACCTCCTGGAGAGCGAACCGCTCCCGCGCTCGGTCCACCACCGGCAAGAGCGCCCGCACATCCGTCTGGTTCCCCCGGTACACCTCGCAGCTGATCGGGCGCCCGTCACCGGACAGAAGTGCTCCCACCACCACCTGGTTGAGCTCCGGCCGGTGATCCCGAGAGTGCCCCCGCGCTCCCAGCTCGCCCCCCTCCCCGTGGAAGTAGAGGCTCGTCGTGTCGAAGAACACGATCCTGAGGTCCGTGAACAAGTCGCGGTTCCTCGCGAAGAGCTTCTCCTCGATCCGGTCTTTGCCCTCCCCCAGGAACCGCATCGCCCGGTACAGGTGGTAGAGCGCCAGGGAGTCCGATCCGGGACGGCCACGTCCCGCAGGAACCGTACCGCCTGACGGTCGGACCCGGACTCAAACAGGCGGTGCACGACGCTGGCAAACACCGCCCGAGCGACCGCAGAAGGACCTCAAGCTGCCCGCTCTCCTGCAACCGATCCAACCTCCCCAAGCTCGCCACGGTCCGCTGGCGGGTAGCTCCCTCCTCCCAGCAGTTCTCCACGAGCTGGAGGTAGACGTGCGGCCTAACCTTCTTCTGGCGGATGAACATCCTCGATCACCTACCACCTCCACAGTAGTGAGAACAACAGACGATGCCAAGACCTACGGCACATACCCTGGCACCAGGTTCTGGCATCTCGTCACCCTGCGGTGCGATCCCGTCTGCGTTCTAGCCCCTGACAGCGCCGGGAACTGTAGAAGATGGGTCATACGCCACCGCCGTGTCTCGCAGGGCTTCTTCGTTGCCTACCAAGGCGACTCTCCGCCCCGGCGTGATTGTCCACTCTGCCCAGCGTGGTATCTCATTGCCAGGGTCGGCAAGAAAGTCAACATGAGGATCGCCCCGGCAGCGATGAAAGTCAGTTCTGACCGAAACCCATACAATGCCCCCCCTGCAAGGGGTCCTACTATGAACATCGCATTCCACAACGTTTCCAGGCTTCCGAATAGAGTGGCTCGCATACGATCATTCGATAGCCTAGCCACCGCTGTCTCATACCCTATCCCGTGGAACGCACCTAGCGATCCCGAGACTACTACTGCCGCAACGGCAAGATCCGCGCACTTTGTCACGCCCGCAAGCATTACCCACCCGCCGGCGACCACATTCCCAGTTATCAGAGCAAGGAAGGGACCGCGTCTGTCCACCAACCACCCAGCGGGGAGCACTAGGGTAGCTTGGAGAAGGGGGATCGCTGAGAAGACACCGCCGAGAACTGCTAGCGAAACCCCGTGACCTTCCTCGAGCAGGGGCGCGAAGTAGTTGCCACCAATTCCATGGCCAAGGCCGTTCCCCACAACAAGAAGAAGCAGCGGAGCCAGACCGAGTAGGCCAAGCTGACCGACGGAGCGGAACGTGTTCACGAAGTGTCCGACTAACCGCTCTCCGTCTCGAGCAGATTGTGAAGGCAGCGTCTCGCGCACACAGAACAGCAGCAGCGTGCTGCTCAGGGCGAAAAGGATGAGCATGAAGGCGCCCGCCACCACGCTCCGTTGATAGATGACGCCTAGGGCCGCTGATCCAAGACTGCGGAACAGCAGAGAAGAGCTGCTGAGCAACGAAAAGGCTCGCCCCACATGGCGGGGCTCTACCGACTCCACAAGCAGGGCGGAAGAAGCGCCGGGAGAGATCCCACTCATCCCGTAAGCGAACAACACTGCAATGAAAAGAGCAGCCCGGCTCAAGGCCCCCCCCACGAACATCGAGGCCAGCAGGAGACACGCCCCGCATACGTACATCAGCCGAGAGAAGAGAAGGATCGGTCTTCTTCCCCATCTGTCAGCCATCGCGCCACCGACGAACGACATCACTGTGTCATCAACATTCGCGACTGCGAACGCTACCCCTAGAAACAGCGGGCCCCCAGCACGCAGCAAGAGGATGGGGAACAGCCATGTCAGCGGTCCACGCATGAAGGACAATAGGCACGAGGAGACAACCAGAGTGCGCACATTCTTCGAGCGCATGATGAGGGAATAATCCCCAAGGGCTCTACGCACGGGGTTGCCTCGCACCGCCTTGGCTCGCATCCAGAAGCAATGCACTCTTTCGCAGCATCTCCTCGAATCTGGTGCTCACAAGGCAGAATGCACTCTCGATGCCGTGATCAAGGAATGTTCGGAAGATCAAGTTCACGCTCCCCTTGAGGAACTCGCAGTAGGGCGATCTGCCGTCCAGGTTGCCTGACAGACTCTGAACAGCAGCTGGGCAGTTCGCCCCGCAGATCATCCGGTACTCGCAGGATATGCATCCTTTTACTCGTTCAACATACCTGGCGCGAAGCCGCTTACAGGGAGGAGCATCGAGCACTTCGGCCATAGGGTCAGAGAAGATGTTGCCACAGCGGAACTCCTCATGCCCCACAAACTCAGAACACGGGTAGACGTAGCCTGCAGGGTCAATGACGTACATGAATCTTCCTGCGCCGCAAGGCGTCATATGGCAGTAGAGCACCCGCATGTTCGATGTGACGAGCGCAACGACAAGCGATTCGATGTTATCGACAACGAAACGGCGAGCTCCCGGTACAGTATTGAGCCGTACTAGCTCATTGATCAACCCTCTGTAGCCTGCAAGGAGATCTTCGGTCTTTGGCATGAGCAGAGCGGCTGCGGGATTCGCTGGTGAAACAGGGTTAAACAGAGCCGACCGGATGCCCATTCCATACAGAAAGCGCAGCATCTCGGCCAGATAGCCAACATTGTGTCTGGTGATCGTGACGATCACGCCATTCCATTCGAAATCCCTGAACAGGCTGATGTTACGCACTACATCATCAAACGTGCTGCCCCCATTGGAGTACTGACGACACCTATCGTTCACTTCCGCTGTGTGACCGTCGAGCGAAAGACTAACATGAACATTCCTCTCCTTGATGAAGTCTGCATCCCCTTGAGTCAGGAGCGTGGCGTTCGTCTGAATCCCGAACTCAACATCACGCCAGTACCTGTCGATCACCGGGAAGATTGAACCCCTGGCCAAGAGAGGTTCACCACCATGAAAGATGATCCTCTTCATGCCTCCCTTCTCCTCTACCCATGAGAGTACCTTACGCACAACCCGATCAACGTCGTCACGGCTCATAACCAAGGGTCGCTTGCGGTACGCTTCCGGTATGTAGCAGTACGCACACCGCATATTGCATACTGCTGTCGGATGGAGCTCTATCATGTCAACGAGATGGGAGGTCCTCATTCGCTCAGTGTCTTGCTTTAGATCATCTTGAAGCTCGCTATAGGTATCGCTCAACAGCCTGTGAGCCTGTTTGAGCTGCTTCGACTCTGCAATCACCCAAAGCAAGGTCTCTGGCTCCAACACCACAGAAGCACCCTCGCCTAGAGAGATCGTCCGAAAGTCTGTCATGCCCATGGCAGACACCCACCCTTTCAGTGCAGAGCCCAACCTGGGGTCCTTTGGCGGCGCACTGAGGCCCCAGGCTGGGCATCCCAGACAACTCAGTCTGGACTGGCGTGACAATGGTGCCCGTGGCCGTGTCCGGTCATGGCTACGGGCTGCCCCGGATCTTGCCGTTCAGGGGTTGTCACTCTCAGCTTGAGTGCCACCATTCCGATCACCCCCTTACTTGCAGCTGGCACTAGCGTATGGCGGTGTGCTCCTCAGCGGGAATCAGCTGGCTGAACGATTCCGTTCGTCTAGGCGAACGACGGCGTTCGCCGAGGCGAATGTAGAGGGCGAAGAGCAGTCTGGAACAAGAGTTCTTCCGCGAGCAGGACATTCGTCAGCTGAGCTGGCGCAGGTGCTCCAGGTCCGAGAGGAAGACCCTCGGCCACACAACTTCGATCAACCCCTTGGCACGCAGCAGCTGGAGTTCCTTGCA
>Ga0116143_10003228_pt1 | contig 16649 bp, 10 predicted proteins | sample AD_UKC034_MetaG_FD_89745 | JGI IMG/M metagenome (GOLD analysis project Ga0116143, IMG submission 89745) | Active sludge microbial communities of municipal wastewater-treating anaerobic digesters from USA - AD_UKC034_MetaG | ecosystem: Engineered > Bioreactor > Anaerobic > Digestate | place: USA...
CCTTGAGCTCCGGGAAATCCGGCCGGATGAGGGCCGTCCCGGAAACGTTCATCCCCGGGATGTACGACCAGTCGGCCCGGTTCATTCCGTAGCCGATCGTCAGGGACTTGGCCCCGACGCCCGAGACGAACGAGACGTTCGAGCCGGGATGGCAGCCTAAAATAAAATGAAGGACGCGGAAGATTCCCTCGCGGTCGAAGAGCTTGGGAAACGCCTGATTCAAAAAATATCGCTGGACGGCGAATTCCTGCAAATCCCAGCCCACGCCCCAGATCCGCGGCCGCCAGAGGACGCCGAAGGGATTGGCGGCGAGCTCGCGGGCGGTGTCCGCCGAGTATTTCTCCAAAGCCCGCGCCGTCCGTTCACGGAGCGGCCCCTCCCCGAGCAGGGGAAAGGCCCGGGCGACGGCCCAGCCGGTCTCGGCGATGTTCGCCTCGATCACGGGACCCAGGGCTTCCAGCCGCCGTCGGAACCGTTCCTCCTTTGTGGTCAACAGGAGCTCGACCGAGGCCAGGATTTCCTGGATTTCCGGGCGGCCGGGGATGTAAGCGGCCCGGGCCGAGACCGGCGTCCGGCCTTGTTCCCGGTCCCAGGCCAGGAGAGCCGTTTCCAAGCACTCCAGGGCGAGGCCGGCATCGATCTCCCGAAGGCCGCGGGAGGCGGCCGCCAGGGCGGCGGCGACTTGATACTCCAACGACGTGTCCGGATCCGTGAAGGCCCACCGGTCGTCCGGCCGCCCCGAGCGCCCTTCCCTGGCTTCGGTCCGGCCGAGGGAGGGATCGTAAATCCGGTTGTCCGTCATCGAGGCGGTGTCCCCGATCAGGCTGTATTGGATGATCGAGCCCTCGATGATTCCGCCAAAGCTGTGTCCGGCCGCCCGGTAGCCCGAGAGCAGGTTCTCAGCCCCGTGCCTGATTTGCTGAAGGATGTCGGGAATCCCGTCCGGCCGGTGGAGAAGGACGAGGCGCTCGTCCGGACGGACCGTCGTCTGGTCGGTCGCCAGGCCGAACGTCTCCCGGATCAGAACGAGCATCCAGGTCACGAACGCTTGAGAGCCGGCGGCCAAGTCGAAGTCCCCGGCGTCGTGCCAGCCGCCCCGGTCGAGATGGGGGATGCGGCCGCGCGCCGGGAAAGCGTACGGCAGGACGGGTCCCTGCTCGTAGCTGTCGAAATGAACCGTCGACGGCGGCGCCTGGACGGCATCGTCCAAGTGACAGGCCCCGTGCCATATGCGATCGACGTCCCGGACCTCCACGTGGCACATCTGGACGGGAAGGTAGGTCTCGAGCGTCGGCTGCCAGACGTCCCGGCGATAGACGTCCCGGCCGATCCGGAACGGCGGCCCGGACCGGGATCCGTATTTCAGGACGTACATCCCGGGATCCCGAACCCCGGTGAAGTCGAACGTCGCGTAATCGTAGCGGAGGAATCTCCCGTTCCAGGGGACGACCGGCCCGCGGAGGACTTCGGCCGGCCCGCCTCCCGCCTCGATCCGGCACAGGACGGCTTCCCCCGGCGGGCCGGCGTTCCGGTCGAGCTCGATCACCGCCCGTTTCTCCTGGTCGGGATGGTAGCCGGCCTGGGAAACGGCGATGACCGGATCCCGAATCCAGCCGGGGATCCGGTGGGGCGTGATGATCCACTCGGCCGCGTTCCGCGTGCAACCGGAACGGAGGAGGGTGCGAAGGACGAACCAGCCGTTATCGGCCGTGTTGCGGCCGTCATAGAGCTCGATGTCCGCGCCCGTCGATTCGATGGTCATCATCCGGAGGGGATCCTCGGGGGCGAGCGACAGTTTCGGACCGGAGGCCAGGGCGGCCGGCCGGACCGTCCCGAATCCGCCCGGGATCATGGGACCGTTTCCCTGCCGGGGAAAAACGGCCGCGGTCCGGCCGAGATGATAGGTTTTCCCGATATAAGCCGACGGGAAAAGCTCCAGGTTGAAGCTGACCCGGCCCTCGAGGGCGGCCGGCAGCGGTTTGTCCAGATCGACGGCGACGCGGAACCCGGGACCCGCCGGCTCGACCCGCACGGCATAGGCCGGGCCGGACCCGGCGAAAGCGGCCGGCACCCGGATCGAACACCGCTCCCGGTCGATCTCCCGCTTGCCCGTTTCGGGCCGCCGGCTCCATTGTCCCGGCGTTTCTTCGAGGCGGACGTCTCCCACGGCTGCCACCCGTTCGCCGTGCTGGATGATTTCCACTCCGCCCTGCTTGCCTTCCGGATAAATGTCGTGGAAGACCAGGACGGAGACTCCCGGGGAATCCAGGTATTCCTCGGGAGTGAGAATCCAGGGAGATCCTCCCGCGTCCGCGTCCGCCGGGGAAATGGAAGGGGAGACCGCCCAGAGAACCAAGGCCGCAAGCCCGATCGCCGTCGCTTTCATTTTGCCTCCTTCCCGCCGCCGGGTGGCGCCGTCCCGGGTGAAAAACGGGGCACGGCTCTCTCTCGGCCCGCGCCCTCCCGGAAATTCAGAAATTAGGGTGAACCGGAGCCGCGTCCCGGTAAAACGCCGCCAGAACCCGCTCCGCCGGCTTGCCGTGGGGGCTGTAGCCCGTGTCTTTCGGTCCGCCGTTTTCCGGGTCCGGCATCCACTGCCACCAGTAGACGCCCTGAATCCAGCCGCGGCCGAGCAAGGCCTGCAGGCCGGCCTGGTAGGCGTTGGCCTGGACCTCGAGATCCACCGGGCCCTCCTTCTGCCAGTTCCAAGGATCCTGGGCCCCGCCCTGGATGCTCCGGTAGCCGATCTCGGTCACGACGATGTTTTTCCCCCATCGCCTGGAAATTTCGTGAAGCGATTGAAGATAGCGGTTCCATCCGGCCCGAAAATCCCGCACGGAGGGATGCGGGTTGTCGGTCAAGGTCGGGTACGCGTCCAGGCCGATGAGATCCACGGCGTCCCACCAGCGGACGGCCTCGGGATCGCTTTCGGCCTGGTCGTCCGCGTACGTCAAAAGGCCGCGGTAGGCGGCCCGGACGGCGGCGATCGTCGCCCGCCAATCCGCTTCCCGGCCGACGGTCCGGTCCAGCTCGCAGCCGGCGCTGAACATCTCCGCGCCGAGAGCTTCGGCCATCGCCGCGTAGTGGACGATGAATTCCCGGTACGAGGCGAACCAGGCGGCCCAGTCCGCCTCGGTGAATCCTTGGCCGATCTCGCCCCGCCACCCGGCGGGCTCTTCCCGCAGGTCGATGTGCGGCTTGAGAAAAACCTTGAGGCCGAGCTCCTTGGCGAAGCCGATGATTGCGGCCAGGGATGCGTCGGCGGGGGTTTCCTCTCCCGTCCGGTCGATGACCGTCGACCGGCGCGTGGCCTGGTATCCGGTGACCAGGATCTGGACCCATTCGGCGTTCGCCGCCGCCAGCTCCCGCAGGGCTTGGCGGGCACCTCCGCCGTCGTAGGCATCCTTCGCGTAACCGGTGAAGGCGATCCCCTTCTGGAAAAGGCCGGCCGTTTTGTCCTGCGGCCGGGCCGGGGCCGGCACCGCCGCCAGCCCCAGAAGAACCAGGGCCGAAACGATCCGCCGCCGGAGACGCGTCATCCGCCTTCTCCCTTCGGTCCGCCGGCCGGGATCCGCTCACCGGGGCGGTTTTTTGATCGAATCATCCGGCTGAAGGCCGAGCTTTTTATAGAGATCCCGCCGTCCTTCCTTGTCCCCGTCCAGGATTTTCCGGGCGTAGGCGGCGACCTCGGCCGCGGCGGCCCGGGGAACGACGATGACCCCGTCCCCGTCGGCGACAATGATGTCGCCCGGCCGGACCAGGACGCCGCCGCAGACGATCGGCCGGTTCACCGACTCGATCTCGTTTCGCCCCGGCCGGATCCCGCGTCCCGGCCGTTGGAAATAAAGGGGGACGCGCTCGGCCGTGATCTCGTCGGTGTCGCGGGCCGCGGCGCTCGTGACGACGCCCACGCAGCCGCGGCTTTTCCATTCCAAGATGTTGTAGGATCCGATCGAGCCGACATCGGCCGCCGGGGCGTCCTCGATCACCAGGGCCGTCCCCCCGCGGATCAGGTCGGCGAAGGGCTCGCCGGAGCGGCGGTCGTACCAGTCCCCGGCCGAGGCGTCATAGTCCGCGGTCTCCCGCTTCCCGGCCGGCGGGCTCTGGGTGGGGACATAGCGGGCGGTGACGGCGATCCCGGCGAACCGGTGGGTGAAGTGTTCCGTATCGCGCCAGAGAGGATGGATCGAGGGATCCATCAGCCCGATGTTCTGAAGGCCGGCGGCGTCCATTCCGTCGGCCACGTCGGCGACCCGCAGGCCGGAAAAGAGGGCCAGGACGTCCGCGTCCTCCTTTTCCGTCGTGACCGGCGTCGGCAGGAAATTTTTCCCGGCCCGGAGATCCTCGCCGGGGATGGCGGCCGACCCGAATCCCTCCCCGCCTCCGGCGATCAAGAAAAGCGCCGCCAGGATCAACGGCGTCCGCAAGCCGGCCGTCGTTTTCATCATGGGTTTCTCCTCTCCCTTCCTTTGAATCAGCGGGAATCCGCCAGATCGGCCGCGGCCGTCTCCATCAGGAGAAAAAAGGCCTGGCCTTCGGTCGCTGTTCCGGCGGAGCTGAACTCGGGGGAGCCGCAGACGCCCTGGACCAAGCCGAACGCGTCGACTTTTCCGCGGGCCGCTTCCCGCATCCGGTCGGCCGGCTTTTGAAGAGCCGGATCGAGCCAGCCGCCGGCGATCCCCCGGTAGATGGAATAGGCGAGCATCTGGGCCAGGTTCGTTTCGACGAACGTGTCCGGGCGGTCGAGGACATCGTGGAACAGCCCGTCGTCCCGCTGCCGCCTGAGGCAGCCGTCGATCACCTCCCGGACGTGTCCGGCCAGGGCTTTCTTTTCCCCGGTCATGGTTTCCGGAAGCGCCCGGATGACCCGGGTCATCCCGGCCGCGGCCCAGCCGTTGCCCACACCCCAGAAATCCTTTCTCTCGAATTCCCCCCGGTCGTCGTCCCAGATCTGGGAAAAGAGGCCGGCCTCGGGATTCCAGAGAACCCGGCGGATCCCCTCCACCTGGCGGACGGCTTCGTCCGGCCGTCCGGCGACGGCGAGAAACGGAGGGGCCATGTACAGCGAATCGATCCAGACCTGCTTCTTGTCGGAGACGTGGTAGAGCGTCCCGTCCGCCCGGCGGGGCGCCCGTTCGAGCAGGTAGGAGAGCATTTTTTCGGCCGCTTGGAAAAGCCGCGGATCCCCCGTCTTCCGGGCGGCGAAGAGCATCGCTTCTCCGTTGGCCGCCGGATCGGTGACTCCCCCGAAACAACTGAGGACGGCCAGGCGGCCGTCCGGGGTTTGCCGGACGGCGGCTTCCTTGGCCATCAGGATCACTTCTTCCGTCTCGCCCATTTCAAGGAGGGCTTGGGCGGCCGTGCCCTGTTCCCAGGCGTCGCGCTGCATGGCCAGCATGGCCCGCTTCACGTCTTCCGTCCGGGGGCTCATCTTTTCGGATCGGGCGCGCGCGGGACGTCCGGCGCGGAGCGCGCCGAAAACCGGCGGCGCGGCCGCCAGCGCGGCCGGCCAAGCCTGAGCGAGGAATTTGCGTCTCTTCATGATTCCTCCGCGCGGTCCGGCCCGAGTATAGGCCATTTCCCGGGGCCGTTCAAATTGACAAAAGAAATCATCCTTGATCTTCGATAGGCCGGGAGGCCTTCTTCATCCGGACGTCTTCTCCGGAGGGCCGCCGTCCTTGACTTTTCGTCGGGAGGAGACGATTCTATCGAATTGAGGAGACCCCCGCTTTATCAAGGAGAAGCGTTGTCCCGCGGGCGGCGATGTTTCAAACGGGGTGTCCAACGGGCACGCCGCAGCGGAAAAATCTCCATGTGTTTCGCCGGCTGAGGGGCAAAGCGTTCCGGAATCTTGTCCGGCGGGAGGGCGGCGTTATCGCGGCGGATTTCCCTTTGCGGGACATCGTCCCGATGGAGGAACCATGAAGTCGAAAAGAATAAGACGGCCGGCGGCTCTCATTCTTTCTTTATTGATATCTTTCATTTGTCTCCGGGCCGGTTCGCCGGCCGCCGGGAAGAGGGAAATGAACGCGTCCCGGCCGATCATCGGCGTGAAGATCTACGAGAACCGGGGCGGCTTCGACCGTCTCTTCGCGGAATGGAAGGAGCTGGGGATCAACACCGCGTTTGTCGGGGAAGCCCTTCTGGCCGATCCGGTCTTCCGGACCGGCGCCCGGGCCAACGGCATCACCCTGTACGTCATTTTCCCGGTTTTTCAGAATCCCGAGGAGCTTCAGGAACGGCCGGACCTGGCCGCGGTCACGGACCGGGGGGAGCCGGCCCGCGAGGAATGGGTTCAATTCGTCTGTCCGACCCGGAAGGAATACAAGGACCGCCGGATCGAACATCTCCGCCGGATCGTCCGGGAACATGACCCGGACGTCGTCAGCCTCGATTTCATCCGCTTTTTTGTTTTCTGGGAGATGGTCCTGCCCGGCCGGACGTTGGAATCCCTGCCCCGGACCTGCTTCTGCCCGTCGTGCCTGGAAAGCTTTCGAACGACGACGGGGATCGTCTGGCCGGACACGCTCGCGGGGACTCCGGCCGTCGCCCGCTGGATTCTCGATCATCACCCGGCGGAATGGACGGACTGGAAGTGCCGGGTGATCGCCGATTGGGCGCGGGACCTGGCCGCGGCCGCCCGCCAAGTCAAGCCGGGGATCAAGATCAACGTTCACCTCGTTCCCTGGAGGGCGGAAGACTTCGGCGGAGCGGCCCGGGCCGTGGCCGGGCAGGATCCGATCCGGCTGGCGGCGGCGGCTGATTTTTTGTCGCCGATGTGCTATCACCACATGGTCGGGCAAACGCCGGCCTGGGTCCATTCCGTCGTCGAGGAGTTGTCTTCCCGGACCGGCGCGGCCGTCCTTCCCAGCATCCAGGTCGGCCATGCTTATACGGAGCGGGAGGTGTCGGCCGGGGAATTCAAGGCCGCCCTGAACGAGGCCTTGAAACCGCCGTCCCGGGGCGTCGTTTTCTGGAACTGGGACGCCCTGGCCGCTTCTCCGGAAAAGCAAAAATTCGTCCGGCTGCTTGCCGGAAAGGAAGGAGAGAAGCCGGGGCCGCATTGAAATAAACCCGTGAGGCGGAGTATATTCTCATGTCCCGCATGAAACGAAGCAGCATCCGGATGATATGCGCCGGTCTCCTGTTGACTTTCGGAGTCGGGGCCGGCCGGGCCGCCGACGCCCCTGCCGGGCGGTCCCCGGCCGCCGCCCGCGAGGGCGTTGTCGTCGGGTACTTCGCCGCTTGGAAACGGGACGTCGTCGATCATGCGATGATCTCCTACGTCCATTTGACCCATATCGCCCATTCCTTCGCCTGGCCGGACAAGGAGGGAAATCTCGTCTTGCCCGAGGGATACCTCTATCCGGAGCTGAACCAGGAAGCCCATGCCCATGGAGTTAAGGTCCTGATGAGCCTGGGCGGCTGGGGCAACTGCGACGGCTTCGCTCCCATGGCCGCCGATCCCGCCAAGCGGGGGAAGTTCGTCCGCCAGGCGGCGGAGGCCTGCCGGAATTGGAATTATGACGGCCTCGACGTCGACTGGGAATTCGTCGACACCGAGGAGGAGCGCGCAAGCTTCACCTCCCTGATCCGGGAATTGGACGCGGCCCTGAAGGCGATGGATCCGCCCCGTCAATTGTCCATGGCCGCCCCGGCCGGGGCGTATTACGGCCGCTGGATCGATTTCGAAATTCTCCATCCGTGCTTTGACTTCATCGGCTTCATGACCTATGATTTTCACGGCGGGTGGTCGGATCATTCCGGCCACAACGCCCCGCTTTACGCCTGCGGCGATTCCTGCGGATCCGTGGATGAGACGTTTTGTTACGCCCGAAGCCGCGGAATCCCGGTGTCCAAGATCCTTCTCGGAATCCCCTTTTACGGACGCTCGTTTGATTGCCCGGCCCTGGGCCTGCCCTTTCAAACGAGCGGGGAAGTGAGCTTCACCGAGGTCCAAAACCGCCTGGCGAACGGCTGGACGTCCTCCCGGGACGTTTGCGCCCGGGTTCCTTTGCTTCAGAGCCCCGGCGGAGGAGCGATCGTCTCCTACGAGGACGTCCTCTCGGTTCGGAGCAAGTGCCGGTATGCCCTGAACAACGGGGTGGCCGGCTTCATCATCTGGGAGCTCAGCCACGACCGCTGGCGCGGACAATCCGTCCTGCTCGAGGCGGTCGGAGACTTTTTCCTCCATCGAACCAATCTCCCCCGGCGGGGGGAGGACAAGGAGAGCCGGCATGCCGAACGTTTCTAAAAGAATCCCCCTCTTGATTCTGGCCGCGGGGGCGGTTTTGGCCGCGGCCGCCGCGACCGGATTCGCCGACGAAAAAAACAAGGATTTCTTTCCCATGTCCGTCTGGTACGCCGGGGGCAAAGCCCGGGCCCCGATGCTGGAGACCGTCGCCCCCGATTCGGCCGCGGCCTGGCGCAAGGACCTGCGGCAGATCAAGGACCTCGGCTTCAACACGGTCCGGACGTGGATCGAGTGGACGGCCTGTGAAAAGGACGAGGGCCGGTACGATTTCAGCGCCTTGAAGACCGTCGTCGACCTGGCCGGGGAAATGGGGCTCCGGGTCGTCGTCCAAGTCTATATCGACTCCGCCCCGGACTGGGTCGGGCGCCGGTTCCCCGAAGCCCGGTTCGTTTCCTCCAACGGGGTGGCCGTCCAGTCCCAGGCGGCCCCGGGCTTCTGCTTCGACCATCCCGGCGTCCGGGAGAAGATCCTGCGGTTCTTCACCGAGGCGGCCAAGGCCGTCAAGGGGAAACCCGCCTTCTACGGCTGGGACCTCTGGAGCGAGCCGCACATCATCAATTGGGCCGAGGTGTATTACGTCGGAAATCTCGAACACGTCCAGTTCTGCTACTGCCCGGCGACCCAAGCCCGGTTCCGCGAGTGGCTCAAGGCCCGCTACGGGACGATCGACGGCTTGAACAAGGCCTGGTACCGGACGTTCCGCGACTGGGCGGAGGTCGAGCCGCCGCGCTTCGGAACGATCCTCACGTACACGGATTACATCGACTGGAAGGAATTCATCTCGGACAAGCTGGCCGCCGACCTCAAGCTTAAAGCCGAGGCCGTCAAAGCCGTGATCCCCGAGAGCGTGGTGACGAGCCACTCGGCCACGCCCGGCCTGTTCAGCCGGCCGGATTGGTCCGGGACGCCCGACGACCGGAAGATGTCCGACAGCGTCGATTATTACGGGACGTCGATCTATCCCAAGCACGCCTGGACCCTGCGGCCCTGGCCGCCGTTCTACCGGGCCGCGGGGCTCGATTTCGTCCGCTCGATGGCCCTCCGAAACGGCGGATTCTACGTCGGCGAGCTGCAGGCCGGCTACGGTGTGTTCGGGATGAAGATGAGCGTCCCGGTCGTCGGGGCGGACTTGCGCGACTGGATGTGGAGCACGATCGCCTACGGCGCCCGGGCCGTCAACATCTACGCCTACTACCCCATGAGCTCCGGCTACGAGGGCGGCGGCTACGGACTGGTCGAGCTCGATGGAAAGGTCACCGAGCGGGCCGTCGAGGCCGGCCGCATCGCCGGCGTTGTCACGGCCCACAAGGATCTCTTTTTGAAGAGCCTGCCGGCCCCGGCCGAGATCGCGGTCGTCTACAATCCGTTGTCGCACATGGTCGGCGGCCAGCAGTCGTTCACCGGCGAAGGTCAAGCCGTCGGATACAACACGCTCAGCGAGTCCCTTCAAGGCGTCCACCGGGCTTTTTATGAGCGGCATGTCCCGGTCGACTTCCTCCACGTCCGCGATCTCGCGCCTGAACGGTGGAAGCGCTACAAGCTCCTGATCGTCCCTTATCCGGTCATGATGTCGCGGGAGCATGTCGGGCGGCTCATCGAATACGTCCGGGACGGCGGGACGCTCGTCGCCGAGGCCCGCTGCGGCTGGGTCGACGAGCGCGGCTTTTCCAGCCCCGTCATCCCCGGCGGCGGCTTGGACGAGGTGTTCGGCTGCCGGGAAACCGAGCTCCTGCCGCTGGCCAAAACCTCCGCGGTGACGATCGCCGCGGCCGACGAGGCCCTGCCGCTCCTCAAGCCCGGGGACGCGCTGGACGCCGTCTTTTTCGAGGAAGCCCTGGACGTCTTCGGACCCCGGAGCCGGGTCCTGGCGACGTTCGCCGACGGCAAGCCGGCGATGGTCGCCTCCTCGTTCGGCCGGGGGAAAGCCGTTCTCGTCGGATCCTTCCCGGGATCCGCCTACCATCATTTCAAGAACCCGGCCAACGGGAAATTCTTCGCCGGCCTGGCGGACTGGGCTGGAGTGCGGAAGCCGGTCGAGGTTTCGATTCCGGATCCGGACGCCCTGGTCGAGGGACGGATTCTCGAGGGGGCGGATTTTCGGATCCTGATCGCTTTCAACCGGGGCGAGCGGAAGACGAAGGCTTCCTTTGCTCTTCCCGGGTTCCCGAAGGATCCCGCCGTGCGCGACCTCGAATCCGGCAAGGCCGAGGCGTTCCGGCGGGACGGCGAAACCGTCGTCGTCGAAAAAGAGATGGCGCCCGGCGGCGTTTGGACGGTTGTTTTCGAAAAAAAGAAATGAGAAAGGCTAAAAAGCGGGAGATGACGGCCGGTGAAGGCCCGCTCTTCGCCGCCGGCGTCGATGTCGGCGGGACCAAGGTCTCCACGGCCTTGTTTGATTCCGGCGGCCGGATGTTCGCCCGGGCCAAGCAGCCCCTCGATCGGGGAAGCGGCGAGGCGGCGGCCGGCCAGGTCGCCCGCGTCCTCCGGGAGCTTGGGGAGGAGGCCGTCCGGGCGGGCGGCCGGGTGAAGGCCGCGGCGGTCTGTGTCCCGGGGATCGTGTATCAAGCCGACGGCCTCGTCTGGGCGCCCAACGTCCCCGGCTGGATCCATTTCCCTCTCCAAGGGAGGCTGGAAGGCGCGGTCCCCTTTCCGGTCCTGATCGAAAGCGACCGGGCGGCGTATGTCTCCGGCGAAGCTTGGCGCGGGGCGGCCCGGGGCGCCCGGGACGCCGTCTTCCTGGCCGTCGGGACCGGCATCGGGGCGGGCATCATCTCCGGCGGGCGGCTGATCCGCGGGGCCGAGGATATCTCCGGCGCCGTGGGGTGGTTCGCCCTCCGGCCGGAGTTCCGGGAGGAATACGCGGAAATGGGGTGCTTTGAGGCCGAAGCTTCGGGGACCGGCGTGAGCCGCCGGGCCCGCCACCTCCTGGAGTCGGGCGTGTCCTCGGAGATGATCCGCCTGGCCGGCGGCCGGATCGCCGACGTAACGGCCGAGACCGTGGCCGCCGCCGCCCGGCTCAACGACCCTCCGGCCCGGGCGATCATGGCCGAAACGGCCTCCACCCTGGCCATGGGGATCGCCAACATCGTCAGCCTTCTCAATCCCAAAGTCATCGTTCTCGGCGGCGGCCTGTTCCAGGCCGCGGATCTCCTCCTGGAGCCCATCCGGAAGGAGATCAAGAAATGGGCCCAGCCGCTCGCGGCCAAGGACCTCGAGGTCGCGGTTTCGACGCTCGGCGAGGACGCCGGGCTGTACGGCTGCGGCAAGCTGGCTTGGGATCTCTCGAAAGGAGAATAATCATGTCGTCAACGCGGTATCTGGAAAAAATCGGGGAAATCCTCGCCGAGATCAAAACCCGGGAGACGGGCCGCATCGGAGAGGCGGCCGCGGCGATGGCCGCTTCCATCCGCCGGGGCGGGCGCGTCTACATGTTCGGCAGCGGGCATTCGGTGATCCCGGTGCTCGACATCTTTCCCCGCTACGGCGGCTTCGTCGGTTTCTTCCCTCTCTATGACCCCCGGCTGATGTGGACGAACGTCATCGGGCCGGGCGGAGCCCGCGAGCTCCTTTGGATCGAGCGGCAGGAAGGCTATGCCAAGATCTTCCTCCAGAGCTACCCGCTCGAGCCCCGGGACGTCATGCTTGTCTTTTCCCACGGCGGGCTCAACGCCGCCCCCATCGACGTCGCCCTCGAGGCCAAGGCCAAGGGACTCAAGGTCGTCTCGGTCTCCTCCCACGCCAACCTCAAGATCGCCCGGCGGAGCCATTCCTCGGGCAAAGCCCTGGCCGAGGTCTCCGACATCGCCATCGACAACTGCGTCCCGCCGGAAGACGCCCTGGTCGACGTCGGCCAGACGGAGCGGGTCGCAGCCGGATCGACGGTCGCGGCCGTCGTCGTGGCCATGTCGCTGGTGGCCGAAACGGCCGCCCGGCTCGCCGAGACGGGCGGAGTCCCCCCGACGTTCGTCTCCCCCAACGTCCCCGGCGTTCCGCCCGGACACATGGCCCGGGTCTACCAGGCGTTCACGGAGTTCTACTACGCCCGGTCCATGAAGAAGGAGGGCGTATGACCTCCGCCCCGCAGCAGCGGCCGGTGAGCGTCGGCCGTCTTCAAGCCTCGGCCTTCGCCGGGATCTTCGTCTTCGGGATCGTCATGGCCGTCCTGGGGGCCATCCTTCCCTCGCTGTTCGAACGGCTCCGGATCGACAAGGCCGAGGCCGGCGGGCTTTTCCTTCTTATGAACTTCGCCATGCTCGTCGTCTCGTTCTTTTTCGGCCCGGTCGTCGACCGCTTCGGATTCAAATATTTCCTGGCGGCGTCGGCCCTGCTCGTCGCCCTGTCTTTCGGCCTGCTGGCCGTCGCCCCGACCTACGGCCTGATCGTCCTGGCCGTCGTCGTCCTGGGGCTTGGGGGAGGGGGATTGAACGGCGGAACCAACGCCTTGATCAACGACCTTCATCCCGGCGGACAAGGCTCCGCCCTGAACCTGCTCGGGATCTTTTTCGGCTTCGGGGCCCTGACGATCCCGTTTTTGATCGGAACCCTCTTGGCGGGGATCGGCCTTGTCCGGATCCTGTTTCTGGCCGCGGCCGCGGGACTTGTCCCCCTCTTGATGTTTCTGACCCTGCGCTTTCCCGAGGCCAAGCAGCCGCAGGGATTCCCCATCCGGAAGGCCAAGCTCATCGCCGGCGATCCTCTGCTCTGGATCTGCGCTTTCATTCTATTCTTTCAATCGGGAAACGAATTCACGGCCGGTGGATGGATCTCGACTTATCTTCAGGAGGGACACGGCCTGACCGGGGCCGCGGCCTCGTTCGTCCTGGCCGGCTATTGGGGGGCCATCATGGCCGGCCGTTTCGCGGCCAGCCGGATCGTCGGCAGGACCGGCAACCATCCGCTCGTTCTCGGGAGCGCCCTCCTCAGCCTGGCCGCGGCCGGGCTCCTGGTCGCCGCGCCTTCCGGCGTTTGGGCGGCGGCCGGCGCCCTGCTCCTGGGTCTCGGCTTCGCCGCGATTTATCCGACCACCCTGGCCACGGCCGGGGAGCGGTTCGCCTCGATCTCCGGCACGGCCTTCAGCATTCTTTTCACGGTCGCCCTCTCCGGCGGAATGCTCGGCCCCTGGCTGGCCGGGTTGATCGCGAAATCCTCTTCGCTGCGGCGGGGTCTGCTTCTTCCGGTCGTCAACTGCGCGGCGATCATCGTTCTGCAAGTTTTTTTGAGCCGCGTTTCAAAAAAAGAGCGGCCGCCGTCCGTTTGAGAAAGCCGGGCGGCGAAGGGGGAAAACGATGAGTCTTTTCGAGCGGAAAAAAAGAATCACGGCCGCGGCGGCCCTGGCCGCCGCCTTGATTTTTTCCGTCCCGGCGTCGGCGAGGGAGGCCGGAAACGCCGTCTCGCTTAGAAAAAAACTCGTCGACGGGCACGCCGAGCTCTTGATGGAAAAAGGGATCCTGGATTTCTCCGGCCGGGAGATCGAGGGACGGCTGGAGGAGCTGCTTCGAGCCGGGGATCTTTCCTCCGTCCTGGCCGCGCTCAATCATATGCCCTCCAACCTCGGCGGCTTTCCCCCCTGCGCCTTCGACCGGCCCGTCGGCTACCGTCTTTCCTCCTTCGGGCGCACGATCGCCGACGGGGACATCGACGCCGACGCCGAGGGGAGCGCCTGCCCGGCCGGCGGGATCGGGGCCGGGGCGTTCGAATGGACGATGAGCGGAAATTTCCGCTACTGGTTCCTCAAGCCGGGCTGGTATGTCGACGAGACGGTCCAGGCGGACCGGTTCCACGTGTTCATGAAATCCGGGGGGAAGACGATCGCCCGCACGCTTGCGACCGGCGCGCCGGCGGACGGAACGCTCGGGGCCTGGGCTTGGGGCTATCCGGCGGGGGCGGGAAGCTACTTCGCCCTCTTCCCCAAGTCGGGGTTTTCCTACGAGACGAATCCCGAATTTCCGGCCAAGCTGGCGGTGACCCAGTTTTCGCCGGTCATTCCCCATAATTACCGGGAAACGAGCTACCCGGTCGCCGTTTACAAATGGATCGCCCAAAACCCGACCCGGCGGCCGGTCGAGGTTTCGGTGATGCTGACCTGGGAAAACATGATCGGCTGGGAACCGCGGCTCAAGAGCCCCGGGAAGGCGGCGGAGTTCGGCTGGCGGCGCGACATCCCCGGCCGGGTCAACCGCGTCGTCCGCGACGGCCGGATGACGGGCGTCGTCTTCGGCCGCAAGGATGCCGATCCCCGGACCGGAAACGCCCTCACCGGGACGATGTGCGTTGCCGCCGAATCCCTTCCGGGCCGGGCCGAAGTGTCCGTCCTGGCGGATTTCGATCCCCTCTCCGACGGGGCCGGCGTTTGGACGTCCTTCGCCGGAACCGGGATTCTTCCCGGCGGGGAGACGTCGCGGACCACGTCCGGCGGCGAGGCCTTGGGCGCCGCCCTGGCCGTCCGTCTGACTCTTCGGCCCGGAGAGAAGGTCGAGTTCCCGATCGTCCTCGCTTGGGACTTCCCATACGCCGAGTTCGAGCCCGGGGCGCGCCACCTCAGGAAATACACGGCCTTTTTCGGATCGGATGGAAATCAAGCGGCGGCGATCGCCCGGGAAGCCCTGGACAAATGGCGGGAATGGGAACGGGCTGTCGACGACTGGCAGCGGCCGATCATCGGCGACCGGAGCCTGCCGGACTGGTTCAAGCAGGCCCTGATCAACGAGCTCTACATCCTTCCCGAAACGAGCCTGTGGGACGCGGCGACCAATCTCCACACGTATCTCGAGAGCGCCGACTATCTCATGTACGGAACGTTCGACGTCGACTCCTACTGCTGACACGTTCCTAAGCTCTGGCCCGGGCTCGAGCGGGAAAACCTGCGCTTTTTCAGCCGGGCCGTGGAGATGGAGGACGCCTCCTTCAAGGCGTACCAGTACGCGAGCGCTTTTCCCGGCGAGGTGCCGCCCGACAAGCTCTCCTATTACTGGAGCATCAACAAGGCCGCGGGCATGGTTCCCCATGATCTCGGGTCGCCGCGGAAACGGCCCTGGGTCATTCTCAACGCCTTCGACTGGCAGAACGGCAACGTTTGGAAGGACCTCAATCCCAAATTTCCCCTCCGGGCCCTGCGGGCGCTCCGGGACGGCGGGCCGGGGGATGAGGATCTTCTAAAAAGATCGTTCCGGGCGTCGGTCTCCGCCCTCGACACCCTGGAGAAGAAGTTCGGCGATCCCCAAAGCCATCTCCCTCGAAACGAAGGCATCCCCGATCAGACGTACGACACGTGGCGGATGAAAGGGGAGACGGCCTATGTCGGGATGCTCTGGCTGGCCTCGCTCCAAGCGGCCGCCGCCTTGGGGGAAGACTGCCGGCGGGCGGGGATGGAATCGCTGGACGGCCTGCCGGTCGGGGAGATCGTCGCCCGGTACCGCTCCTGGTTCGAGGCGGGCCGGACCGCCCTGCAGACGCTCTGGAACGAATCGAGCGGCTGCTTCAACATCGACGCCGAGACCGACGACATCATGACCGATCAGCTGTTCGGCGTCTGGTACGCGGCCATGGTCGGGCTGGAAAACGACGAGGCCGGACGGATCGTTCCCCCGTCTCAAGTCCGGCGGGCTCTGAGGACCGTCTTTGAAAAGAACGTTCTCGGGTTCGGAAACGGCCGGCTCGGCGCGGTCAACGGACGGACGGCCGCCGGGACCCAGCTTTTCAGCCAGCAGGGCGACGAGGTTTGGGTGGGGACCGCTTATGCCTTCGCCTCGAACCTGATTCTCCACGGGTTGCGGGACGAGGGCCTCCAAACCGCTTGGGGCGTCTATCACGTCGTCTACAGCCCCTACGGCCAGGGATACTTTTTCAAGACGCCCGAGGCGTATTTGAATCCGGCCGAGCTTGTCTGGAACGACCGGTCCCGGACTTACGGCGACCGCCTGTTCCGGGCCATGAAATACATGAGGCCCGGGGCCGTCTGGGCCGTTTATGAGGCCCTGCTGAAAACGAGGTAAGAGCCGCCGTGAAAAAACAAAACGCCGCCGCCCCGCCCCGCCGCTGGCCGTGGTTTGCGGGCGCGATCGCCGCCGCGGCCGCGGCGATCCTGGCCTTCCATCTGCTGACGGGCCGCGGATCCTTCCCGCGGATCGCCCGGGAATGGTCGTCCCTCGGCGTCGACAAGCCCAATGTCGTGATCGTGACCCTCGATACCACCCGGGCCGATCGCCTCGGCGCCTACGGCTGCCGGGCCGCCCGCACGCCCGTTCTGGACGCCCTGGCCGGCCGGGGCGCGCTGTTCGAGCAATGCGCCACCGTCGCCCCCCTGACCCTTCCCGCCCACTCCACCATCTTCACCGGCCTCCCGCCGACCTTTCACGGCGTTCGGGTGAACGGCAACACCGCCCTGAGCGACGAGCAG
>Ga0116143_10003230_pt1 | contig 16641 bp, 13 predicted proteins | sample AD_UKC034_MetaG_FD_89745 | JGI IMG/M metagenome (GOLD analysis project Ga0116143, IMG submission 89745) | Active sludge microbial communities of municipal wastewater-treating anaerobic digesters from USA - AD_UKC034_MetaG | ecosystem: Engineered > Bioreactor > Anaerobic > Digestate | place: USA...
AGAACAGGTCGACCCGGATGATGCAGTTGTTGTGTGATAAGGATTTTATTCCGGATGGTAAATTATCGGGAATGAGACGAGTCATTGAGTATTAAATCCTCCTTAGATCAGCCGGTTAGAGTCATGGAATTCCATGATTAATCAGCGGGTCGTAGGTTCAAGTCCTACAGGGGGAGCGAGAGGGGTCGAGTAATCGGCCCCTTTTTTATATCTAGGTAAAATCGCCTAAAATGTACTACATCTTGTAATGTTCAGAATACTCTGATGACAGTATCTATTGTAGCATTATGGGCAATACTTTCAAGTTTAAAAATGTATTAAAACTTTCGATTTAGTATTTATTATTACACAAAGGATAGATAACTACTTTCCAATGCAAAACTTGCTGAATATCGTACCCAAAATATCCCGGTCAATGTCCACGCGTCCGGTCAATTCTCCAATGTATCGCAGGCATTCGTGAATTTCTATGGCAAGCAGATCACCACTAAGACTTTCGTTGAGGCCGGTTTTTATTTTGTCGAGGCTAACCGAAATTTTTTGGAGAATGTCGCGATGCCGCACATTTGTGATGATGGTTTGGTCAGTATTGATTTTGCCTCCTACTGCCTTTTCGAAGATGACTTGCTTGAGGGATTCGATCCCCAAGCCGGACTTGGCATCAGTAAGGATATAGGGAGAATCAGCACTTTCGATAGATGAGTCGGTTGAAATGTTTTCCTTCCATAATAAGTATTTCGTATAGACCGGGATGGTCTTGGACGAAAATTCCTTTAGCCATTGAAATTCATCGTAGATGTTCTGTCTGTCATCAAAGCTTACAAGGCTATTCATGTCCATGAGGTAGAGGATGATATCCGATTGGGTGGCATTGTTGCGGGAACGCTCCATACCGATACTTTCGATGATATCGGTTGTATGTTCACGGATACCGGCAGTGTCGATGAGTCGGAACAGGATACCGTTGATGTTGAGGGTTTCTTCGATGGTGTCGCGCGTTGTACCGGCTATGTCGCTGACAATGGCACGCTCTTCATTGAGCAGGGCATTGAGTAGGGTTGATTTTCCGGCATTGGGCTTGCCGATGATGGCTACGCTAATGCCTTTCTTGATGACATTGCCCAGTCGGAACGATTCCAGCAGGGAGCTGGTTTTTTCCTTGAGGGTATCGATCAGCACAAGAAACTGTTTCCGGTCAGCGAATTCCACATCTTCCTCACTAAAGTCAAGTTCCAATTCAATTAATGAGGCAAATTCTACGAGCTTTGTTCGCAGGTCATCAAGATCTCTTGAGAATCCTCCGCGCAGTTGATTTAGTGCTGTATGATGAGCAGCAGCACTTTCTGCCGCTATCAAGTCGGCTACAGCCTCTGCTTGTGCTAGGTCCATCTTGCCATTGAGAAAGGCACGCTGAGTAAACTCACCGGGTAGCGCAGCTCTCGCACCTGCCTCGATACAAAGTTCCAGAATGCGCGTAAGGATATAAGGTGAACCATGAGCGCTGATTTCTATGACATCCTCACCGGTATAGCTGTTGGGATGGAGAAAAATGGTAGTCACCACCTCATCAACTTCCCTACCTTCCAAATCGATGATCTTCCCAAAGTGTGCCGTGTGACTTTTTTGGCGGGACAAATTCTTTCCCTTGAAGATCCTGCTTGCAACGCTTACCGCATCCCTGCCACTAAGCCGTACAACACCGATAGCGCCCACTCCGGGAGCTGTGGAAATGGCAGTAATGGTATCATCCAGAGTCAAGTATGGTATCATCATAATAAAGGGTGAAATTAGTAAAAAAGGGGAATTCATTGTGAAAGGAAAGAAATTGGTGTGGATCACGTATGCCCTTTACTCTTTCCGGACTAAAAGAGGAGAAGTTGTCAATGAGGCATGTAACTCGGATCAGCTATCTTCCAATAATTATTTAAGTCTAATGTTTCGAATGTCCTTAATTCTTGATAAATACTTATCAAATGTCAAAACTGTGGAATGATTTTGAACTATTAATGATTGATAAGAATAGGTATATAAAAAACCCGATGCTTGTTAAATACTGCTTAATGGTATACTTCAGCATAATCCTTTTACTTTTTTACTGTTCATCGTCATATATGCCACCGAAGTAATCAAATATTATGGCCATTGGCTCATCATCCTATTAATTTGTAGATAAAGCACAAAGCCCGGGTGACGGTTTGGCTCTTAAGACATAAATGTGGTTGAGCCTGCTTTTTCTAATTATTCAATGCCATTAGCGTTATGTCATGCTCCAATTTAAATTGTTGTAATCCCGCGATCCGAAAAGGTTGTAATTCAGGCAAAGGCAAATTGTAAATTCAATCTGAGGGTTCAACCATTGCAATTAATAGGTATTAATTTTTCGCTTCATTTTCAGATTTGATAAACAGGAATAAAATATTTAAACAAATGATTAAAATATTTGGTTAATTTGGTTAATTATGTATATCTTTGTTTGATAAAGGCCTTTCATCCATGGTGAAAAAGAGAGAAAACATGTTATTAGACAACTCGACCGAGGAAAAGATAAAGGAATCGGCGCGTAAGGTCTTCTTGAAGAAGGGCTATGCTGCAACTCGTACGAGAGATATTGCGGAGGGAGCAGGTATCAACCTTGCCCTGCTCAACTATTATTTCCGAAGTAAGGAAAAGCTGTTCGAACTGATTATGCTGGAGACAATGTTCAGTTTTATGCAGAAAATGGCTGTAGTGTTAAACGATGAAGATAGCAAATTAGAGAAGAAGGTTGAATTAATAGCTTCGAATTATATAGACTTTTTCACTGAGGAGCCTAATGTGCCCATCTTCGTGTTGAATGAGATGCACAAGAATCCACGATTGTTGTTTGATACGCTACCTGTCAGAGAATTGTTTTTTAATTCGGTTTTTTTCAGGCAATATCAGACACAGGTAGCCAAAGGGAAGATAAAAGAAGGCAATCCAGCTAATTTCCTGATCAACATGATGAGCCTGATCATTTTTCCCTTCGTGGGTAGCCCAATTTTTAAGTTGATTACCGGAACTTTAGATGCACAGTATTTGGAATTGATGCAGGAACGCAAAAAGCTGATTCCCCGGTGGGTAAAGGCAATGATGAAGTCGATGTAATATTTTTTTGAAACAAATTAATCAAATGATTAAATCTAAATATTAAACTGTATGATTAAGTCATTTTTCCGAAACAAAAATCTATGGCTAATCGGCATCCTTATGACTTGTGGTCAGTTATTATCTGCGCAAGTAAGCAATCCATTGACACTGGATGGTTGTATAGAGATGGCAAAAATTAATTATCCAACCATTCGTCAGTTTTCATTGATCGAGCAGGCGCGGGAATATTCGCTAGACAATGCCCGGAAAGCTTATTTGCCTCAATTTACCTTGATGGGGCAGGCTACCTACCAGTCTGATGTGACCCAAATTCCTGTCTCCTTGCCCGGCCTCAATATTCCTGTTATCAGTAAGGATCAGTACCGCCTCTATGGAGAAGTGTCGCAATCCATTACTGATCTATTTACTGTCAGGAATCAGCAGAAGGTTATCCATGCCAATGCTGACATTGAGATACAAAAGACAGAGGTGGAGTTGTACAAGTTGCGCGAGCGCATCAACAATCTGTTTTTTGGCATATTGATGATTGATGCACAGATTGGTCAGGTTGAATTGCTCAAGAAAGATATCAAAACCGGCATTGAAAAAACCGGGGTCGCCATTGCCAATGGAGTAGCATTGAAGAGTGCAGCGGATAACCTTGAAGCAGAATTGTTGAAGGTAGACCAGCGTGCCATCGAGTTGAAAGCTGCACGTAAAGGTTATACTGAAATGCTGTCTTTGTTTATCGGTAAGCCTGTTGATGAGCAATCGATCTTGCAGGCGCCTGCAGCACCCGAAATTGTGCATACGGTTAATCGTGCAGAATTGAAGTTGTTCGATCTTCAAAGGCATGCCTTTGACGCACAGGAAGAACTCATCACTGCCAGGAATCTGCCTCGTATCAGTGTTTTTCTTCAGGGCGGTATTGGTCGACCGGCACTGAATATGCTTCACAGCGATCTGAAAGGCTATTATATAGGAGGTCTTCGTCTGGCATGGAATTTTACCGGTTTTTATACCTATATGAATGAAAAGGCGATGCTTGTCAACCAGGGCAAGCTGATTGATGTGCAAAGAGAAACCTTTACGTTTAACACCAATCTACAAATCAAACAACAAAATGCGGAAATTATCAAGATGAAAGAGCTACTTGAATCAGACAAAGCAATTGTCGTACTGCGTGCTAACGTGACAAGTACTACCAGCAACCAGCTTGCATTGGGCACGGCCACTACCAATGACTATCTCGTTGCAATCAACGCGGAGGATCAGGCGCGGCAAAATATGTTGCTACACCAAATCCAACTATTGATGATAGGATATCATTTAAAAACCATAACAGGCAATTGAAGGCAGGATGTGTAATTCTAAAAATCAAAAATTAACAAAAATGGCGAAGATGATAAGGAAGAATACAATAGCAGCAGGTATAATGATTGCCTGTATGATTGTGGGGATAGTATCGTGCAACAAGGACAAAGATAACTTCGATGCTTCAGGAAGTTTTGAGGCGATAGAAACCATTGTCTCAGCAGAGGCAAATGGAAGAATAGAGCGTTTGGAAATTGAAGAAGGACAGGAATTGGAAGCAGGGAGGAATATAGGCTTCATTGACAGCACACAGCTTTTTTTAAAGAAAAAGCAGTTGGAGGCACAGATTGTCGCTATACTTGGAAGGAAGCCGGACATTCCGGTTCAACTATCTGCATTGCAGGAACAACTCAGGACAGCCGAGCGTGAACGTGTGAGGACTGTCGGTTTAGTCAAAGGTGAGGCCGCCACAGCCAAGCAATTGGATGACCTCGATGCGCAGATAGCTTTGCTGAAAAAGCAGATAGAGGCGCAAAAATCTACCCTGAGTATATCGAGTACGGGACTCAGCAAGGAAGCCATGCCTCTACAATGGCAAATCGCCCAGGTGAATGACCAGTTGACCAAGTGCCGAATTGTCAATCCGGTCAAAGGCTCGGTATTAGCCAAATACGCAGAAGCGAAGGAGGTGACTGCTGCCGGTAAGCCACTATATAAGATCGCCGACCTTTCTGAAATTATATTGCGCACTTACATCACAGGGGATCAGCTGTCGAGGGTGAAGCCGGGGCAGAAAGTGAAGGTGCTGACGGATGATGGCAAGGGCGGTTACGACACAGGTGAAGGCACCATTATCTGGATTAATGACAAGGCTGAATTCACACCTAAGACCATTCAGACGAAGAATGAGCGTGCCAATATGGTGTATGCAACTAAGATAAAAGTCAAAAATGACGGTAGATACAAAATCGGAATGTATGGCGAAGTCCTCTTTCAGTGAAGAATTATTGATAGGTATTGACAAGAAAAACGCTGGATTATTCAGAAAAATAAACCGACATGGTGATACTCAACAATATATCAAAGACATATAACGATGGTAGGGTGATAGCTGTTAACGATGTTTCCTTTGATGTCAACAAAGGCGAATTATTCGGACTTATCGGGCCGGACGGTGCGGGCAAAACCAGTATCTTTCGGATGCTCACCACGTTGTTGCTCCCTGATAGCGGAACTGCCACCGTAAATGGCCGGGATGTGGTGAAGGATTACAAATATATTCGAAACAATGTGGGTTATATGCCCGGCAAATTTTCATTGTATCAGGATCTGTCGGTAGAGGAGAATCTGCAGTTTTTTGCAACAATATTTAATACAACGGTGGAGGAAAATTACGATTTGGTGAAAGACATTTACGTCCAGCTCGAGCCGTTCAAAAGAAGGAGGGCAGGGAAATTATCAGGTGGAATGAAACAGAAGCTTGCCTTGTGTTGTGCATTAATTCATCGGCCGAAAGTGCTGTTTCTGGATGAACCGACTACCGGTGTTGATGCGGTGTCGAGGAAAGAATTTTGGGCGATGTTACAGTCCCTTAAAGAGCAAGGAATCACCATCTTAGTATCTACGCCCTATATGGATGAGGCCATGCTTTGTGAGCGAATCGCACTTTTGCAGAAGGGTAACATCATGTCGATCGATACGCCGGAAAACATCATCAGCACCTTTCCGGATGCACTTTATGCTGTAAAAGCACATGGTATGAGCAGACTGCAGGATGTGTTACGCAATGACCCGGGAGTCAACAGTTGCTATTCATTCGGCGATTATCATCACATCACATTCACAGAGGGGAACAATGCTGATGACCCTGAAGAGATCAGGGAGGTACATGATAAAACAGAATTCGACCATTTTCCTGAATATCCTCATGTTAGCGCCCTTCTTCGACGCATACAGCATGAGGGATTTCAGGATCTGGAGATAAAAAGGATCAGTCCAGGTATCGAAGATTGCTTTATTCATCTGATGGAAAACAAATTACATTGACCAAATACTAGCCGGAAATGGAAGGAACAAAGACCGGAGTAGCGGAAAATAAATTTTTGTCCGCAAGCGAAGTGGTGATCCGGACAGATAAACTCACCAAACGTTTTGGTGATTTCGTCGCAACCAATGAAATCACCTTCGAAGTTTATGCCGGAGAGATCTTCGGTTTTCTGGGAGCCAATGGAGCGGGAAAAACAACGGCCATGAAGATGCTTTGCGGGCTTTCGAGGCCTTCATCCGGGAAGGCCGTGATCGCCGGATACGATATATATAAAGATACTGAAAGGATAAAGAAGAAGATCGGCTATATGAGTCAGAAATTCTCCCTGTATGAAGACTTGACAGTGATGGAAAATATTCGGTTTTTCGGTGGAATATACGGTTTAAGTAATAAGCATTTACAGAAAAAAAGTCATGAATTGATAGAGACATTGAATTTGCAAAATGAAGCGAATTTGATGGTGACATCGTTGCCTTTGGGGTGGAAACAGAAATTGGCATTTTCAGTGGCTGTAATGCACGAGCCTAGAATAGTGTTTTTGGATGAGCCGACAGGTGGAGTTGATCCTATAACAAGGCGACAATTCTGGGATTTGATCTATTCCACTGCGGACAAGGGCATCACAATTTTTGTTACAACCCACTATATGGACGAAGCGGAATATTGTGATCGGGTGTCGATCATGGTGGATGGCGTGATTGAGGCATTGGACACTCCGGCCAATTTGAAGCGCAGGTATTCAGTAGCTTCGATGGATGAGGTGTTTTACCACTTAGCGAGAGGAGCCAAAAGATCGGTAGATTGATGAGAAGCAAGATGAGTTAATAATGGGAAACATTCAGTGAATTTGGATCAAAAGCGGGAAAAATAGGGTCGTTTGCCCTACAAACAATAGATTGAACATGAAGAGATTTTTCTCATTTGTCAGGAAAGAATTCTATCACGTTTTTCGTGATGGAAAGACGATGTTGATGTTGTTTGGGATGCCTGTGATGCAGATTCTACTATTTGGTTTTGCATTGACCAATGAAATCAAGAATTCACAAATCGTCATCTGCGACTATTCCCGGGATGATGCAACCAGGAAGATCATCTCTAAACTCGAAGCGAGCAATATATTCCATATCCGGGAGTCTCTCCTTTCCCATATGCAGATTGAGGAATCATTTAAGTCGTCAAATGTAAAACTGGTGGTAATCTTCCCGAATAATTTTAATCATGACCTGTTGCATTCTAACAAAGCTCAGGTGCAGATCATAGCCGATGCCTCCGATCCCAACACAGCTACAACGCTCACCAATTATGTTACAAGCATCATAATGACTTACCAACAACAATTGATGGCGATCAATGCTTTTCCGATGAGTATCACACCGGAGATCAGGATGTATTACAATCCGGAATTGAAGGGAGCCACCAACTTCGTGCCCGGTGTCATAGCATTGGTGCTGATGTTGATTTGTGTGATGATGACTTCAGTGTCCATTGTGCGCGAAAAAGAAAACGGAACGATGGAGATACTGCTGGTGTCTCCTTTCAATCCGATGCTGGTAGTGATCTCCAAGGCCATTCCTTACTTATTTCTTTCTATTGTAAATCTCCTGATCATTCTGATTCTGAGTGTAAGTCTGCTGGATATGCCGATCAATGGAAGTATATTCTTACTGATCGCTGAAAGCATTCTGTTTATCATAACCGGGTTGTCATTAGGATTGTTGATTTCCAATTTGGTGGAATCGCAACAAGCAGCGATGTTGATTTCGATGATGGGTATGATGGTGCCGACCATCTTATTTACCGGGTTTATGTTTCCAATTGAGAACATGCCTATTCCGTTGCAGATCATCAGTTATTTCATTCCTTCGAAATGGTTTTATACCATCGTCAAGGCTATCATGATAAAAGGTCTTGGGTTTTATGACGTATGGAAGGAAACACTGGTGCTGGCCGGTATGGTTGTGGTCCTTTTGACCATAAGTTTCAAGAAATTTAAAACACGTTTGGCATGAGGACATTGAAGTTTTTACTACAAAAGGAATTCAAACAGATTTTTCGCAACAGAGCTATATTGCCATTGATATTTGTGGTTCCTGTTGTACAACTTCTCATCCTCCCACTCGCTGCGGATTACGAAGTGAAGAACATCAATATTTCAGTTGTTGACGGGGATCATTCAACCAATTCCCGGCAATTGATTGCGAAGATTACTTCGTCCGGATATTTCAGGCTGACCGGGTATGGTACTTCATTTGACGAGGCTTACGGACTTATGGAAAGCGATGATTCGGATTTAATACTTGAGATTCCTGCCGGATTTGAACGAAATTTAGTCCGGGAGGGAGAACAAAAGGTTTTCGTGGCGGTAAATGCCATCAACGGTGTAAAAGCAAGTCTGGGAGGTGCCTATCTCATGAGGATTATATCGAACTATAACGATGACATCAGGCTTGACTGGATACAGAAGCCACGGTTCAATCCATCGCCTCAGATCGAAGTGACATCTTCCAATTGGTTTAATCCTCATTTAGATTACAATTTCTTCATGGTGCCTGCCATACTCGTAATTCTGGTTACAATGGTGGGTTCGTACTTGTGTGCGCTAAATATTGTTAAAGAAAAGGAGATGGGTACAATTGAGCAAATTAACGTAACACCGATCAGAAAATATCAGTTCGTTTTGGGTAAGCTCATACCATTCTGGGTGATTGCGATGTTCGTGTTTACGCTGGGGTTGTTTGTCGTCGCCTATTGGGTCTATGGGATCGTCCCTCTGGGAAGTTGGGTGGTGTTGTATAGTTACCTGGCTGTCTATCTGATTGCAATGTTGGGGTTGGGTTTGTTGATTTCTACATTTTCGGAAACACAACAGCAGGCGATGTCGATCTCGTTTTTCTTCATGATGATATTTATGCTGATGAGTGGTCTGTTTACACCAATCGATGGTATGCCGGAATGGGCGTATGTCATTGCCCGCAGTAATCCGGTGACCTATTGTATTGAAGTGGTGAGAATGGTTGTATTAAAGGGCAGTGGGTTTAATGATTTGAAACAGCATTTCCTGATAACGGCAGTTTTTGCAGTTGCCCTCAACAGCTTTGCGATTTGGAACTATAAGAAGACGAGTTGATTGAATGATATATCCGGAATAATTGACAATGCATAAACTTGTCAATATGAAAATATTTAATACCTAATGTACATTCGTAATAGACCAATTTCATTGGCCTAAACGACTGTAACCTCGGCATTATACCTGATAATTAAGGACTATTATATAAATCACCTTGGTATAACATCGGCATCCCGGAACCCCGGATTGTTTAACTCCCGGGACAGAGCAGAGCTTTAGTAGCACAGCTATCCGGACCAGTATACCTGTAACTACCGGATTATTTTATAATTCATCCAGGTATAACCTCGCGGGAAAACAAATATTGATAATAAATGGATATTTTGGATATGTCTGGTAATGATTCAATTTTTTTATTGTGTGAATTTCAACGGTTGGTGCTTTAAAAAAAGTGTATGGTATTGTATTGCCTGTTGGATTTTCGGATACTAAATATTTAAATAGAGAAATAACGAAAAGGTCAAATTAAATTCTTTCATCCTACTATGCTCAAAAGTGATATTATTTGTATTCAGGCATATCAATTCAGAGATATCGACTGAGGCAAATATTAATGATCTGAATGAATGGATCTGATTTGAATAAAGCAATCAAACTTTCATGTTAACTTTTATAACAGGGTATCAAAACAAGGAAACTTTGTTCAAGAAGACCGTACAAACTTCAGTCAGAATGCGAGGGTGCTGAGAATTCGGTTGCTATTAAGGATAAAATAAAGCAATATAAAGTTTTATTTATTTTGGATTACCTTTTTGTTTTATTCAGGACGATCAATTCATCCTTTTGTCATGTCTCATCGTCCTGCCTTGTCATTCCTTTGAATGACTTTCTATGGTGAGGGGTAAGGCCGTGTGTGAAACAAGCCTGACGGTGTTTGGTGGACAGATACCCTTTGTTATTGATCCAGTCATATTGTGGAAATTCGATGTGTAGTTCTTCCATATAGGCATCCCGCCAGGTCTTGGCCAATACCGATGCCGCAGCAATGCTAAGAACCTTATCATCACCACCTACAACAGTTCGGTGGTTGATTCCGGTTTGATTCTTGAAGCGATTTCCATCTATGACCAACAGGTCAGGCTTTATCTTTAGTTGTGCAATTGCTCTTGTCATGGCGAGATAAGTAGCTTCCAGAATATTGATTTGGTCTATCTCTTCGACTGTAGAAATGGCTATTGAATAATCCAACGCCAATTCCCGAATTTTTCCACTTAATTCCTTTCGTTTAGAAGCCGTCAATTTTTTGGAATCGCGTAATCCAGGGATTTTGGCCTTTGGTGGCAGAATAACGGCTGCAGCCACTACGGGCCCGGCGCCGCATCCGCGACCGACTTCATCTACACCGGCTTCGATACCCGATCCGGCTTCAAATGGATGGATCAGGGGATCTGCCTTCTCTGCGGCTGATATTTTTATTTTTCCCAATAAATCCTTGTTTTGCTAACATCCCTGCTGTTTGCACCGATCATGATGTCAAAATCGCCGCTTTCCCAATCAAATTGCAGGTCATAATTGTAAAATTTCAAATCTTCAGGAGTGATTTCAAAGCTCACGGTAACTGTCTGGCGGGCTCCTATCTCCACCTTTTTGAAGCCTTTCAGCTCTTTCACAGGCCGGGTGACGCTGCCGACGACATCCCGGATATAGAGCTGGACCACTTCCTTGGCATTGAAATCACTTACATTGGTGATTTCAACGGAAGCAGTGAGTTTCTGATTGCCTTTCAGGCTTGTTGATGAAACCTTGATGTCTGAATATCTGAATTTACTATAACTCAATCCAAAACCAAACGGATATAGCGGATCATTGCTGGCATCGAGGTAATTGGATCTGAATTTCTGGAACCAGTGGCCTTCCTGGAGTGGCCTGCCTGTGTTTTTATGGTTGTAGTAGAGTGGTATCTGGCCTACATTCTGAGGGAAGGTGGTGGTCAACTTGCCACTTGGATTAACATCTCCAAATAATACATCAGCTATGGCATCACCGGCTTCTGATCCTCCAAACCAAACATCTAAGATGGCCGGCACATGGGCATCTTCCCAGGTCAGCGTCAGGGGGCGACCATTGAATAAAACGAGGACGACCGGTTTGCCTGTTTTGACTAATTCCATGAGCAATTTTTTCTGAACGTCCGGAATATTGAGATTTGTTCGGCTGCTGCTTTCACCACTGAATTCTGCGGATTCTCCCAGTGCGGCTATGATGAGGTCTGATGAATGTGCGGCTTCCAGGGCTTCCCGAAGCAATTCTTCATCCGAGCGATTATCCCGGTCTAAGGATTTGCCAAACATTGTGCCTCTTTCTTCTAATGCGGCATCTTCAGTTAGGTTGGACCCTTTAGCATAGCGCAGAGTGGCTTTACCTGCTAAAGCCCTTTCAAGACCTTGGCGCAGGGTAATTGATTTGTCATTGACGGCTGCTACCGACCATGTACCGGTCATGTTGCTTTGAGCATGAGCCAGTGGACCGACGAGGGCGATGGTACCGGATTTTCTCAGTGGTAGTAAGTCTCCGTTATTTTTCAAGAGGACGAAACTTTCTGCGGCGATTTTTCTGGCTTCAGCACGATGTTCCGGCGTGAAAATTTCGGTTTTGGATCGTTTTTCATCGCAGAATTTATAAGGATCTTCGAAGAGGCCGAGTTTGTATTTTGCTTCAAGGATTAGGCGGCATGCTGCATCGATTTTAGCCATGGTCACTCTACCTTCCTTGAGTGACTTTGGCAGGGTAGTCAACAGGCCTTCTCCAACCATGTCCATATCTATGCCGGCATTGAGTGCCATTGCACTGGCTGTCTGCAAGTCTCCTATGCCGTGGTCGATCATCTCATTGATACCGGTGTAATCTGTCACCACAAATCCCTTGAACCCCCATTGCTTGCGAAGGACATCCGTCAGTAACCACTTATTACCGGTAGCAGGTATACCATCCACTTCATTGAACGAAGCCATCACGCTTCCTACGCCGGCAATGACTGCAGCCTGGTAAGGAGGAAAATATTCGTTGTACATCCGGATGCGGCTCATATCAGTGGTATTATAGTCCCGTCCTCCTTCTGCGGCACCGTATAGGGCAAAATGCTTGACGCATGCGAGGATCTGATTGTTTTCGGTCAAGGTTCCCTGATAACCTCTTACCATAGCCTGAGCAATTGCACTTCCCAGGTAAGGATCTTCACCATTGCCTTCCGATATTCTTCCCCATCGAGGATCGCGACACAGGTCTACCATAGGAGAGAAGGTCCAGTTGATTCCGGCAGCACTTGCCTCGATGGCAGCTATCCGTGCACTTCTGCGGATGGCATCCATATCCCAACTGCATGATAGCCCCAGAGGAATGGGAAACACCGTCTCATAACCGTGAATAACATCCATACCGAACAACAGTGGTATCTTCAACCGGCTTTCTTCCACAGCGATTCGCTGAACCTCTCGGATTTTCTCTACTGATTTGATATTGAACAGGCCACCTACGTTGCCCTCCCTGATTTTTTTACCGATATCCGAGCTGGAGGCCTGGCCTGTAGTGATATCGCCTGCGACAGGCAAGTTCAACTGACCCAGTTTTTCAGTCAATGTCATTTTCGACATCAATTCATCAATAAAGACCTTCATCCTGTCGGGCTTGCCTTTCTGGCCAAAGGAAACTTGAGAGATGAGCAAAAAGCAAAGTAGATACAGACTGCGCAATACTGTCATGGTTTGAATTTTTTAAGGATAAATATAGGAGATTTCACATGGAGAGGTGGAAATATTTTTGAAAGTATAACTGATCATTGATGTAAAGATATTGCTCATCAACTTACTATTACTATTTGATTTAGGGAAATGTGTACTTTCATATCCCTGATTTTTGGTCCCTTTTTAATAGATTCATTTATGTCAAGCTGAAAGTCAAAAGGAGATGCCCTTGTTTTTTTAATTTGATAAAGGGACATTATTTAATGTACGGTAATGTCAATAATTACCTGACGGATTGATAGTCCGAAGATTTGGGGAGGGGTAGGGAAATGCTGGATGGAAATTTATAATCAGGATTGACAACTATTTATTCAAATTCCCTTAAGCCTGTTATTTTTGTTGTGAAATCAAGAAAGTAACATGTCTGTTTCAAAGAAATTCTTTTGTGTGGACGCCCATACCTGTGGTAATCCGGTTCGCCTGGTTGCAGGTGGAGGGCCTGCATTGATCGGGGCCAATATGAGTGAAAAAAGGCAGCATTTCCTTAGCGAGTATGATTGGATTAGAAAAGGACTAATGTTTGAGCCGCGGGGTCATGATATGATGAGCGGGAGTATCCTTTATCCGCCGCATGATCCGGCAAATGATGTCGCAGTACTTTTTATTGAGACAAGCGGTTGCTTGCCTATGTGTGGCCATGGCACCATAGGGACTATCACTATTGCCATAGAAGAGGGTTTAATAAGGCCCAGGGAAGCCGGAAAGGTCAGGATGGAGACACCTGCCGGTCTGGTATTCGTGACTTATCATCAAGAAGGTAAAAAGGTCAAAAGTGTCAAGTTGATAAATGTGCCTGCTTATCTAGATTCGGAAGGGTTGGAAGCAGAATGCCCGGATCTGGGTATGTTGAGAGTTGATGTTGCATATGGCGGAAATTTTTATGCTATCGTCGATGTTCAAGAAAACTTTGCCGGGATCGAGCATTATACTGCAGACAAGCTGGTAGCCTGGGCCAGGGCATTACGGCGCAATATCAATGAGAGATACAGTTTTGTTCATCCTGAAGATGATACTATCCGTGGTTGCTCACATATCCTGTGGACAGGAAAAATCCTCGACCCAAACTCTACAGCTCGCAATGCAGTGTTTTACGGGGATAAAGCGATCGACAGAAGTCCGTGCGGAACCGGGACTTCGGCTCGAATGGCACAATGGTATACCAAGGGCTTACTGAAACCCGGTGATCGTTTTGTACACGAGAGCATCATAGGGTCGAAATTTGTTGGTACGATAGAGGAGGTAACAACGGTTGCAGGAAGGCCTGCCATACGGCCCGGAATCGAAGGTTGGGCACGTATATACGGCTACAACACCATCAGTATTGATGACGAGGATGATCCATTTGCTTTTGGATTTCAAGTAATTTAACCAATTGTTATAACGAATTAGGTCACCTGTTTTAAATAGATTGCGGAAATGAAAGCAGTAATTATAGGTGGGGGCATTATCGGGTTGAGCTCAGCATTTTTCCTGAAAAGCAGTGGATGGGATGTCATAGTTGTAGATCAGGGCGACATGACGCACAATTGTTCGTATGTAAATCTTGGGATGGTCGTCCCGAGTCATTTTGTGCCATTGGCAGCTCCGGGCATGGTGTCGCAAGGCATTCGATGGATGTTTGACCGGAAGAGTCCTTTTTACGTCAGGCCGACTCTGAGTGGGAGATTGATTTCATGGGGGTTAAAATTTATGAGAAGTGCCAATGATAGTCATGTGAGTAATGCTGCTGAACCTCTGAGAGATCTGAGTCTTCTGAGTCGCAGTATTTTCGACACATGGGCCGCAATGCCGGAATTAGACTTCGGATATGAGCGCAAAGGCATAATTATGTATTTCAATTCTTCAAAAACCGGTGATGAAGAAGTGCATTTGGCTGAAAAAGCTGTCAAACTTGGTTTGGATGCGATTGTTCTAGGGCCGCAGGAGCTTAGTCGACTTGAGCCTGCAGTCCAGCCTAATGTCATGGGGGGCGTACATTATCGTTGTGATGGTCATCTGAATCCGGACAGGCTCATGAGGCAGTTGATGGGGCTATTGGCCGATAAAGGGGTATTGATCGAAAGAAATAGGGAAGTAATAGGTTTTACTCAAAATCACGGGAGGATCACTTCGGTAAAGACCAAAGAAGGGGCGATGGATACGGATCTGGTTGTCTTGGCCAATGGTTCATGGTTGCCTGACCTGGCTAAAATGGTAGGGATGAATATTCCTTTGATGCCGGGCAAAGGTTATTCCTTCATGCAAGCAAACCCGCCGGCGCAGCTGAATATACCTGCTATTCTTTGTGAGGCCAGAGTAGCCATTACACCGATGGGAGGGGGAATTCGTTTTGGTGGGACAATGGAAATTGACCGGATTAGAGAGGGTGGTGTCAACATGAACCGTGTTGCAGGGATTGTGGAATCCTTGCCGCGATACTTTGATAACTTCCGAGTTGAAATGCCTGATATGCATCAGGTTTCATATGGATACAGGCCTTGTTCTCCGGATGGGATGCCTTACATCGGTTCATCTCGCAGGCATGACAACTTGCTTGTTGCAGGTGGCCATGCCATGATGGGGTTGAGTCTTGGGCCTGTAACGGGAAAGCTGATTGCTGGTTTGGCCAATGGAGAAAAGCCCGAAATAGATTTGAAGCCTTTTGATCCAAACAGATTTGATTGAGTAAAAATAGCAATATTGGTAATTTAGCAGGGAGTGGCTGGTTGGTAAAAGGCAGGTGAGATTGGACCTGGAGAGGATTGGTAAGGGGGGTGTTTTGAATGAAGTATGTAGATGTTTAATAGCGTTGAATCAAGTGTTGATAATTCATTCCGGGCTTTGTTAATAATATTTTGCAAGATTTCAATAAATTTATTCTTGACAATTTTTTGAAACCTGTATGCTGACGAGGTTGTAGGTTATTAAACAAGTACATACTTCTTCTTTTCAAGGTGAGGGAGGTGTCACCCTGAAGTAGGTAGATGTTTACTAGGTTTAGATTTCGTGTTGGTGTGATTTTTCTAACCTCGTCCTTCTTTTTTTTCTTTTTTTTCAATTGTTTTATTTTTATTCATAAGCAGAAATAAGCGCACTGGTTGAGTATGAGGTTATTAAACAAGTGCATACTTCAATTTTTCCCCACCCACCCCTTGGTCATCCCAAATCTTTTTACTACCTTCACCTCGTAAACTTATTTTATAATCACTAACCCACTTTGATCACCATGTATGAAGAACTCCAATCACTGACCATCGACAATTTCAGGCAAAGATTCTCTACAGCAGAACAATGTATTGACTACATCGCATCAGTCAAATGGG
>Ga0116143_10003233_pt1 | contig 16639 bp, 12 predicted proteins | sample AD_UKC034_MetaG_FD_89745 | JGI IMG/M metagenome (GOLD analysis project Ga0116143, IMG submission 89745) | Active sludge microbial communities of municipal wastewater-treating anaerobic digesters from USA - AD_UKC034_MetaG | ecosystem: Engineered > Bioreactor > Anaerobic > Digestate | place: USA...
ATCAAGAAGCTGCGTGCAGCATTGGAACAGGAGGAACTCGCCCTGACCGAGAAGGCGGCGGACCGCAGGCAGTCGGAAGTGACGGTCAAGGAACGGACGGTGGCCGAAACAGGCCGCATGTATGAAGGTAGTGAATCGTCACGCCTGCAACGCGCGGAGGAAGTGGAATCCTACCGTGAGGCATTGGAACGGACGGAGGCCTCGCGTCGTGAGCGCGCCAGGGAGGTGCGGGAGGCGGAATATGACGGCAAGTTGACCGTGGAGCAGACTTCGGATGATCGCGCCCGGACGTGGACCGAGTTGCAGCAGCAACGAACGGAGGCCATGAAGGACAGGAAGGCGGAACTGGCCTCAGTGGAAAGTGCACGGATATCCGCTGGTGAGCAGCGTGCAGCCCAGGCTCACTCGGATGTGGAGATACTCCGCGGGCAGTATGAGACGATGGTCTCGCGTGGTGCCGCAACCGGTGAGGTGCGGCAGCGTGAGGTGGAGAATGAGAAGGTGGCGCAGCAGGCCCGGGAGGCCATGTACTCCGGGAACAGTGCGAGCACGCGTGCGGCGGCAAAGGAGCAATTGGACAACATTCCATTGAACCAACCGCGCGGGTTCGCCGATCACAACCGGTCCAGGCTCGCCCAGGAATACCCGGAAGGGGTGACGGAGGAGAGCTACACGGAAGGGAACAAGGTGATCATCCGCCGGGTGGTGGTCAACGGCAACAAGGCGGACGAATACTCGAAGGTGATCGCGAAGTGGGGCACGTTCTACTTCAAGAACGGTCAGAGCATCACCGAGACGATGTGGCGGGCTGAAACGGAGTGAACAGTTCCCGCTCGTACCGTCAGCTCTTCTTTCGCTTGCGTAGCTGGCCCACCAGGTCGGCGATCTGGTCAGCGCTCAGCTGCTTGCCCCGGAACTTACGCTCGCCATCCACCAGGAAGATCTTCGGAGTGGAGTACACGTCGTAGGTGTCGGCGTAGTTGAGGCTCTCGATCGTGGTGTATTTCGGGATGAACTTCCTCGGATCCTTTTTAGCCTCCTCGAACACATGCTGGGTAAGACCCACGTTCACCCAATCCAGGTCGTGCTCGCGGATGAAGGCCTTCCAGTCGCGCATCAGGATGGAGTCGACCGCCTTGGCTACGCAGAACACCTCGATGTCGAGTTCCTTGAATCGTTCCTTGTACACCTTGGCGATCTCGGGGAGCTCTTTCTTGCAATGACCGCAGTGCGGATCCCAGAAAAGGATGACCACATACTCCTGCGGAAGGTCGTAGAAGTTCAGCCAGTTCTGCTCGGTCGTATCCGGCAGGCTCAGGTAGGGCGCCTTGTTCCCGATCACGAGGGGCGCTTGCTTCTTGACCCGCTCACATAGCTTTTCGAGCTTGTCCTCGGGCATCCAATCCACGCGACCGGGCCGCCCGTTGGTGGGGCAATAGTAGGTCTGTCCCATATGCACGAACACCGCGTCCATACCCATGATGTCACTCGTTTCCGCCTTGTGTGTGACCGTGTTCACGATGTATTTGAAGACCTCGTTCTTCCCATCGGTCCGTGCGATCAAGCGGTCGATCTGTGCATTCAAGGTATCGGGCACCTGAGGCAGTGTCTTGCCGTAGAACTCTTCGAACTTGTTCGCGAACACCGGAACACGCACGATACGTTCGTCCATGAGGTCGAAGTTGTCCCAATAGTGGTCGCGGTACTGGTAGTACTGTGCCGCACTGTCCAATGAGCCGTCCGCTTTGTGTATCTCCGGCAGTTCGGGGGACATGCTCATGCGCACCAGGGCAGCTGCGAGAAGCCCGGGATCGGCAGCGATCAGGTCGTTCTGGTACTTCTTCACGGCCTTGTCCAGTTCATCCAATTTGGCGCGTAGTCCGTTCTTGGCCAGGGGATCCTTTTGACCATCCAACTGGGCCTTGATCAGGTCGCTTTCCTTCTTCTTCTCGTTCAGGAAGCGGATGTAATCCAGGAATACCTGGTTCTCTTTGGAGTTCTTGACCACAAGATGCCCCATGAGGTCGGCTGTATCCGATGCCATGCGGATCACCGGTTCGTTCACGATCATCTCGAAGTAACTGGGCCCGGGTATGACAACGGCGTAGACACCTGCTTTGTACCCCTTCTTGTTCTTGAAGACGATCCGGCCCTTGGGGTCGGCTACGGCGGTGTCCGCGTAATAGAGCTTGTTCCCGTAATAGTTGGCCAGGTAGATGGTGTCCTTTTCGGTGCCAGTGATCGTCACCTCGATATCCCGGACGGGATCCTGTGCGTGAGTGTGCGAAAGGCCAATGAAGAGCGAGAGGAGGGTGGTCAAGGTTCCACGCATGGTTGCAAAAGTAACGGCGTCGCAGAAGTGCAAAACCTGTTCCAACAACGGACGCCCAACTGGTACGTAGGGGTTGGCCGCGTGGTTGGTTAAGGCTTGTTAACGTGTTCAGACCATCTCGGTCTTGAACTCACTGGTGGTGTGGAAGGTGATCTCCGGATTGTTGCGTCGCTCCAGGTCCAGCATGTACGAGCTGGGTGCCATGAAAACCGGGTTGCCGTCCTTGTCCTGAACGATCTGTTGCGCTTTGATGCGGATGAACTGGTCCAACGCAGCCTGATCCGTGCTGGTCATCCAGCAAGCCTTGTGCGCGGCGATCTGCTGGAAGCTGCACCTGGCCCCGTATTCGTGCTCCAGGCGGTAGGCGATGACCTCGAACTGGAGTTCGCCAACACAGCCAACGATCTTCTTGTTTCCAGGCTGTTGAGTGAACAGTTGAGCGACACCCTCATCCGTGAGCTGCCGGATCCCCTTGTCCAGTTGCTTCGTCTTCATGGGGTCCAGGTTGACCAACTCACGGAAGAGCTCGGGAGAGAAGGCAGGGATACCGCGGAACTGGAAGGTGGCACCCTCCGTGAGGGTGTCGCCGATCTTGAAGTTCCCCGTGTCGAACAGGCCGATCACATCGCCTGGCCAGGCTTCTTCCACGATCGATTTCTGTGCCGCGAGGAAGTTGGTGGGAGTGGCGAAGCGCAGCTGTTTGTCCAGTCGAACGTGCCTGTAGTACGTATTGCGCTGGAACCGGCCCGAGCAGATGCGTAGGAAGGCGATCCGATCCCGGTGGTTGGGGTCGAGGTTCGCATGGATCTTGAAGACGAAACCACTGAACTTCGGGTCATCTGGAAGCACTTCCCCTTGGTCGGTAGGTCGCGGTCCGGGAGGCGGAGCTATGCCTACGAACGCGTCGAGGACCTCCTTCACGCCAAAGTTGTTGAACGCACTTCCGAAGAACACCGGAGCGATCCTGCCATGCCGGTAGGCGGTGATGTCGAGCGGGTCATAGACCCCTTCTATCAGGTCGATATCCTGACGCAACTGGTCGGCCGGGGCATCACCGATCCGCGCCACCAGCCGCTCGTCATGGAGGTCCTCGATCCGTTCGCTCATGGCTTCGACCTTGGTCTTGCCTGGATCGAACAGTCGCAGGCCCTTCCTGTACAGGTCATAGACGCCCTGGAACGTGGCGCCGATACCGATGGGCCAGCTCATGGGCCGCACCTTGATGGACAGCTTCTCCTCCAGTTCGTCCAGCAGGTCGAAGGGGTCGCGTCCCTCCAGATCCAGCTTATTGATGAAGACGATGACGGGGGTGTTCCGCATCCTGCACACCTCCATCAGCCGTTCGGTCTGGGCCTCCACACCCTTCACACAGTCGATCACCAGTACCACGCTGTCCACAGCGGTCAGGGTGCGATAGGTGTCCTCGGCGAAATCGCGGTGACCGGGTGTGTCCAGCAGATTGATGAGCTTGCCCGCATAGTGGAAGGTCATCACCGAGGTGCTCACGGATATGCCCCGCTGGCGCTCGATCTCCATGAAGTCGCTGGTGGCACCGCGCCGGATCTTGTTGCTCTTTACCGCACCGGCGGTCTGGATGGCTCCACCATAGAGCAGGAACTTCTCCGTCAGCGTGGTCTTGCCCGCATCCGGGTGGCTGATGATGGCGAAGGTCCGCCGGTGTTCGATCTCTTCCTTCAGCGACATGGCTCAGGCCCGATGCCGGAAGCTCTCCAGGCATGGGGCGGGCAAAAGTAGCCCTTGGTCGAAAGCGGGATGGTAGGTTCGCCGTCTCCGGTAATTTTGGACCAAACCTGCTGCAATATGACCCGACGATCCGTAGTTCTTCCCTTCCTTTTGACAAATCTCGCCTTGGCCCAGGACCCGGTGACCATCGCCCTGGAGAACTTCGCCACCGGCCTGGATTCTCCCGTTGACATCGCCCATTGTGGAGATGATCGGCTCTTCATTGTGGAGCAGGCGGGTGTCATTCGCATCGTCTCCCCCGACGGCACCGTTTCAGCCACTCCCTTCCTGGACATCCAGGACCGGGTGAATGACAATGGTGGTGAGCAAGGTCTGCTCGGGCTGGCATTCGACCCGCTTTATTCAGAGAATGGCAGGTTCTACGTGTATTACACGGCCGGGTCTGGGAACGGGACATCGCGCGTTTCGAGGTTCACAGTGACCGCCGATCCGGATGTGGCCGAACCGACCAGTGAGGAGATCCTTTACTCGGTCGCACAGCCCGCATCGAACCACAATGGGGGCGACGTGGCCTTCGGTCCGGACGGCATGCTGTACGTCGGTTTCGGAGATGGTGGGAGCGCGAATGACCCATTGAACAATGGTCAGAGCCTTACCAATGTCCTCGGTGACATCATACGTATGGACGTGAGCGGCGAAACCGGTTACACCCTGCCACCGGACAACCCGTGGGCAGGGCTCACGAATGACACGGTCCGGGTGATCTGGGCCAGTGGCCTTCGCAATCCGTGGCGTTTTGGCTTCGATGCCTTGACCGGTGATCTCTGGATCGGTGATGTGGGTCAAGGACAACAGGAGGAGGTCGACTTCTGGCCTGCCGGTGATAACAGCGGCCCCAACTTCGGCTGGCGCTGTTATGAGGGGAACATCCCGACACCGGGCATCAGTGACGATTGCCCACCTGCTGACAGTTTCGTGCCGCCGGTGAGCGTGCATACACATGCTGAAGGCTGGTGTTCGGTGATCGGGGGCCGAGTGTACCGGGGAACGGAATTCCCCCGCCTGTACGGGCTCTATATCTATACGGACTATTGCCCAGCACCGTACTACGCTATTCGACCAGATGGGGAAGGAGGTTGGACCAGGGCACAGGTACGTGCGAGCAATGGGGGAACTGGCACGTCGGCCATTGCCGAGAACAGTGCGGGGGAGTTGTTCGTCTCGAACGCCAGCACTGGGACGATCAAGCGGATCGTGGACCAATGCCCCATGCCAGCGCCAACGATCACCCAGAATGGCGATCAATTGATCAGCTCTCCTGCGGACAGCTACACATGGCTTCTGGATGGAGAGGAGATACCCGGTGCGGATAACCAGGTGATCGTGCCGGAAGTTCCCGGCGCCTATAGCGTAGTGGCAGGATTCGGAACCACCTGCCAGTTGACCAGTGTACCGGTGCAGGTCAATGCGACCTCGATCGCAACTGGAACGATGAGCCGCTTCACGGCTTTACCAGTCCCGGCACAGGACCGGATCATCATGAACGGCGTCCCTGCGGAAGCGGTCCGGATGGAACTCGTGGACATGGCGGGAAAGCAGGTACGTACGGTCAACTTGAACGCCGGTCCGCGCAAGGATATCGACGTATCCGATCTTCGGAACGGGAACTACCTCCTTCGCCTGATCGATGCGACCGGCGTGGTGGTCGACAAGCGGATGGTGCAGATACAGCATTGACCGGATCGGTCCTTGAAGAAGCCGCCCGTGTGGCGGCTTTTTCATTGGACTCAAGACCTCGGTAGTGAAGGTGGCCATCGAGAAGTTGAGCGTCGGATAAGTGTGACCGGAGGCCACCTTTTCAGGCTGGCTTGGTCGACGAGTCAGCGTCGACACTTACCCCGATGCTCGAGGTGGTCCGGTGATTCATCCGCGGGCGCCTCGGTCATTAAGAGGTCCTGATATCCCTAGGCTCATGATCGGGACCTGAGTGGAAATGGGAAGCCCCGCCCACCTGGCGGTGAGCGGGGCTTCATTTCGAAGTCCGTTCCCTTACGGCTGGATCACCAGTCGCTCGGTGTAGGTCTTGTCGCCTGCGATGATGTTCACCATGTACATGCCACCGGAGAGGTCGCCATTCAGGTCGAGGTTCGTCTTCACGAAGCCATCCTGTACGGCGATGGTGCGTGCCATCACGCGCTTGCCGGTGAGGTCGTAGATGTCCACGTTCACGGTGTTCACACCCTCCTGCACCTTGCTCACATTCAAGTAGAGTTGGTCGCCGCGGTTCGGGTTCGGATACATGGTGAACTCACCATCACCCTGAAGAGCCAAGCTGCTGCCACCGCCAGCTGCTTCTGCACAGGGGTTGATCGTCACCAGGCACACCTTGCCCCAGTCCTCGGTATCGGCGCAGGCAGCGGCTTGGCTGCTACCGGCCGGGCCGAAGCACCACGTGGCACCACCGTCCAGGCTCACACGCACATCCACCTCGTAGGTCCTGTTGCACTCCAGCGGGGTTCCGTTGGTCCAGTTCAGGACCATGCGGGCGCTGGTCTGAGGCGGACGCACGATGCAGACGTTCTCACCCGTGATCCGGAAGCGGAACTGGTAACGCACCGCGCTGCTGGCCACCACCGGGACCGGTTGGGGCGGGTTGGCGTAGATGCGGTTGTCCGGGTTGCTCGGTCCCCCGAAGTTGCGGCTCACGCCACAGCTGTAGTCACTGGTGTTCGTCGGGTTGTCCTGCAGCTTCACGCGCGGGCATGCGGCAAGCTCGGCGTCGATCTTGAACTGGCAGGCAGGGCCGAAGGGCAGGTTGTTACCCGCTACACGACCGCGTACACGCACGTTCAGCAGGATGTCCGCCGGGATGTGCGGGGTGGCCAGGCTGCTATACCAGCCGTTGATCTTGAAATGGCAGGCACGCGTCGCACCGGAACCGTAACCATCGCTGGTGGCGTGGCTGCGGAAGCGGCGGTAGCTGTAACTGCCGTTCGGGTCGAAGAACCAGAACTCGTAGCCGCTGGTCGTGTTCGTGACACCAAATTCCGCACTCACGGCAGCGTTGGCATGGCAGACGATGAACTTGTTGTTCACCCAGTCCAGCTTGTCGCAGCTGCTGAAGATCGGGGCATCATCACCGATGGGTACGCAGAACGATCCGTTCTCGTAGGTGGAGCTTAACGCGCTCTCCAGACCGTCGTTGAAGTTCCCGAAGTTGTCGATGATCCGACGACCGTTGGCCCCGCTCTCACGGAGCTGGTAGCCGCCCGTCACGAAGCCATCGCCACCGCTGTCAGAAACACGCAGGCGGAAGCAACCGATGGGCAGGCAGCAGGCCTCCACGATGGGGTCGGTGATACCAGACAGGTAACCACCACCGCTGCAGACAACGGTCGCATCGTTCTGGTAGAGGATCTCCCAGCTGATCTGGTCACTGTTCACATCGGAGCGCAGGTCGAGGACGACGTTCTGGGAGCAGGGGGTGCCCACGCAAGCGCAGAACTCGTTGTAGGTCTCATCGTTCGTGCTCGGATCGAAATCGTTGCACGGTGCGCCGGGAAGGTTCGGACCGCCCGGGATGCCGAGGCAATCCACGACCACACCGGCACAGGTGCAATCCAACTGGTAGACGTCGTTGATGGTCCCTGGGTTGAAGTCATCACACTCCGTACCCGGGGTGGCAGGTCCACCTGGGACGCCTTCGCAATCCAGGGCGATGCCTACGCAGGAACAGTCGCCCTGAACGGTATCGTCCGCAGTGAGATCATCGCCGTCATCGCAGGGGGAGCCTGGTTCGGGACCATCGGGGCAGACATCCAGGCAGTCGGGGGTACCATCGGAATCCGAATCAATGAACGTGTTCACTTCGCCCGGCGTGGAGCAGGACAGGACGAAGTCGACACTATTATCGTCCGTGTCCGTTCCATCCGGGATCCGGCAAAGGCTAGCACCAGCCGTGTTGTTCGGATCGGTGCCTGCGCCGGTCCCTTCCGTGGAGGACATATCCCCCTCGTAACTCATCTGGTCGATGATGTTGTCATCCGCAGTCAGCAGTCGGACACCGTCCGGAGACCCGTTCTGGATGCCGTCGGTAGTGAAGGCCACCAGGTCAACGTTGGGTACGCTGCTGCTTCCGATCACGTAATAGTCCCCCGCGGCGAGCGATGCGCTCGGAAGGATGATGGGGGTGCCATAAGGGGAGTCCGTGCTTCCATTCACCAGGATCACCTTGAGCCCCGTGAGATCGACAGGGGTAGCGCCGGTGTTCTTGAGTTCCACGAACTCGTCAGCATCCGTACCCGGTTGATCGTAGTCCACTTCATTGATGACCAGGCTCGGCGGCGGCTCACAGGTCGGGGAGCTCCCACTGACCACAAGTGTTTCGCACGGTACGTTGAAAGTGATGGAGTAACCTGTCCCTTCCGTAATGCCGCTAACGGTGATGGTACCGTTCTCCTCGGTGCTCGGGTCATTACCGCTCACGGAACCGGAACCGCTGTTGTTGATCACTGTCGCGCCGGCTTGTACACCGGTGTAATTGATGGTTACCGTGTAGGTGTCATTCCCAGGTCCGGCGGTGAATCCATCGCAGCTCACCGAAGGACTACCGAGCCCTAGAGCACAAGTGATCACACCCGTATCGAAACTGAAGTTGTCGATCATGATCCGCTCGGTCGGATTCGAGCCAGTCACACGCACGACGAAATTCCCAGGGGCGTACTGCGCCGGAGATGGTATCGTATAGCTGTATGTCTTCCAAGCGGAAGAGTTATCGAGGTAAGTGTTGTTGATGGTGAGCAGGGACGGGCTGAAGTTGCTGCCACCATCCACGCTGTAACTCACTTCGAAGTTGGGGTCCGGGGATGCGTCCCAACGGCGTACGTCGAAGCCGAATTGGGTCAATGTCGCCGTGCCGTTGTAGGTGGCTCTCCAGTCCGTAGCGGTGTTATCCCGCAAACGCCAGCTATAAACGTCCAGAGCACCTGGGACTCCGTCCTGATTAGCGGTTCCGTTACGCACCGCCGGTCCCCCCGTGAAGCTCCAATCACTCTCAGTATAGGTATGGTCACTTGCGTAAGACGTGAACGAGGCGACCGAGCCCAGGGTCCAGTTCGCGGCTTCGTCAAAGCCGATCACCGTCAAGGTCGGCAGTGGGTCACACACGGGAGCTGAGCCGGAAACGCTGAGCGCCTCGCAGGGAGAGGTCAACGCAATGGAGTAGGCATCCGCTTCGCTGATCCCGGTCACGATGATCGTTCCATCCGCTTCAGTGGCCGGGTCATTTCCACCCACGCTCCCCGAACCGGAGTTGTTCTGAACGGTGGTTCCCATCTGCATGCCTGTGTATGGGATGCTCACCTCGTAGGTATCATCATTCTCCGTATTCCCCAGGCAGGTGACGGTCTCCGAGCCAAGCGTGATACCACATGCCGGTGGCTCACAGACCGGCGAGGAGCCGCTGATCGTGGCGATGCCATCGCAAGGGGCGGAGAAGCTCACGGAATAGCCCTCTCCTTCTGGGATCCCGCTGACAATGATGGTTCCATTGACGTTAACAGCAGGATCAGAGCCGCCGACAGAACCAGAACCTCCGTAGATCACGGTAACCAAAGGATCCACACCGAAGTACGAGATGCTCAAGGTGTAGTCGTCGACACCAACCGTAAGGTCGTTGCAGGTCGCCTCGACCTGGTTGATCGTGATCCCGCAGCCACCCCCGCCGAAGGTTTGGCCGTTATTAAAGGCACCGTAGGTGCTCGCTGATGAAGCGGCCCAAGTAAAGTCTGTATATACCGTGCCGGTGCCCGTCAATTGAAGTGAGGTGCCATCAAGAGTGGAGGTAGTCTCAGACACGCCGATGTCCGTGCTTGTCAAGCCGTCCGCGACACCGCCAACTGCAGTAAAGCTTCCCTCATAACTCAGGAATTGAATGACCGTAGTGCCGTCGTACAGAGCGATCCCGTCCGGGCCACCATTCTGTATGCCCACGGTGCTGATAAAGACGGTACCAAATCCACCGCCCAGATCCGGAATGCTGCCTGGAAAGCTGAAGCTGTCGTACTCCGTGCCATTGCTTCCGTTATATAAGATCAGACTCCAGCCGGTCAGATCGGTGCCAGCAGGTCCCGCTACTTCAACGCCTTCGCCAGAATCAGCACCGGCATCATCATAATGGATCTCGTTGATGAAGACGGTCTGGGCCGAAAGGCCCGCAGCATAAAAGGAGAATCCGGCCGCGAGCATCCACATGGGAGTTCGACCCGAGCCTCCGGGGCCTGATCGAGCGGTCAAGAGGGAACGTAATGTGTCAAACATGGTCATAGGTTTGGTTTCAGGTCGCAAGCAAGGAAAGCCACATGGCCTTCCTGTTAAGGCTCCTTAAACATAATAGGATCAACGGACCGGTGGAACGACCTGAAGTCGATCGTGTACAACTTGTTCACAAGGCATGGCCTCTGGAATTGGACCCGGAAGTGGCTCCGGATAGCTTCGTTCGTGCTGTCCGTTCTTTCGTGCCGCAGGGTATCAGAATGTGGAAGTGGTCGTCGCTGGTAGCGCCTTCGGGTGACGCCAGGCCTGGTAAGAGGTCATGCGAACAGACGCTCCGATCGCATGCCAGTTGTGCGATACTTCAAGATGCCCTGTCTTTCCCGGGGCTCCCGTCCAGGGTGTGCAAGGAAGTGGGATAGTGCGCGTCCAAGGTCACGACCGCGGACCAGCAGGAGCGGGGATCGCCGAAAAGGTGGTCCCCGCTTCGTTTTCCAAGGAATTGGCGTTCCCTTCATGTCCAGTTCAACCGGGGTCAAGGGAACGATCGATCGTGGATAAGTGCGTGAATGTGGATATCGAAGGTGGGGTGGTGCGGCGGATACATTTGATCCACACCGTTCATTGATCGAATGAAGAAGAAAGGCCGGAAGATCTTCGTATTGGATACTTCAGTCATCCTCTACGACCACTCGGCCATCGAGAACTTCGCAGAACACGATGTGGCCATCCCGATACAGGTACTCGAAGAACTGGACACCTTCAAGAAAGGCAACGATACGATCAACTACGAGGCGCGCGAGTTCATCCGCCACCTCGACGACATAGCGAAACTGGACGTCCTCTCGGACTGGCAGCCCCTTAATGGTGCCACCCATGGGAAGTTCAAGGTCGTGGCCAAGCATGACCTCAATGGGGTTGACGCCACCAAGGTGTTCCAGGATGGCAAGAACGATCACCAGATCCTCAACGCCACGCTGACCATCCAGCGTCAGAACAAGGATCGCAAGGTCGTCCTGGTGACCAAGGACATCGCTTTGCGGCTGAAGGCCAAGAGCCTCAACATCGTGGCGGAGGACTACCTCACCGGCAAGGTCCGTGATGTGCGGGAAAAGCTCTACACGGGCCGTACGGTGGTCGACGATTTCAGCGAGGAGAAGATAGACGCGCTCTTCGCACACGGAAGCACGAACGTGGAGGACCTCGGCATGGAGAAGCCCCGGGGCAATCATTTCTTCATCTTGAAGCACAAGAAGAAGAGCATCCTTGCCAAGTACGATCCGCGCACCGGCAATGTGGACCGCGTGGAGAAGCAGAGCGTATTCGGCATCGGGCCGAAGAACGCGGAACAAGCCCTGGCGATGAGCGCCCTGCTCGACCCGGAGATCAAACTCGTCACGCTTCAAGGCGCGGCCGGCACGGGAAAAACGCTGCTCGCACTCGCCTGCGCATTGGAACAACGTCGGGAGTACCGGCAGATCTACGTTACCCGGCCGGTGGTTCCGCTGAGCAACAAGGACATCGGCTACCTGCCCGGTGATATCCAGAGCAAGCTCGATCCTTATATGCAGCCGCTCTGGGACAACTTGAAGCTCATCAAGGGACAGTTCGAAAAGCACGACAGCACGCCGAAGCGGATCGATGAGATGCTCGAGAACGAGAAGATCGCGATCGCACCACTGGCGTACATACGTGGTCGCAGCCTGAGCAACATCTTCTTCATCGTTGACGAGGCCCAGAACCTCACCCCCTTGGAGATAAAGACCGTGATCAGTCGCGCTGGGGAAGGCACCAAGATCGTCTTCACAGGAGACATCCACCAGATCGACACACCCTACCTGGACACGGAGTCCAACGGCCTGAGCTACCTCATCGACAAAGCGAAGGGCGACCCACTGTTCGCACATATCACGCTGGAGAAAGGAGAACGCAGCCCGCTGGCCAACCTGGCGAACGAACTGCTGTAGCCGGGGCCTTTTCCTCCCAAGCCCCGATCCCGAAGGAGGTCGGGGCTTGTTCATTGCGTTGTGCTGGAAACACGGATCGGTCGCCCCACTGGCAAGCGTGCCTATGCGCGAAGGCTCGCTTAGAACAGCTCGGCCACTTCGATGAACTCGAAGTCCAGGTGGAAGAGGCTCTCGTAATCCTTTCCGGTCTCCGCCATCTCCTCATCACCGGTCTCGAAGTGCCAGTTCACCTTCACCGCCCGCCCTTCAGCGGTGGCAGCGTCGAGCCGGGAGAAGATGTTGTAGATGTGCTTGCTGGAGCTCGTGTCCAGATAATCGAGCCGCATGTTGACCGTGGTTTCCCGACCGGCCCTCGCCAGGTACTCATCAAGCCAATTGTACACACGGGAGTAGAACAGCTCGCTGTTCGGTGGAAGCGATCGGCCGATGAACTCCATGATGCCATTGTCCACATCGAGGTCCACCTGCGGTGAGTTCTCGGTACGATCGATGTGGTAGAGGGTGGCCATGCTCCGTCGGGTTTCCCCAAAGGTGGCCATGACCGCAGGTCGTTCCAGCTCGTGGAGCCGGTCAAGGATCAACAACGAGTGTTGAAAACGGAGCCGGCGTGCCCGACCGTATGCTGTTCAGCGCGATCGGTACTCGGTCAGGATCTCCTGATCACTGGGTAGCAGGATCTCCGTATCGTTCACCCGGCGCACCCAATACATGTATTTGCCCGTGCCCTTGCACGCGAATGCGGTCATGCTCTCCCGTGCGCCCAGCGCTTTGATGGGAAAGGTCCGCCAGGTCCCGTTCTCCTCCTGCATGGCCACCTTCACCTCGATCATGTCCGAGCAGGCGTTCTGCAGGTCGATCTGGTAGGTTCCGCTGAAATCGCGTTTGTAGGTCTCCTTGTAGTACTCGCAAGGCTCGCAAGGGGCACCCCAACGACTGGCCGTCTTGGTGAGGCAGTCGGCGTAGCTCTGGTCCTGGGCACCGGCCCAGAACGCTACGAGCAGGAGTACGATCAATACGATGGTCTTCTTCACGTTCATTTGCAACGATTGTTCGTCAGGATGATCTTGGCTTCCGCGTTGCCCATCCGCTTGCTGGTGTTCCAGTCCTTGCAGGCACCGGCCTGATCGCCTGTGGCCTTTCGGGCCCAACCGCGGTTGTTGTATGCCTCCTCGTTCTTCGGGTCAAGGGTGAGCACCTTGTTGAAGTCGGCGATGGCCAGATCGTGTTCGCCCAGCTTGCTGTAGGAGCTGCCCCGGCTCGTGTATGCCCAGATGTGGTCATCTTTGGAAGCGATCACCGCACTGAAGTCGGCGACGGCCTTCACATGGTCCTTCATCAGACTGTGGCAGAAGCCGCGTTGCAAGTGCGCATTGAGATGCCCGGGATCCCTGTCGATCACGCGGGTGTACCACACGACCGCCATGGCATGATCCCCGGCCCGGTACGCGCGTTCACCTTCCTCGTACCAGGTCGTGACCTCGTTCGGGTTCGTGTTCTCGGTCAGGTATTGGGCCGTACCTGTGGTGCTTAGGATGAACACAAGGAGGGAAAGGGCGACAGTTCTCATCGGCCGTTCTTACGTAAGGGCTTCGAGGGGGTTCCGCTCAAGGCCTGATCACCGGCCTTCTGGGTCGTCTCCACCCATGCGCGAAGGAGTTCCATGGAGGTGGCGCCATCGGGATCATCAGCCGGCTTCGGGATGGTGACCCGGCTGGTCAGACGGACAACGTCCAGTTTGAAGATCTCCTTGGAGATGCATTGCACCCGCTCTTCCCGGCATTTCAGCACCACACCATCCTCTTCCTGTGAGTAGGTGATGGATCCCGGATCCAGGTCCAACGGGTCCACCACATCCTGTCGGATCCGTTCACCCTGATCATGGATATCAATGACCAAGTGTTGCTGCCTGTCTGTTCGAAAGGTCACCACCGGTGCGAACCGTTCATTCAAAGCATCCAGCACGGGTGCTTGGGCGCAAGTGATGCCGCCGAACAGGGCAAGGGAAGTTAGAAGCAGGCCGGTCCTGAGCATGGGTAACAATCGAGGGCTTTCCAACGTACACCGGGCGGAACAAGTTCCCAACGGACCATGCACGATACGTCCGGGCATACCTGGCGCCACCTTCTCCTACTGGCCATCGTCATCCTACCCGCGTTCACTTGGGCGCAGGGCCGTTTCACCGTGAACGGTCGTTTGAAGATCGAGGCTGGGGACCTGTCCGGGACCCGGGCGGTGGTCATGAAGGACGGTGTGAAGGAGCGTACCCTCACCGACGGACTGAACAAGTTCTCCCTCGATCTCGAGATCGGGCACAACTACATCCTCTCCTTCGAGAAGGATGGTTATGTCGCGAAGAAGATCTCCTTCAACACCCACGCACCTGCGGAAGCAGCGGCCGCTGGTTTCACGCCCTTCGACTTCGCTGTTTCCCTGTTCAAGCAGTACGACGACATCAACATCGTGGTCTTCAACCAACCCGTGGGAATGATCCGCTATGATGACAAGACCGGTGACTTCGACTATGACACGGACTACACGAAGTCGATCCAGTCGCAGCTGCAGGAGGTGCTGACCAAGGTGGAGCAGAAGCAGAAGGACGAGGAGGTGAACGCGAAGGCGAAGGCCAAGGCTGAAGCGGAGGCGGAGAAGCAGGCCGCCGCGAAAGCCAGACAAGAGGCTGTGGCGCAGAAACAGGCAGAGGAAAAGGCGAAGGCCGCTGCGGAAGCGGAGAAGCAGGCCGAAGCCAGAGCGAAGACCGAAGCAGAGGCGGCGGACCGGGCAGCACAAGTGAAGGCCAAGGCGAAAGCCGAGGAGACCACACGGGTGCAGAAGGTGGGGGAGAAGCCCGCATCGGAAGTGAAGGCGGAACGACCGGTTCCACCGGCTCCAGTGAACGAGCGTAAGGTCGTGCGGCCATCGGTCGAACCCACCGCGGTCACCAGCCAGGCACGTACCGGTCAGGATGACCGTCGGTCGATCTCCCCGGTGGTGCAGGAGGAGGCTTCCCGGATAGTACGTGCGTTCACGAACAGCAATGCGGAGGAGCGCCCTGATGAGCCCGAGGAGGTCGCCGTGGTTGAAATGGATCAGCAGACATTCGTGGAACCGAACCGTGTGACCACAGTGGTCACCGTGAGGACCGGTGTGGTGGTGGACGAGTATCGCAAAGTGACCCACAAGTGGGGAGGGCAGTACTTCTTCAAGAACGGCCTCACCTGCTCACAGGAGGTATACCAACGCGGGGTCCAGGCCGAGCAGCTCGCACACAGTGATCCGCGCAGCAAGCTGGATTGATGGTCACCTCCCGGCTGACGGGGTTACCTTGCCGTCATGGCCTATCTGCGCGATGGACGGGCGCCCATTCCCCGTGACCCGCGGGTGAGCGCGGTAATGAGCCGCATCCGTGCCAAGGACACCGGACCGGAACTACTGGCCCGTGCTGAATTGCGACGTGCCGGGTATACCGGGTACCGACTTCATTACGCCAAGTGCCCTGGTCGTCCGGACATCGCCTTCGTGGGTCGTCGCGTGGCGCTGTTCGTGCACGGCTGTTTCTGGCATGGCTGCCCGTATTGCAAGCCACGCACACCGAAGAGCAACACCTTGTTCTGGCAACAGAAGATCACTGCCAATCAAGCACGTGATGCACGTAAATCGCACGCCCTTCGGAAGGCTGGATGGAAGGTGTTCGTCGTGTGGGAATGCCGCTTGCACCGGTCACCTGAACGAGCCATGGCAAGGACGATCGCCGGGCTGGACCTTGTCACTTCCGGCCTAAGAGACGACCGAAGAAGCGCTTCTCGAAGGCCCAGAAGAAGCGGAACTGTCCGAAAACCGCTCCATAAATGAGGAGGAACAGGTTATAGACCGGCAGGATGAGCAGGTAGTACAGTGCGGTGAAGAGCATGGGTTGTTCTCCATCACCGGCGAAATAGGCCACCACCGGACGCTTCAGCAGTAGAACCGTGGTACCGGTGCATGCGAAGACGAGAAGGATGACGACCACCCGCCAAGGTCCCACTCCCCAGCGAGCACCCAGGCGTTGAAGCCAACCGTGTGGTCCTGGACCCTGTTCATCCATGGTGCCGGCATGTCAACACGAAGGACGCGAAGATCGCACCCGCACGGACTCCATGGTTCAATCCTGCCACTCGGCCAGGAAAAGGTTCGTCTCCCGGGTGCCACCATTGGCCCGGTTGCTGCTGAACACGAGATGGCGCCCATCCGGGCTGAAGACGGGGAATGCATCGAACTGGTCGCTGAAGCTCACTTGCTCCAGGCCCGTACCGTCGATGTTGATCAGGTACAGCGTGAACGGAAACCCACGCTCGGCCGTGTGGTTGCTGGCGAAGATGATCTTCTCACC
>Ga0116143_10003238_pt1 | contig 16626 bp, 12 predicted proteins | sample AD_UKC034_MetaG_FD_89745 | JGI IMG/M metagenome (GOLD analysis project Ga0116143, IMG submission 89745) | Active sludge microbial communities of municipal wastewater-treating anaerobic digesters from USA - AD_UKC034_MetaG | ecosystem: Engineered > Bioreactor > Anaerobic > Digestate | place: USA...
AAGTAATACTGAACCTATTATCCGAATTTATTCAGAAAGCCAGTCCCGAACTACTGCAGATAATCTTGCGGAAAAAATTATCAGCGACATCAAAGACATGATCACTCTGAAACCAATAAAATAATAGCCTCCTGAAAAGTTGGAGTTTCTCTCTCAATCATCAATAGAATTACATGAAAATTTATCTTGACAATGCTGCAACCACACCCATCGATCCGGAGGTGGTGAAGGCAATGATACCTGTCCTGCAAAACCAGTTTGGTAACCCGTCCAGTATTCATTCCTACGGTCGTGAAGTCCGGAGCGCTATTGAACAGGCAAGAAAAAGTGTAGCCCGGTTTTTAAACGTCTCTCCTGCGGAAATATTTTTCACTTCGGGTGGAACTGAAGCGAATAACACAGCCATTTTTTGCAGTGTGAGGGATCTTGCTGTAAAACATGTCATCTCTTCAGCAATCGAACATCATGCAGTATTACATACCCTACAGGAACTTGAAAAAGAAGGAAAGATCAAACTGAGTCTGGTAAAATTAGACAAGCAAGGAAGAATTGACCTCAACGATCTCGAAAAGCTTTTGAATACGGATCAAAAGACTATGGTGTCATTAATGCACGCTAACAATGAAATAGGTAATCTTATTCCTTTGAAACAGGTTGCTGATCTCTGTGTAAAATACAATGCAGTATTTCATAGTGACACGGTGCAGACAATGGGACATTATCCTCTCGATCTGCAAGCTATACCTGTACATTTTATAACCTGCGCAGCCCATAAATTCCATGGTCCTAAAGGCATAGGTTTTTTATATATCAATCATGGTATAAAGATCCATCCATTCATTCATGGTGGTGCTCAGGAGAGAAATATGCGTGGCGGTACTGAGAATGTCTACGGGATTGTAGGTCTGGCTAAAGCATTAGAAATTGCATCTGAGCATTTGAATGAGCACATGATGTATATACAGGGCTTGAAAAGTTACATGATCGACAGGCTCAAAAAAGAAATCCCCGGTATAGAATTCAATGGAGATCCTGAGGGTGATAGTTTATACACGGTTCTTAATGCTTCATTTCCGCCTTCTGAGAGTTCAGAAATGCTTTTATTTAATCTGGATATAAATGGTATAGCTTGCTCAGGTGGAAGTGCTTGTTCATCCGGAAGCAATACCGGCTCACATGTCCTTCGGGCCATTTATGGAGATGTCGACAGACCTTCAGTGCGCTTTTCTTTCAGCAAATACAATACTAAAGAAGAAATAGATTTAGTACTTGAGAAATTGAAAGAATTATATGCAGTCAAGGTAAGTTAATATAACATCACCGTTGCATTACTCAGGTCTGCGATGTTCCTTATCAATTCCCGGCTGTCGATTTTCTCTTTTGTTCTGGAGCATCTCTAAGAGTCTTCTTTTAAAATCTTCTTCAGAACGATATAACTTCGCCACTTTCTTAACAGACAAAACCTTCTTGAATTGCGGATGATATTTCTTTTGGATATCTAATTCTTCCTGACGTAGAAGGATCTCATCATCAATAAACTTTTCTGCCTCAGCATCTGTCATTTCATCCATATTCTCTCTGGCATCTTTCATATTTTCTCTTCTGGACTTACGCATCTTATCAAGCTCACTAGAGTATTGATTGTAGATTGGCCAAAATTTTTGTGCTTCCTCAGGACTAAGATCCAGGCGATCGGTTATAAAACCAATTTTCATAGCTTCTACATTCTCCCGGACAGGACGTTTGTTTTGCGCACTTGAGAGAAGTGTTGTGAATAACAGGATTGCGATTAAACTAAATATTATCTTCTTCATAGATTGTTTTCTATTTGTGAAATTTCGATATCATTATCCAGGAGGTACTGGATGTAAGAGTCGGAGCTACTTGACGAATTTTGACTTTCTGTTTGATTTGCTAACAGGTCGACAATTGTATATTCGTCAATGTATTGAAGGTATTCAGTTTCATTTGATAGTTCGATGCTGTATGCAGTATCGGTGAGTGAAATTGTTCTTGTTGTCCTTGTATTAATGCTGAACCACAAGAGCAGCAAAAAGGAAGCGAATGTAAGTGCCTGTTGAGGCTGTAGTGAGACATGAAACAACTTTTTTGATTTTTGTCCTTCATTAGCTAGTTTTTCACTCACGGTTATTGGAAAATTTTCGAAATAATTAGCCGGTACAGCAAAGTGATTTTCTTGGCCGGAATGTTCTAATGATGAAAGGAGTGTAACTTTGGAAGTGATTTCAGTTTCAAGTTCTTCAAAATAGCCGGCCGGAACAGAGAAAATACCTTGCCCGGTACTATTCTGAGTCTGATCAGACAAGTTGAAAGTACTATATTTCTTATTTTCCTTCATTTTTAGATTTCCTGCTTGCACTATGGGTTTATGATAGATCTGAATTGCAATGGTTTAATATTCACTCACAAATTTCTCGATCTTTTTAACTGCATGATGATAGGAGGCCTTCAAAGCGCCTACTGTTACGCCTAGAACTTCTGATATCTCTTCATACTTCATACCTTCAAAATACTTCATGTTGAACACTATTCTTTGTTGTGTTGGTAATTTTAAAATAGCTTTTTGAAGGATGAGTTGAATCTTATCCCCGGTAAATAACACATCCCCATTTAGAGATGCTGACAAACGCTGTTCAACATCAACCATAGGAACAAAAAAGCGCTTTTTCTTCTGATTTAAAAAAGTGATTGCTTCATTCGTTGCAATACGGTAAATCCAGGTAAATAATTTCGAATCTTCACGAAAATTTTCGAGCGATTTCCACACTTTAATGAATACGTTTTGAACGACATCATTTGTATCGTCATGATCAATAAGTATTCTACGAATGTGCCAATAAACTTTCTGTTGATACTGTCGTACCAGCATATTAAATGCATAATGCTTGGTTTCCTCCTTGCGAAACTGATTAAGTAATTCGATGTCTGTGAATTCCTTCATATAAAAAAATCGCAGGAGAAAAATTCAGAATTTTCAACCTGATGTAGAAAGTTCAGCTTTCTTCCTTTCAAGAACTTTCTCAGCGGCAGAAACTATATTTACTGCTTCCAGTCCGTATTTAACCATAAGTTGCTCCGGTGTTCCGCTTTCGCCGAAGGAATCATTTATACCTACAAATTCCTGAGGTACCGGTAAATTTCTGATAAGTGTTTGTGCAATTGCATCTCCCAAACCTCCAAAAACCTGATGTTCTTCCGCACTCACGGCACATCCTGTTTTGCGCACAGAACGTAAGACCGCTTCCTGATCCAAAGGTTTAATCGTGTGGATATTTATTATCTCAGCATGTATTCCTTTTTCTGCCAATAGCAGCGAAGCTTCCAGGGCTTTCCATACCATATGCCCGGTTGCAAAAATGCTTATATCCGATCCTTCTTTTAATGTGATCGCCTTTCCTATGACAAATTTTTGATCTGCTGGTGTGAACACAGGTACAACCGGTCTTCCAAAGCGTAAATATACCGGTCCGTGATGCTCTGCTATTGCTATTGTAGCTGCTTTTGTTTGATTATAATCGCATGGATTGATAACTACCATTCCCGGTAGCATTCGCATCATTCCTATGTCTTCGAGGATTTGATGTGTTGCACCGTCTTCACCCAGGGTTATTCCGGCATGAGAAGCACAAATTTTTACATTCTTATCTGAGTATGCAATGGATTGACGGATCTGATCATACACTCGACCGGTCGAAAAATTAGCAAAAGTCCCGGTGAATGGGATCTTTCCACCGATAGCTAATCCTGCTGCAATTCCCATCATGTTTGCCTCAGCGATACCGATCTGAAAAAAACGTTTTGGAAATTCTTTCTCAAATGCATCCATTTTCAATGACCCGGTGAGATCTGCACAAAGTGCTACTACATTCGGATTTGATCGGCCTAATTCAAGTAATCCTGCTCCGAATCCGGATCGCGTATCTTTTTTGTCGGTGTAGCTGAGTGTGTTCATGATAATATCTATTTAAATGCTGATTTATTTTCAATATAACAATACAATATTAGATTCACCGGATACTACCGAAAAATCCTTCTCAATCGTATAAAGAGATTCTTTTGAGTTCTTAGGACGGTAAACTGCATGATATCTGCCCGGTTGGAGAACAACAGTTTCCTTAGTGAGATTATCATCAAGGTTATAGACCCATTTTAAAATTCCATTCTCCTCGACATATAAACTTCCATAACCCTGATTATTTGTCATTAAAGTAACCATTCCGGGACGTGGAATCTGAAGTGTTGTCGTTTTGCTCTGTGAGACATCTATATTTTCAAGATTAATGCGTGGAAGAGTCAGCACTTCAATATCATATTTGCCCACTAAATATTTTTCGGTAGTGTGAAACTCCTGAACATCGAGGGTTTTCATTTCTCCGTGCTTACGAATGATAGCCAGAGGTTTTTTAAATTCAGCGGGATTATCAAATTTCAAAAATAAATATCCCTGCGGTGCATCAATTCCAACCGTCGTATGCTTTCCCGGTGTAAAAATAATAGAGTCCTTTGAAACCGGTGGTATGGTGTGAACTACGATCTTGTAAACAGGCAAAGGATCTATGACCAGAGTGTCAGGATTCCCCTTTGTATTTAATGTGTGGATGAAATTATACTTTACTGCACCGGAATTCATATCATAAAATGTCATGTTTACATTGGTCTCTGTTGCCCTTTGGTTTATATCCAATAAATTCACCTGCATGGTAGTTGAATTCAAAGCCTGAGAGATCACCACGTCTAGTGCCATTTTGAAATTCACCTCATTTGTTGCATCAAAATATTTTCCTACACAATCAAATGTTTTCTTCCAGGAATCATCAATACCCATCCCTATAACGAAAGGTTTAAGAAAGATCCCTTTATTTTGTAAGGCCTGAGAAACAGTACAAGGGTCGCCACCGCATTCTTCAATTCCATCCGTAATCAGGATCAAAATATTTCTGGCTTGGGTATCAGGAAAATCCCCACCACAGAGCTCAAGGGACCTGGCAATAGGAGTAGTCCCTTTGGGTGTGATACCTTTTAGTACTTGCTTCATTAGAGGAATATTGCCTCTGCTGAATGGGACTTCAAGTTTGCTGTCATCACAATCCTGTGGTGGAAATTGTTTTTGATGCCCATAAACACGAAGAGCTAATTCTATATTGTCCAAATACCTCAAACTATCGAGCAATTGATACATTAGCTTTTTTGCTACGTCGATCTTGGCGCCACTTTGCCATTTACCATACATGCTTTGAGAGCCGTCGAACAGAAACTCAATACGGGTGAGAGTAGGAGTCTTGGCTTTCGAACTTTGTTGTGCGTAGCCATATTGTGTGGATATCAACAATAGAGTAAAGAAGATACCTTTGAACAACAATGTGCTTTTAATATTGATACTATTAAACGAATAGATGATCACAGAAAACAAGTTATGCGGAAGCATTGATCAATAATCTCCAAGGGTTTCTTCCAGTTGTGAAAGGGCCGTTTTCATTTGTTCGTCATTTGGAGCCACGCCATGCCACTTGTGCGTGTGCATCATAAAATCAACACCTTGACCCATTACCGTTTTCATGAGTATAACAACAGGTTGTTGTTTGCCGCATGCTGCTTTTGCTTTATCAAGTGTATTGATAATATCATTCATATTGTTCCCATCCATTTCTAATACCTGCCATCCGAAACTCTCAAATTTTGGTTTTAAGTCTCCATAAGGCATAACATCTTCAATGGAGCCATCGATTTGCTGATGATTAACATCTATCGTCGCTATCAAATTATCGACCTTTTTGGCGCCGGCATACATCACTGCTTCCCAAACTTGTCCTTCTTCCATTTCACCATCACCACAAAGACAATAGATAAGTCTATCATCATTTTCAAGTTTCTTAGCAAGAGCTGCGCCAATAGATACACTCAGTCCTTGTCCAAGAGAACCACTTGCAACACGAATTCCCGGTAAACCTTCATGAGTCGCCGGATGGCCCTGTAAACGTGAATTGATCTTACGAAAGCTTGCAAGCTCCTTTATGTCAAAGTAGCCGCTTCTTGCCAGCACGCTATACCAAAGTGGAGAGATATGTCCGTTACTAAGGAAAAATATGTCTTCATCCTTTGCTTGCATAGAAAATTCAGAAGCATTATGCTTCATCACACCGAAGTAGAGGGCTACTAAAAAGTCAGCACAACCAAGTGAACCACCCGGGTGCCCGGATTTTGATCCATTAGTTTGACGGATAATGTCTCTGCGTACCTGACTTGCTATGCGCTTTAGTTCTTCAATTGTCATGCTTAATAATTTAAGTTTGAGATGGTAAAAATACCTCATTTATGCATTTGAACAGACTTGTCAAAGCCTTGTTTTATTCATGAAATATCAACATTTACCGGAACGGTAAAAATGGATAAAGATTTGATAATAATACTGTTGAAATCATCAGATATCTTCCATAAAATCATCAAGATCACGTCTGTCCCTCTTGGTTGGTCTTCCTGTCCCCGGTTCCCGGAATATTGACATTCGTTTAGACCTGTTTTTGTACGCTTCCAGTTCTTCCCTGGGAGTAAGATCTTCGCAATGTTCAGCAATCAATTTGGCTCCAATGCGGTTACTGATAAGCAGCAAAATCTTATAAATGCGAATAATACCTGTGCGCCTGATACTGATAATATCATTCACCTTCACAATCCTGGAAGCTTTAGCAGGAGTATTGTTAACCATAACTTTTCCTTCATCGCAGGCTTTCGTTGCAAGTGACCGGGTCTTAAAGAGCCTCACAGCCCACATCCATTTATCGACCCTTATCTTCGAAAATTCTTCTTCTTTATTCATTCCTTCAAATCATATCAATAATTTCATTCAGTATCTTCGTAAAGATTTTAAAAAAATATCATGATTGATAAACAACACAATAAAAGATTTGCACAACAATTTCTTCTGATCTCACTTTTTTTGGTTGGTGCAATGATCTTTTATTCGATGAAACTTTTTACGGGTTCTTTTCTGGGTGCAGTGATACTGTATGTATTATTCAGACCATTCATGGAGCGCTTTACGCGAAAAAAGAATTGGAATAAAAATCTGGTAGCGATCGGAATCATCCTGAGTACTTTCTTATTGATTATTACACCGATCCTCTTAACCAGTTTTATGATTGTGCCAAAGCTCACACTTTTCTTCAGGGATGGCTCTATGACGATGCAGGTTTTCTACAGCCTTGATGCCAGGATCAATGAACTCACCGGATATAACCTGATCACATCGGATACTATTGATAGCTTACGTGAAAAAGCAGGTGGGTTTATTACAGGATTTCTCAGTGGCTCAATGCTTATTCTCTCCGAAATTGCTTTGATGTATCTGTTCCTGTTTTACTTCCTGATAAACACGGGTAATATGGAATCTTTTCTACAAAGACATCTGCCGTTTAGCGAGCAAAACATAAATAAGTTTTCGAAGGAACTGGAAGTTCAAACCTTCTCAAATTCCTTAGGAGCACCACTCTTGGCCGTTTTGCAAGGTATTGTTGCCATCCTTGGATACTGGATATTCGGCCTGCCGGAACCGGTTTTTTGGGGAAGCATGACCGGACTATTTTCCTTTGTGCCTGTCATCGGTTCGATGCTCATTTGGCTACCGGCAGCAATCTTTCAAATTTCTACAGGTGAGACCTGGCAGGGAGTTGCCATCTTACTTTTTGGAGGAATCGTTATTTCTTCCATAGATAATATCTTCAGGTTCATTTTTCAGAAAAAATTTGCAAATGTCCACCCACTTGTCACAATCATCGGAGTGATCGTTGGACTTCAACTTTTTGGTTTTCCCGGAATAATATTCGGTCCACTGCTAATTTCATATTTTATTATACTCTTGAAAATATTTAAGCAAGAGTTCATTGAAAGCGGTAAAGAATGATTCATTTAGTCGCGCCGGAATATATCTTCCTTCGTCTTCGGTCTCTTTTGATCCATCCATATAAAACCCTTAAGCCGAAGTTCGGCAACAGATAGTTCTTTGATGGGGTACAAAGTTCCGTCAGGAGCATTTAGAAGTGTAATACTCTTGACCTTATTTGAATCAACCAAAATTACCATATCACTGCAATCGGCCCGATTCACTGAAAAGTTTTTTTGATTCTTATCTTTTGCATAATAGATCGTTTGTCCATTGCCGGCAACTTCTATACGATACATTTGATTCTCATGAAAAAAACCGGTCATGATTTTCCCGCGAATCTGATTAAATCGCAATGAGTCGATCGTTTTATCATTGATACTATCAGCATAGGAAGCGATGAACGCATTGTTGACCAGATACATCTTACTGATCTGATCATTTTCAGTCTGGATAGTAACTGAATCAGCAACAAGTTGATTCGCACCCGACCATAATAAGGGCTCTTTATACAATCGGATAGTGGAATCAGGTCTGTAATAAACCAGGGAATCGCATGATGCCTGCAAGTCAGGTTTGTAGAGTTTAACCCGGTGGAAAGCAAAAAGATTTCTTTCTTTCTTCAAAGAATCGTCTTTGTTTTTGAAACCTATTGCCATCAATGTGTCTGCATGGAGCGACATAGTATCATTTTCATAATACTGTGTCAGTAGCGCTCTTCCTGTTACCCATGATGAATCGGTCAGTTCATGATGCTCTCCATAATCTCCACTTATTGCTACCTTGTTGGTTGAATCATATATGGAAACATTACCGTAAACTTTTCCAATCCCCGACACACGATCATAGAGCACGGAATCTCCCCTGAGCAACTGACCCTGCGTTTCAAGGTATGAGTTCTTTTGAAAAAATGAAGTTTGATCTATGGTATTATACCAACCGTTTTCGCAGTATATAGTGTTATTGTCTGAAAAGATAAATGTTGGTCCAAGGAAATAAGAAATTTTATTGACTGAATTATAACGTAAAGTATCGCATGTCATTTTGTAACGGGGGTTGAGCAAGACAACATCATTGCGGAAGTAAAAATCATACGATTTACTATAGTAATTACCAAGGATACTCGTAAGTGTATTTTCCCCATCAACAATTTTCGCACCTTCCCGGTATGAAGCCAGATTTTGACTCATGTCATAATCAAGCTGATCGGTAGTAAGAGTCATTTTTCTATCTTTCAGCACAACATCTTCATACACATTCGCAAGGCTTGAATTTCCACTATAGATGAGACGGCGACCGGTCAGCGTTAATGTATCACCTTGAGTTATTCGGATATTATTGAATGCTTCCAGCTTATTATCTTCCCTATATAAATATGCACTGTCACAGGTCATTACAACATTTTCATGTTTAAACTTTACATGCCCTATCAAACGAGTGGCTCTGGGATTTACATCCTGATCAAATTCGCTTACATCAGCATTTAATAGCTCAATTCGCTTGCTTTCCTGACCAAAGGTATTTTGAAAATGAAAAATTATGCTGATAAGAATAAGGAAAAAAAGTATATATCGTTGCCGCATCATATTTTGCAAACATAAGAAAGGAATCTGAGCCCGAACCATATTAAACACATGGAAAAATGATTAATTTTAGCGGGTAAAGAGATCTTCGGTGCTAAAGACGATGAGTGCAAGTGTTTCTTTATTACCTAATTAGCAACTCAAACGTATTTATATAGGGATTATTTCTAATGGATCAGGGCACAATTGAAAATAAGGACATGTTTGCTGATGTCATCATCCCTATACCGGTCCCCAATTTATTCACATACCGTATTCCTCCTGAATACCGTGAAGAGGTTCGTAAAGGAGTTAGGGTAGTGGTTCCGTTCGGAAAGCAAAAAATCTATTCAGCATTGGTGAGAAAGGTGCATCCAAATGCCTTGTCAGAAAACATCAAGGACATTCAAGGTGTGCTTGATGAATGGCCCATCGTGAATGAACTACAATTTGAGTTTTGGGATTGGATAGAAAAATATTACATGTGTTTTCCCGGAGAGGTGATGAATGCAGCTCTTCCATCTGCATTCAAATTACAAAGTGAAACGTCTGTAATTATAAATCCTGAATTTGATCCTGAACAATCACATTTGACAGACGAAGAGTTTTTAATCTTCGAAATTCTTCAATCAAGGGATGAACTATCACTTCAAGATGTTTCTGGTATACTTAAAAAGAAAAATGTCTACAGGATTCTAAACCTGATGTTAGCAAAAGGTGCTGTATATCTTTCTGAAGAGATTGAAGAAAGTTACCGGCCTAAGCTGGAGTCAAGAATTGTACTTTCAAGTGTTTACAATACTGAAAAAGCGCTGGAAGATCTTTTCCTTCAACTGGATCAGGATAAAAGAAAGCAAAAGCAATTAGAGTCTTTAATGATCTTTCTGAAGTTTTTGTATGCCGACAAAGAAAAAAAGTATGTAAAAAAAACAGATCTGCGATCGGATCCATCCTTTTCTGATTCTTCATTGAACACCTTGATAAAGAATAATGTTCTGGAAGAGCAAATGGTACGGGTCGACAGGATTAGCAGTCCTGATACGGATAAACTTCCGCTTCTCAAGCTGAATGAGATGCAAGAAAAAGCTCATAAAGAAGTACTGACTCAATGGAAAACAAAAGAAGTTGTCTACATCCATGGTGTGACTTCAAGCGGTAAAACAGAAGTGTATATTCACCTGATTGAAGAAGCACTCAAGGCAGGCAAACAAGTTCTTTACTTATTGCCGGAAATTGCATTAACAACACAGATCATTACCAGGTTAAGAAAGCATTTCGGAAATACTGTTGGAGTATACCATTCACGTTACAGCAACAATGAACGGGTAGAAATATGGAATAATGTTCTTGCCTTCAACACGCAGAGTGCAGGAGGAGAGAAAGCAAAAGTTGTTCTGGGTGCGCGCTCAGCCTTGTTGCTGCCTTTCAGCAACCTGGGGCTCATCGTCGTTGATGAAGAACATGATGCATCGTATAAGCAGACTGATCCTGCACCAAGATATCATGCCAGAGATGCTGCAATTGTGCTTGCAGGAATTCATGGTGCTAAAGTTGTTCTTGGAAGTGCGACACCGTCCCTTGAAAGTTATTACAATGCACAGCGAGGGCGCTATGGCCTGGTCAACATGAAAGAACGCTTCGGTGGCATGTTAATGCCTTCGATAGTGGTCGCTGATATTCGTGAAGCAAAACGTAAACGAATCATGAAATCCCATTTCACACCTGAGCTAATGCAGTCTATCAGCAATGCCCTCGTGAAAAAGGAACAAGTAATTCTTTTCCAAAACAGGCGTGGATTTTCACCTTATCTGGAATGTAATCGTTGTGCATGGATCCCTCATTGTAAAAACTGTTCGGTTACCCTTACTTATCATAAAAGCAGTCATCAAATCAAATGTCATTATTGCGGTTATCTGCAAGCAGTTCCTTCAACTTGTCAGCAATGTGGCGACCATCAGATCGAAGTGCGCGGTTTTGGCACCGAAAAAATAGAAGAGGAGATCGCTGTTTTATTTCCTGAGGCAAGAATTGCACGCATGGATCTTGATGCTACAAGAACCAAGAATGCATTTCAAAAAATAATCGCTGAATTTGAGGAAAGAAAGATCGATATTCTTGTGGGAACACAGATGGTGACCAAGGGACTGGATTTTGATAATGTCAGCACAGTCGGAATTATTAATGCAGACCAATTATTAAACTTTCCGGACTTCAGATCCTTCGAGCGCAGTTTTCAGTTGATGGCACAGGTGAGTGGTCGCTCAGGAAGAAAACAAAAACAAGGAAACGTAGTAATTCAAACACAGCAGCCGGATCATTGGGTAATCACCGATGTAGTGAAAAACGATTACCTCTCTTTTTTCAACAGGGATCTGGAGGAACGTAGAAAATTTTCATATCCTCCTCATTCCAGATTGATCGAAATAACTTTAAAGCACAGAGATAAGGATCTTCTTGATGATGCAGCAGGTGTCTTTGCCGGTATCATGATAAAAAAACTTGGAAAGCGTGTCTATGGCCCGCATATCCCGATCGTATCAAGAATAAAGAATTTGTATTTAAAGTTATTTCTTATCAAAATTGAAAGAGACGAATCGTCAACGGAAGCAAAAAGGTTAGTTAAAGAAGGAATCTCTCAATTTTTTTTGGATAAAACATATCAAAGGGTGATTCTTCATATCGATGTGGATCCAATGTAGCGGATCCGGAATAGATTTATGCCTATTTGTTTTAAGGATACAAAACAAAAAAAAACCGGAGTACTGAACTCCGGTTTTTTATTAAAACTATTCCCGAATGAGTTGAATGTATCCGTTCACCTCTTTAGTCTTCGTCAGCAGAACATAGTAATAAACACCTTCTGAAGCTTCTGTTCCACCATTTGTCTTACCATCCCAATGGAAATCAGCATCTGTACTTTCAAAAATGATCTTTCCCCAACGATTGTAAATAATAAAATGGAAGCCTTCATAGTCACAAAGTTCATCTATGTGGTAAGTATCATTTTTTGAATCGGCATTAGGGGTGAAAACGTTTGGGATCTTGAAATCACCTTCACAAGGTCTGTATAATACAAGTACTGAATCCCGACCGGAACAACCTGTTATACCATAGACAACATCCACATAATAATAGGTGTCTGTACCATTAGTTGTTGCATAGAAAATGCTATCGTTGCCAACATCAGGAAGAACATATCCTGAAGGTGTCCATACATAGGTCAGTGGCTGTGAACTTGGATTAGTTGCAAAAACATGCAAGGTGTCGCGCTCACCATCTGTGACATAAATAGAATCTTCAAGAATATCAATGCCTCCAAGCGATGTCACTGTGACAATGGTATCATTTGTAGCAACTTTTATCAGACAAACTTCATTGTTCAGTGTGTCAAATAAATATGCCTGATAGAGGACGGGTTTGAAAACGCCGACACTTGTATAAGTATGACTGAGAGTTGAGTCCTGAGTGTTTGGTATAACATTTCCGTCGCCAAAATCCCACGCGTAATAATTAAAATTGTCTCCTGATCCTTGAAAATTAACTGTCAAAGGCCGACATCCTGAATCCGGGGTGAAAGTCAGTGAACCGGTTGGCCCTCCCAGATTTACCAGATCAGGTTTGTATACCGTGTCACTACAACCGAAATCATTAATAACAATCAGACCAATACCATAGTTTCCTGTTGAATAGAAATTATGCGATGCTGAACTAAGTGACAAATGCTGTGCAGTTGACTCTGTGAAATCCCAGATATAGGTAGCCGGAGAACGGGTCACATAGCTATTATCATCGATAGTAAAGGTTGTTTGAATTTGAGCTTGTTTGAAAGCACCCTGGTTCACGCATGTATCATTATAATAGGTAGTGCTGAATGCCGCCGGAGTAGTATAAATAAAAATATTACTTGTGGTCGAGTCTACACAACCATTTCCATCTGTAACAATTACTCTCAATGGATAAGATCCATTATCCGGGTAGGTATGATTAACCGGGTTCGTAGTTCCTGTCGTGCCTGTTCCATCACCAAAATCCCATGTATAAGTAACAGGTGAAGCAACAAATGGTCCGGGATTAACAGTAAATGTTTGTTCAACATTCCTGCAACTTGAATCAGGAGGTATAATTACAGGGACAGGCTTTGTAGGTCTTATGTAATTAGTTGCAGTCACAGAATTTGAACAGCCATTCACATCTGTAACGGTAAGTATCACGGTATAATTTCCTGGGACAGAATATGTGAGAGTATCCGTACCGGGTGGTGTCGTTATTGTCCGCGTAATGCTGCCATAATTCCATGTCCATTGTGCAATAGCTCCTCCCTCGGTCTTGCTTGTATCTGTGAAAGTGACTGTAATGGGAGCACAACCCGTGAATGGGGATGCAGTGAATCCCGCACTCGGACCAATGATGTGAACTTGTTGGGTGGCGGTATTGGTGCAGCCATGAATGTCAGTCACAGTTAATTGCGCATCAAAAAATCCGGTGGAACTGTATAAATGTAAGGTGTCGGCAAATAGTGACGAATCACGGATTGATCCCGGATCATTAAAATGCCATAAATAAGAGATGGCATCTGTGGAACCACTTCCTGTATAGTTGATCACCCCTGGTCTGCAGGCAATAGTGGTATCCGTAACTATCAATGCAAGCGGATCTCTGACCCGTACGGTGTAGACGGTGTCAATTGTGCATCCTGTAACAGTGCTTGTCGCTGTGAGAACAACCTGATAATCTCCCCGGTTTGCATAAGTGTGTGTAGGATCAGTTTGAGTCGACAAGGGAGAACTATCGCCGAAATCCCAGGAATAACTGGTAGCGCCACCTGAAAGATTAGTGAAAGCAACCAGGTATGGACTAGGACAATTATATTGAATACTGTAATTCGGTATCGGGCCAAGGACTGTTATAAGATCCTGCATATCTATTGTATCAGGACAACCGTTGTAATATGCGATCAACTGTACATCAAACGGGTCAGCAGTTCCGGAAGTGTCTAACTTATACTGATGATTCGGATTTTGAGAAGTAGAGCCACCGCCATCGCCAAAACTCCATTGCCAACCGGTGACGGGAGATGGGGTAAGATCCGTGAACTGAACGTTTTCATCAAAGCATATCGACAAAGGTGTGGCACTAAAATTCGCCGCCGGAGGTGTTCCAATCAAAATGTAATTTTGCTTGATGAGTGTAGCAGTACAACCTGTAGATGTTGTGACAATTAAAGTGACAGGAAAAATGCCTACGGTGTTAAAGGTGTGATCAATGGTTGGAGAAGTACCTCCATCATGTAATCCTGTACCGTCACCAAAACGCCAGCTATAATTAGTAATGACCGGATCTGCAGGTGAGCTTACCTGGGCATTAAATGTAAACGTTGATCCGACACAACCGCTATCCGTTTCCGTAAAGTCAATAGTCGGAGGAACTATTCTAATATAATTAATTAATGTTGCACTATCGGTGCATCCAAAAGCATCCGTTACAGTATGCGTTATACTATAAAGCCCGAAATTATTGAAGGTATGAGTTGGATTTTGTTGCGTTGAAGTGTTTTGTGAACCGCTACCCGGATCTCCAAAGTTCCATGTCCAGGCAACATTCGTGCTTGACGTATCAGAGAAGCTTACGGTGAAGCTCGTATCACAGGCCTGAGTCGCCGGAGCTGAAACACTTAATACAGGAAGTTGACGAACTGTTATTCTTTTGATTATAACTTCAAGACACCCGCCAACACTCACCTGTAAAGTCACATCGTGAGTCCCGGCTGCGATAAATGTATGACTGGGATCTGTTAAGGTGCTTGTATTACTTCCGCCACTTAATGGATCGTCAAAATCCCATAAATAGTTTCCGCTCGTACTCAGGTTACTGAATGTGATGGCATCACCTAAACAAACTACAGTATCTGATGCAGTGAAATCGGCAACAGGATTTGAAATGTTGATAACAGATGTAGTAGTTGAACTGCAACCGGAAACGCCTGCGGTCAATGTGACATTAAAACTACCTATGCCATTAAATGTGTGTGATGGATTTTGCAGAGTGGAAGTATTATTGGCCCCGCTTGCAGTATCACCAAAGTCCCAGGTGTATTGGTTTGTAAACTGTGAGTTATTGGTGAATGAAATAGTCGCAGGAGCATTGCAAGAGCCTGTCGGGCTTGCGCTAAATGAAGCTATCGGTTCAGGGAAAACATAAATGGTATCAGAAATACCACTGTTACACCCATTTGCATCATTAATTATCAGATTTGGGTAATAAACCTGCATGCTTGAACCGGAAAAAATGAATTGATGTGAAAGCGTACTTACACCACTTACAGGGGGAGTACCATCATTAAAAGTCCAGTTATACTGATTGATCGTTGCGTCACCCGGTGTAGAAGTACTGGTGAATGTGATAGACGCAGTGGAACATACCGTGTCTTCACTTACACTAAAAGAAGCCGTAGGGTTTCTCCAAACAGTGATATAATTTGTTTTCGTTTCGGTGTCACTTCCGATTCCATTAGATACAGTTAATGTAACTGTATATACACCGGGATCATTATAGCTATGCGATGGATTTTGTAATGTAGAAGTCCCGGCATCACCAAAATCCCAACTGTAAGATGTTGGATTACCTGTAGAGGTTGACGTAAAATTCACTATGGCAGGTGAACAGGCAGAAGTGATGTTTGAGGTGAAATTTGCAGTTGGTTGGGCAAATGCATAGTTGCAAGCCAGGAAAAGGATCGTCAAGGCCAGATTAAAGCGAGTAAAAATGTTCTTCATGAATTGCTTAGGTATGTTCAATTTAATCTATTTCAAAGGGATTCAAATGTAAAATAAAAAACACAATAATAAAGGGAGTTTAGTAAGGATATCGTCATTTATCCGCTCTATTATTCAACACTTTAACAAATCAATGAAATGCTGTTGCCGGAAACAAAGGATTGTTGGAAATTATTTTAAAAATGAAGTTCATAATCACTTTCCCAAAGCTTGAATTAGTTAACTATGCTTTTTATTTAAGCTCACCCGGATCAACTTGCCAGGAAAATGATTCAATTCGCATTCAAACGATTATTTAACGGCCTATTAGTGATGTTTGGAGTGATTTTCATCATTTTCATCCTGTTTAACGTACTTCCTGCAGATCCCGCACGTATGATGTTAGGTCAGAGAG
>Ga0116143_10003239_pt1 | contig 16620 bp, 9 predicted proteins | sample AD_UKC034_MetaG_FD_89745 | JGI IMG/M metagenome (GOLD analysis project Ga0116143, IMG submission 89745) | Active sludge microbial communities of municipal wastewater-treating anaerobic digesters from USA - AD_UKC034_MetaG | ecosystem: Engineered > Bioreactor > Anaerobic > Digestate | place: USA...
GACCGACGGAGCAACGAAGCCCCAGGCCGTTTTCGGCGCAACCCCTTGGGCGGCCGTTCTTTTGCCACCAGACGGCGTTGCTCGCTTCTCACAGATCTCAGCGGATATGCTCGTCGCTCGCGCCTTGTCTGGCGGCAAAACTCCTGGCCGCGAATGTCCATCCATTTGAGGGACACCACACTAGGTGGCGGTTCATGAGTGTTATGACGATCGGTGGCATCCTGTGGATGGCGACTGTGGGGCTTTGGGCGGTCGGCTTCGTCCTGCTGGCGCGCCTCCGCCGGCGCGGTTCGGGGGCGGGGGGTGCGGGCGGTGATGCTGCCTCAGTGAGCGTCATTATTCCCGCACGGAACGAGGAGCGCAACCTGCCCACGCTCTTGCGATCGCTGGCCGCGCAATCGGCGAAGCCGCGGGAGATCGTGGTGGTGGACGACGGTTCCACGGATCGGACTGCTGTGGTAGCGCGGGAGTTGGGGGCGACGGTGATCGCCTCCCAGGAGCTGCCCGAGGGCTGGCAGGGGAAGACTTGGGCTTGCCACCAGGGAGCGCGGGCGGCGTCCGGCGACTGGCTGTTGTTCGTGGATGCGGACACGTGGTTCGAGGAGGAGGGGTTGAGTCGGATTGTGGCGGAAGCGACGGGAGGCGCATTTTCCGCCGGGCCGTACCACGCGGTGCGGAGGCCTTACGAGAGCCTCTCGCTGTTCTTCAACCTTGCGATGGCGGCTGGGACGGTGCCCGATGGTCTGATGGGCCAGATGCTGCTGGTGGATCGGGAGAGCTACCGGCGTGTTGGCGGGCATGAGGCGGTCAAGGGTCGGGTGCTGGAGAACTTCTGGCTGGCGGAGCGGTTTCGGGCTGCGGGCGTCCGGGTGCGGAGCGCGATGGTCCGGGGCGCGTTCGGCATTCGAATGTATCCGAACGGCGTGCGGGAGTTGGCGGAGGGCTGGACGAAGGGCTTCGCCTCGGGAGCGGGCAGGACGCCGGCGATCGTGCTGGCGCAGGTGGTGGCCTGGATGAGCGGGCTATTGCTGGCGCCGATCGGGTTGTTGGCTGTGGGCGACTGGTTGTGGTGGGCGCCGGTCTATCTCGCGTGCGCGGCGCAGGTTCGCTGGGCAAGCCGTCAGGTCGGCTCGTTTGGTCTGGCCAGCGCCTTGCTGTATCCGTTGCCCCTGGTGTTTTTCCTCGGGGTGTTTGCCCGTTCGATGTGGCATTCGGGCCGGCGGGTGACGTGGAAAGGGCGAACTGTTCGTGCTGATTGAACTTCCCAACGGGTGGACATGGTTTCTGAACCTGGCCGGTTGGCCGGTGCTGCAGCTTGGGTTGTCCTGGGCGTTTACAAAGTTGCCGGGGGCTTGGTTTCGGCCCGGGCGCTTAGGGCGTTGGGAGGGTGAGGGTCGGGTTTATGAGCGCACGCTGGGGATCCGGCGATGGAAGGATCGGTTGCCGGACGCGGGAGGGTGGTGGGGCGGGGGCTTTGCGAAGCGGGCCCTCCGGGATGCGGACCCGGTGTACGTGGAACGTTTTGTGCGCGAGACCTGGCGGGGCGAGCTGTGTCACTGGTGCGCCCTGGCGTGCGCGCCGGTCTTCTTCCTGTGGAACCCGTGGTGGGCTGACGTGATCATGGTGGGGTACGGGGTGGCGGCGAATCTGCCGTGCATCCTGGTTCAGCGGTACAACCGTGCGCGGCTGCAGCGGTTGCTTACGACGTTCAAGACAAGTCGAGGGCGCAGCGAAAACCGATCGTCGCGCACCGGTCCAAGCCGGGCCACATGAGCAGGAATTTGGCCGAGTAAGCGTTTGGGCGGGGGCCACCGTCGAAGTACCAACCCGAGCCTTTGGCCGTGTAGAACGAACCGCCCTTGAGCAGGCAGAACCGGGTTCGGCCGTCGCTGCGTTCGCTCTCGGTCCATTCCCACACATTGCCGCAGAGGTCCCAGCAACCACAGGACGCACGGCCCCGGGGGAACTGCGTTACTGGCGTGGTGCCTCCGGTCTCGCCCCCGTTGCAGCGGGCGGGCTCCATGGTGTGGCCCCAGGGGTACGGCCAGGCGGCGGGTCCTTGGGCGGCATATTGCCACTCTTCCTCGGAGGGTAGCCGCTTGTGCCGCCAGCGGGCGTAGGCGCGGGCGTCCTCCAGGTCCACGCAGACCACCGGGTGCTGCTCCTGCGCGTCGGGCATGCGCAGGCGCCGCCAATCAGGCCAATGCGCGAGGAACCGTTCCGGATGCCGCGGCTGGTAGCTGGTCGCCCGGAGGAAGTCGGCGAACTGCGCGTTGGTGACGGGGGTGAGATCGAGCGCGTAACGATCCAGTGTCACCTGCCGGGTGAAGCTCACGAGCCGGAACTCGTAGGCGGGCGCCATTCGGGGATCGGCCGGGAGGACCGACGTGTAATACCCGCATTCACGCGCGCGGAGTTGGGTCGTCAATTCGACGGTCGCGGCGGGGATCTCGGCCATATCCGGGGGCACCATGGCCCGGCGGAGAGCGGAGCGTGGCGGCTGGGGTTGGGCGACCGGTTCAGGGGCCGTGGTCGCCCAGTCGGCCACCGCGGCGAGACGGCGTTGGCGTCGGAGAAACGCGCTGAAATCCGGGCCGAGTCGGGCCGGCGCCGCCCGCAACAGGCAGCCCACCCCGCGGGCTGCGATTCCGGGAGAGAGCGCGACGGGACGCGGCGTCGCCTGTCCGCGTCCGGACGGCGATGAGCGAATCAGCCTGCGCCCGGCGACGAGGTCCCATGCCGCCTCGCCGGGGTCGAGGGCGATTTCGAGGAGGGGTTGGGCAAAGGGGTGGTGCGATCGATTCACGAGCGTCCAGAGCGCGACGCCGTCGCGCTCCCAGCGGCTGGCGAAGACGTCGGGTACGAGGGTGGGGACGAGGGGTGTCCACTCACCGCCGGTGAAGATCGCGCAAAACCGGCGTTGCAGGGGCAGGATGGCTCGCAACAGGGAACGATCTCGGGGAGACCATCCGACCCAGGAACCGAAGACATTCTCCCAGACCATCATGCCGCTGCCGTTCATCCAGGCGGTTTGGATCTCGCCCGAGTGATCCATGTCCCAGCGCCGGATCTGGTGCTGAAGATGGCGGGGCTCGAACCACTTGTTTCTGAGGACACCCGGGGTCCGGCTGTCATGGAACCATTGGGCCCAGGACAGGTGATGGTCGTGGACCCGTTCTAGGGGCAATGCGATTTCACTTTCGAGCACGACTCCCGGCCGCACTGCGTCGAGTTTCGACCGAAACACGGCGGCGCCTTCCTTCAGGGTATCGAGGAAGATGCCATCCGCATCGAGATCGCGAACGAGGTCACAGAGCGTGTCGAGATCGGACTTGGGCTCGGGCCGTGTCCCGCGGTCCCAGGGGTTGTAATCGAGGAAGGCCCGGACGCCTGCCTGGTGCAGTTCCCGGACGACATTTCGCAATCCCGGCAGGCCGCCGGGCATGTGACGGTAGAAATCGAACTGGTTGCGGTCGTCGGCACCGATCCGGGGATAGGCATGCCAGAGCACGACGGCATCGAACCCGCCGAAATCGCGCCGGCTTGCGGAAAGAAACTCCGCCACGGTCCATCGCCCCGAGCGGCGGTTCCAGAAACGCTCGTCGCAGAGCATGAGGAAACAGCAGGAGAAACAGCCCCGGGCCCAGGCGAAGTCGGGTCGGGCGTAGAGGGTGTCGTCATAGCCAAGCGCGCTGCGGCGCTGGCGACGCCAGGCGTCCAAGCGCTGTCGCCAGCGGCCCCATTCCGCCGGGTCTTCGGGGGCGGGGATGATCTCGTGATCGAAGGCCGACGGGGAGCCGTCAGACGCCAACGCAGAGAGTGTGGAGAGCACCGGCACGCCGCACGCGATGCCGGCCGTCGTCGCTCTCTGCAGGAATTGGCGGCGGGTGAGTGGGTGAGGCGTGGGTTGCTTCATGGGCGTTGGATTGTGCGCGTCCATCCCGCGCGGTAGCGTTTTGGAGTGCGGCTGCCCTCAGCCGCTTTGGGGTGGAATAGGAGGGCCGGCGCATTCCACGACCTCTCGGTTGGGCCATGGCCTGGTCTCTTGCAAGGGCCGCCCAGCGGTCGAGATCATGCACCCCCCCAAGGACGATCGGTGTTCCGCCCTGAACCGGCGAGGGGCACGATCTTCTCAGTCCAACTGCGATGATGGCATGGGGATGAGTGTCGCGCGGTGGTCGCGGACGGCTGCCTGAACCCGGGCGAGGACATCGGGGTGTTGGGTCGCGAGGTTTCGTTTTTCCGAAGGGTCGAGCCCGAGGTGGAACAGGAGGGGCGGGGCGTGGATCTCGGGTTTGGCCTGGCCATAGCCGGCCTGGGTCTGGAAGTGGGCCTTCCACTCGCCGAGGCGGCAGGCGAACAACTGCTGTCCGCGGTAGTAGAAGAGCGGGTGATCCGGCAGGGATTGGCCTTGGAAGAGGAGGGGGCGGAGATCCCGCCCATCGAGGATCCTGTTGGGGGCGGGGGTTATGCCGGCGAGGCCGAGTGCCGTTGGGTAGAGATCAAGGACAGAGGCCATCTGGGGGGTGACGCCGGGTTGGATTTTTCCGGGCATCCAGGCGATGGCCGGTACGCGCATGCCTCCCTCCCAGGTGCTGCCTTTGCCGTTGCGCAGCGGGCCGGCGCTGCCGCCTTGGGCGCCCATGGTGAGCCACGGGCCGTTGTCGCTCGAGAAGACGACCAGCGTATTGTCTGCGAGATCCTCGGCGCGCAACGCGTCGAGGATTTCCCCGACGCTCCAGTCCAGTTCCTCGACGGCATCGCCGTAGATGCCGGCGCGGCTTCGGCCCTGGAAGGCAGGGGAAGCGAACAGCGGCACGTGGGGGAAGGTATGGGCGAAGTAGAGGAAGAAGGGGCGATGCCGGTTGGTTGTCACGAAGCGGAGGGCCTGTTCCGTGTATCGGCGTGTCAGGGTGGTTTGATTGGCGGGGCGTTCGATGATGCGGCCGTTGTGGATGAGGGGGACATTCCAGCCATTGCGCGGGGGATTGGCGGAACCGGAGGCCCCGGAGGGCAGATCCGCGCGGCCATCCATGTCGTTCGAGTAAGGCAAGCCGTAGGTCTCGTCGAAACCCTGGTCCTGGGGGCGCGAGCCTTCATGGATCCCGAGGTGCCATTTGCCGATGTGCGCGGTGGTGTAGCCAGCGCTCTTGAGGGCTTCGGCGAGGGTGAGTTCGCCCGGGGGCAAGCCGCCTTTCGAGTTGGGGAAAAGGACACGGCGCTGGCCTGCCATGCCGCTGCGCACGGGGTAACGGCCCGTGAGCAGGGCGGCGCGGCTCGGGGTGCAGACCTCGGCGCCGGAGTAGAAGTCCGTGAAGCGAAGTCCCTCGGCCGCCATGCGGTCGAGCTGGGGCGTGCGAATTGTGGGTGAACCGTAACAGCCGAGGTCGCCATAGCCGAGGTCATCGGCATAGATGACGACTAGATTAGGTTTGGCGCTGGCGGCGGGGAGTGGTTGGCAGGCGGCGGCGAGGAGGGCGAGAAGGAGAAGGATGGGTCTCATGACACGGCGGTGAGTTGGCCCTGCGGGTTCGAGGGTTCAGGCGCCTCGGCACCGTGAGTGCACTTTGGGGCGGCAGAGGCAGGCCGTCAAGCCGGTCCCACAAGTCCGCGCCGTGGCGTGGGACAGCGGCACCCCCGGGGCCATGCTCCACTTTCATCTCCTCGCGCTTTGAGACGGGATTGACAGGATGGACAGGGCAACTCTGAACCTATCCCCCTATCGTCTGGGTCCATCCTGTTCATCCCGTTCATCCCGTCTTCCCCGCACCGGACAGGCAACGGGACCGCACGTCTGCGAGTGGGATTGGCACGTGGGTCCGTCGGGTGTAGGCTGGGAGCGTCTCATGCGAGAAGGAACGGCTATGAAGATAGGGAGCGGGCAGGCGCGGATTCTCGGCGCGCTCACGTCGCTGGTTGCTGCGGGGTTGTCTCTGGCGGCGGGGGGGGATCGGCTGACGGTCGATTCGGTGGACGATCGGGGGTGGCCGCGATTCTCGGTGGCCAGCGTCTCGAACCGGGTGGTGCGTCTTGAAGCGTCGTCGGATCTGCGGATCTGGACGGAGGTGGCGCGGGGCCATGACGGTTTGGAGGGCTACCCCGACGCGGGTGGGGCAGGGTTGGGGGCGCGGTTTTACCGGGCGGCGTTCACGCCGCGGGGGGCGGTTGACGACTGGAAGAACCAGATCCGGTATCCGGACGATGGCTTGTTGTCGCCGGCGCCGGGCTATGGGGAGACTGCTGCGCGGTGGATCAAGTTCGCCATCGATCTCGAGGAACCGGACCGGGTCTATTTCCAGGACAGCAGCAAGTACCCGTTCCACTACGACTTCGCCCGGGCTCGCCTGGAGCGGTTTCGGTCGATGAGCCGCGAGCAGTTTGACGCGGTATCGCTGCGGCGTGCGAGCCAGCAGATCGTGCTGGGGGCGGTGCTGTATGCGCCGCTGGGCAGCCTGGGCGAATTCGGGATTCAGGTGGTGGGACAGGATCCGTATCCACCCGAGGATGTCGCGCGATGGATCGAGCGGGTGCAGTCAGTGCTCGTGCGGCCGGCTTCCGTGCCGGTGTTCTATTTCCCGACGTTCGAGCAGGAGACTGTGGCGCAGGAGAACAGGGAGTACTTCGAAGCGCGCAAGATCACGGTGAGCACGGCGGCGCGGTGGGTGGTTGCGGACGAGTGTTACGCGGCGGGCTGGGCGTTGGGCCGGTTGGTTTCGATGCCGGCTCGGGACGTGGCCGCCGCGTATCGGGAGGGGCGTTTGGGGCCGGGGGATCTGCTATTGATCGATGCCGTGCCGGCGGAGGTTCCACCCGTGGCCGGTTTGATCTCGATGGTTCCGGCGACGCCGAACTCGCACGTGGCGATTCTGGCGAGGTCGTTTGGCGTTCCGTTTGTTCATCTTGCCGATGCCGCCCAGCGCGAGGCGGTGCAGGCGATGGCGGGGAAGGAAGTGGTGCTTCGGGCCGAGACGACCTACGGGGGGAGCGCGGTGCGGGTGGTGTGTGTCGAGGACCAGATGCCGGCGGCGGTGCGGTCGGAACTGCTGGCCCTGAAGAAGGTGCGGCCGCTGGATCTCGCGCCGAAGCAGCGGCTGGGGCGATACGGCGTTTCGGCCGAGGGGCTGCGTCCGGCGGACGTGGGGATCGTTGGGGGCAAAGCGGCCAACTTCGGGCTGCTCCGGCGGTCGATTCCCGCGAGCGCACCGAATCCCGCGATGGCACTGACGTTTGATCTCTGGGACGATTATCTGGACCAAGCCCTGCAGGGAGGGGGCACGTTACGGGATCGGATAGCCGAGGCGCTGGGCGGTTTCACGTGGCCGCCGGACATGCGGGCGCTGACAACGGCGTTGTCGGACGTGCGCCGTCTGATCACGGACGTGGCGGATTTCGCCCCGTCGCAGCGGGCTGCGGTGCTGGGCTTGCTGGCCGATGCGGGTCTGACGGCGGATCGCAAGATCCGGTTTCGCAGCTCGACGAACGTCGAGGACAGCGAGCGGTTCAGCGGGGCCGGGCTTTACGACAGCTACAGCGGGTGTCTGGCGGACGATCTGGACGGAGACGACATCGGTCCCAGCGCCTGCGATCCCTGGGAGCCGGCGGAGCGCGGCGTGTTTCGGGCGCTGCGCAAGGTGTACGCCAGTTTCTACAATGACAATGCCTTTCTCGAGCGACTCCGGCATGGGGTCGAGGAGTCTGCGGTGGGCATGGCGGTGCTGGTGCATCACTCGACGCCGGACGCAATCGAAATGGCCAACGGGGTGGCGACGCTGCATGTGACGAAGAGCGCGACGCCGGACTATCGCTGGGTGAGCGCGACGCTGGTCACGCAGGCGGGGGCGCTCTCGGTGGCCAACCCCGAGAGCAGTGCGGCTCCCGAACAGGTCACGGCCAGCCTTTGGGGGACGGGCGACCCTTACCTTCAAGTCGAACGCCGGTCGGCGCTCCTGCCGTTGGGCGATTTCGTCCTGACCTGGGAGTCGGAGTATCGCGAGTTGGTGGGGCTCCTTGATCGGGCGGCCCGTGCCTACGAGGGGGAGTTCCCCAACCGGCGCGAGTTTGTCCTGGATTTCGAGTACAAGAAGGTGGCGCCGGAAGGCCGGCTGTTGGTGAAGCAAATCCGTGAGATCCCACAGACAGTGCAGACGGCGCCGATTGTCCCGTGGCTGATCCACGAGACGAACCGTTACGTGTTGAGCCAGGGTGAGTACGGCGATCTGCTGGGGTTCCATCGGCTGAAGTCATTGTGGACGCTGAGGACCAGGACCGTGCGCCTGCTCGATGCGAATCTTGTCGAGCCCTGTTATGAGACGCTGGATGCCGAGCTGATGGACGGACTGGTTCCCCTGCGCTTCGGAGGAGCGCCGTCCTCGCTGCCGGGGTTCAGCCATCGGCGGGAGGGGGATGAAGTCGTTGACGCCTGGCGTGTTGGCATGGGGGTTGGATCCCGGACGTTCGCATTGCGGACCTGGTTTTCCCGGCAATCGGATCCTGCGAAGAACCCGGTGGTGTTTCTCGGCGATGGCCGGGTTCAACTGGAGGTGACGTACAGCGAGCCGCAACCGGTTCTGGGTTACGAGGGGCCGACGACGACGCTATCGGACTCAGCGATTCTGGTTCCGGTTCAACCGGTGACGCCGCTGAGCCTTCTTCAAACCCGCAGTCTGCAGGGCAAGGGGATCGCCATCGAGACCCGGTTCTACTGGCCGCCGCCGCCGACGGGTCCGAGCGCCGGGTACACGGCCCCGGTGCAGGCCTGGGTCGAGACCACGGTGACCGGTCTCACCTCGGCGCCGTTGCGTCTGGCGGGTGACTTTTCGCAGACGTACCATCCGGGGCATCACAACTTCTACGAGGAGTTCCTGTTCGATCCGCACCTCGAGCCGGGCATTGACCCGGCGCTCCTTGCCGAGTTGGTCGGCAAGGGTATCCGGGCGATTTGTGTCGGCTCCAGCTACGGCCAGGACTCGACCTTTTGGATCCTGGGCTGGGACGGCAAACTGCGACGGTGGTAGCGCCGGGCGGATAGAGGGGGAGAGTCTGTAGCTGCGGGGTGGCTACGGAACGTCGTCGCGGACTGTAGGATCGCGTGTCGCGCAGCCGGCGTTATTGACCGGTTTGAGCGAGCGCCTTAGAGTCCACGACTTGTGGACCATGTGGTCGCCAGGTCAAGTTTGGCCCCTGCTGTTCCCAGCATCCCCGCCTTCCGTCGAGGACTCTACTTCAGCGAGGCGCAGCACGGAGGGGCCGGGAAGGCAGGAAGGGTCAATGCAACCGAGAACGAGGTTTGGTCTGAGGCGCGCGTCGCTCGTCCCGCTGGCCTGGGTTTCACGCTGATCGAGTTGCTGGTGGTGATCGCCATCATCGCCGTGCTGGCCGGCCTGCTGCTGCCGGCGCTGGGCCGGGCGAAATCGCTCGCCCAGGAGAAGTCGTGCAGCAACAACCTGCGGCAGGTGAACCTGACCTTGCTGTTGTACGCGGACGATCATGGGGAGTTCTTCCCGCTGGAATGGACCGAGCACAATCCGCACTCCAACTTGATGGCGCGGCTCGAGGCTTATCAGCCCGGGGTGACGCGCGCGATGTACTGTCCGCAGGCCCCATTCCTGGAGCGCTATGCCCGGGACCCCGCCTACACTCCGAAGGGGGGGATCGACTCCGTGGTGGATACGCCGACGAACCGTGCTGCGGGCAACATCTCGTATGTGTACTGGAGTTTCCAGGCGAACAAGTATTGTCCCGAGGCGGGCGGGTATTGGCGGGAGACCAAGGACTTCGTCCCGCGGCAGATCAAGAGCACGGAGGTGGTCTGGCTGGATGAGACCCGGGCGCAACCTCAAGCGGGTCCGACCGAGCGATGGGTGATGTGCGATTTCTTCCGTCAGGGCGCGCCGTTTCCGCATGGACGCTCGCACGCCCGCGGGTTGAACATCGTCTACCTGGACGGGCACGTGGCTCTCATGCGGGGGAGACCGCGGGAGAACTACCGGTAGCGGGGCGCGTCGCACGGGACGAAATGGCGCCGGCGTGCATTTCGAGCACGCGGTCTGCGAGGGCGTCGGCAGCGGTGCCATGGGTCACGAGCAGGAGCGTTCCACCGGACTCGTGATAGCCCCGGAGCAGGCGGAACACCTCGGACGCGTTGGCGGGGTCGAGGTTGCCGGTCGGTTCGTCGGCCAGGACCAGGCGCGGTCGGTTCAGGAGCGCGCGGGCGATGGCTGTGCGCTGGCGCTCGCCGGCGCTGAGGGCAGTGGGCCGGTGATGCCGGCGCGTCTCGAGTCCGAGGAGTTGGAGCAACTCGAGGGCGCGCGGGTTGGGTGCGGTGCCCAGGAGATTGCGTGGCATGGCGGCGAGCTGGATGTTCTCTTCCACGTCGAGGTAAGGCAGGAGATGAAACATTTGGAAGACGAACCCCAGGGTTTGGCCGCGCAGGCGATTGCGTTCGCGCTCGCCGAGCGCGTAGAGGTCGCGGCCCTCGAGGCGGACTGTGCCGGAGGTTGGGCGGAGCATTCCGCCGGCGGTGAGGAGGAGCGTGGTCTTGCCGCAACCGCTCGGACCGCGCAGGACCACGAACTCGCCCGGCTTCACCTCGAGGTTGAGCCGGTCAAGGCTGCGGATCTCGCCTTGCGGGGTGGGGTGGACGGTGGTGACGTTGTCGAAGGAGAGCACTAGACCTCCCGCAGTGTTTCGGCCGGGTCCTGGTTGACTGCCAGGACGGCCGGGATGAAGCCAGCCATGGCGGCGAAGGCCGGGGCGGTGAGGAGGCTGCCGAGGAACAGCGAGGGCAGGAGTCGAATTGACTTGGCGGTCATCTGGAAGATCCCGGGGCCAAAGTGGATGGCGAGGGCCGAGCCGAGCGCGTATCCGGCGACGGCTCCGGCGACGCCCAGGAGGATGGCCCGGGCGAGGAAGAGACCGGCGATGGGCATGGACCCGTAGCCGAGCGCCCGCAGGATTCCGATCTCGAGCCTGCGCTCGCGCACGTTGAGGACTGCGAGCACGCCGATCCAGGCTGCAGCAGCCGTGAGCAGGCACGGGGTGAGAAACGCGGCGTATCGCTCGACCGTTTGTCGTTGTCGGGCGCGGGCATCGGCGAGCGTGCGGAGCTGAACGACTTTTGCTTCCGGCAGGAACTTGTCGAGTTCGGCCCGCGAAACTGCGAGCGCGTCCTGGTCCGACGTCAGGCAGAGGCAATCGATGGCTTTGATCTCGTTGATGCGGCCGGGCCGGTTCAGGAAGCGTTGCACGTCGGGCAGCCATCCGAAGACCCGGATATCGTCATCGGTGCCGCTTTCCGCCAGGCACCGGGCCACGGTGAACGGCATCGAGCCCAGGTGAACGGCATCCCCGGCTTTCAGGCGGAGGCGCTGCGCGACGTGGAACCCGAGGTAGACCGTGCCCGGCTCGATGGCGAAGCCCATGGGCTGTTGTTGCTGGGCAGGAGCCGTGATCGCCCGGGCCAGCCCGGTCAGGATGACCTCCTGATCGCCGACCGTCACCCGCTCCTGGAGGGTCGCGACCAGGTGATTGAACACAAGGAACACGCGCTCGGCGCTTGCCAGCTGGCGGACGGTGTCCTCGGCCATCGTGTGGGCGGAGTACCCGTCGGTCCAGAACTGCTCCATGTCGGTTGCCCGGGGGATGATGCGCAAGTTGAAACCCAGGTCGCGCATCAGGCGGGTTGTCTCGCGGTTCGAGGCATCGGCGGTGGTGAAGAAGGCGACGAACAAGGCCACGGCGGTCACGATCCCCATGGCACTGAGCAGGGCATTGAGCTTGCGATGAGCCAGCTCCTTGAGGACAAGTCGGGCCAAGGACATCGGGTCCGAAGGGTAGCAGAATCCGGGGGATGGGGAAGCCGGAATGAGCGTGGCATGACGATGGCGGACTCGTGCCGTCCATCGGCGATCCGGCCTCGAATCTGTGCGGGGATAGTCCCTCAGCGATGAAGCCGGCGCTTGCCTTCCGCCGGGGGTGGTGGCATGAGTGGAGGGCGCCCCAGAGGCTTCAACGATGAACGCCGGACCTTTCCCACGAAAAGCGGTTTCTCGACTCTCTTGCCTTGGTCTTGCGGGATGGCTGACCATCCTCTGCGGGGCGGTGACCGTGTCTCCCGGTTTGGGTTATCGAGTTCAAGGGGCGGGGGCGCTGGAAGCCGGTGACACCGCAGAGCGCGCGATGGGAGTGGTGGGCAGCCGGCGCGGGGTTTGTGTGGTGCTGGGGGATTCTGAAGGTGCGATCATCCGGGAACTCGCCGCCCGCAACGAGTGGATTCTGTACGCCCAGTTGCCTGATGCGAAGCAGGTGGAGGCTGCGCGCCGGGCGGCGGAGGCTGCCGGCTGGTATGGGACGCGGGTCTTCATCGAGCGCGGGGAGCTGAGCCGTCTGCACCTGGCGGACAACTTAGCGGACGTGGTGATTGGGGCGGGCGATGCGGCTGGGGTTTCGGAGGCGGAGGTCTTGCGCGTGCTGCGCCCGGAGGGCAGGGCGTTGCTCGGCGAGAGGACTCTGACCAAGCCCTTTCCACGGGGCGTGGACGACTGGAGCCATCCGTATCACGGGCCGGACAACAACCCGGTCTCGGAGGACCGGGTTGCGCGAGCGCCCTATTGGACGCAGTTCCTTGCGGATCCCCGCTACGCGCCGCTGCCGCAGGTCGCGGTGGCATCGGCGGGCCGGGTTTTCAAGCTGTTCGGCCACATTGCGTTCAAAGAGCGGGAGGAACCCTGGCTGAACACGCTGGCGGCGTTCAACGGCTTCAACGGCGAGTTCTTGTGGCGGCGCCCGGTGACGCCGGGGCTGATGATCCACCGGAACACGCTTGTGGCGACGCCGACGCGGGTCTACGTGGCGGACGACCGGTCGTGCAAGGTTATCGAGGCGGCGACGGGCGTCCTGAAGGACGAGATTGCGCCTCCGGCGGCGGATGCCGGGGGGACTTTCTGGAAGTGGATGGCTATCGAGGACGGCGTGTTGTACGCGCTGATTGGGGACGACGAGCAGCGCGATCCGGTCATTCGGATGCGCAGCAACAACCACGGCTGGCCGTGGGATCCCCTGTCGCCGGGGTTCAATCAGGCGGAGAACCCGTGGGGCTACGGGCGCACGCTGCTGGCGATTGACCCGGCGACGAAGCGGGTTTTGTGGCGCCACCGGGAGGCGGAGGCGGTGGACAGCCGGGCCTTGTGCATGGCGGCGGGGCGGCTCTTTCTCTTCCGGCAGGGTGCTTTCCTGGTCTGTTTGAATGCGCGGGATGGGAAGGAACAATGGCGGAGGACCCTGGCCAACGAACCCGAGTTGGCCGAGGCATTCGGTCCGGGGCTGAATCGCCAGGATTGGCGGACGAATTGGCGGACGACGGCGTATGCGAAGTGCACGGACCAGGCGCTCTATTTCTCCGGTCCGACGGTCAGCAAGCTGCTCGCGCTGTCCGCGGTGGACGGCCGGGTTTTGTGGCAGCATCCCTACAACAACTATCAGGTCGTGCTGCTTGACGACGGGCTGTATGCGCTCAGCGGGCAGATCGACGAGGAGGTCAGCCGCCGATTCGATCCCCTGACGGGCAAGGTCCTGAGCGAAGTGAACCTGGGTCGTCGCGCCTGCACGCGGCCCACCGGGACTTCGGACGCGGTCTTTTGCCGTGCGAACGGCGGGTCGACGCGCTGGGAGGTGGGCACGGGGCAGGTCCAGCTGATTTCGCCGATGCGGGCGCAGTGTCAGGACGGGGTCACGATTGCCAACGGCCTGCTCTACTGGTGGCCATCGGTGTGCGACTGCAACCTGACGCTTTACGGCATCACCTGTCTCGGGCCGGCCGGGGCATTTGACTTCAGCCAGGCGGGGAGCGACGCCGAGCGGTTGGAGGACTGCGATCCGGGCGGATCGCCCATGGCCGAACTCGTGGTGTCGCCGCAGGACTGGCCGACGTTCCGTGCCGACAATGCGGGATCGGCCACGACCGGGGCCGAGGTTTCCGACGTGAGCCGTCCTCTCTGGTCGTACCGGGGCCGGCCGGGAGTCATGCCGACGGCGCCGACTGCTGCGGGCGGGCTTGTGTTCCTGGGCGGCTCCGATGGCATCGTGCGGGCCCTGGATGCGGTGAGCGGGCGTTCGGTTTGGACGGCGTTTACCGGAGGCAACATCCGGTTCCCGCCTACGGTTTGGCAGGGGCGCGCCCTGGTTGGGTCCGGGGACGGTTGTGTCCATGCTTTCGAGGCGAGCACGGGGCGGCTCTTGTGGCGGTTCCGCGCCGCGCCGATCGAGCGGCGGATTCCGGTTTACGGCCAACTGCAATCCACGTGGCCCGTGGCGAGTGGCGTGCTTGTGCAGGACGGCGTGGCGTATGCCGCAGCCGGCATTGTCAACTATGATGGCACTCACGTGTATGCGCTGGATGCCGCCACGGGCCGGATCCGATGGCAGAACAACAACTCGGGCCACCTGGATGCGACGGCGTGTGCGGGGGTGAGTGTCCAGGGGCACATGATCCTGCACGAAGGCAAGCTCTGGCTGGCGGGTGGCAATGTGGTGTCCCCGGGGGTCTACTCGATGGCGACCGGGGAATGCCTGAATGACGTGGCCCAGGTGCACCAGGTGGAGGACAACAATGTGCCGTCCTCGACGGGTCCGCGCGGGGCGGAGTTGTATTTGGTTGCCAATCAGGTCCGGGTGAGCGGACAGCCGCACTACGCGCATCCCGAGTACAAGGTCTGCGATCCGTCGGTGACGGACAAGACCTGGGTTGCGTCGCGCGGCGATCGCGACTTTCTCTGGGTGAGCAACGCCCGGAGCTCGAAGGTCCTCTGTTATCCGCGCATCGTCGAGAAGCGCGACGAGCGGCTCGGGAACGCGTGGGGAAAGCCCCAGATCCGCGGCATGACCGCACACTGGGACGTGGAGGCGACGGACAGCGCGGCGGTTGCCCTGTGCCGCAACGCCCTGGTGATCAACCGGGGACTCGAGCTGGCGGCGCTCCGGCTGCAGGACGGCCAACCGCTGTGGGTCCAGAAGCTTCCGGGCCTGCCTGTGCCGTGGGGTTTGGCGGTGGATGCGGACGGTCGGGTTGTTGTCGCGCTGCGGGGGGGCGAAGTCGTCTGCTACGGGAGCGGGAGGATGACGGCGTCCCGATGAAGACCTGGTGTCTGGTGGTGCTGTGGCTGGCATTGGGGCTCTTGCCGGCGAGAGTGCTTGGCTGTCGGTACAACGTGCGGGACGTCGGCTTTGTCGATATCGAGCTCGAGCCCTACCGTCTTTATGTGATGGCACCGGCGGATGCGCCGGCGGCCATTGGGATGCCGCCCGGCGAGGCACTGGCGGTGGAGCTGCGCGACTGCAACATCGAGTGCGAGCTGATCGCGCCGGGGGCCGAGGCGGCTCACCCGGTGCTCGAGCACGTTCCCCGCGAGCGCGGGTCATCCTTGCCGGACGCGATCCTGGTCTCGCCGGACGGGCGGGTGCTGCAGTTGCCGGCTGCCCAGGCCAACCGGCCCTTTCCTGAGAGGCTGGCCTCCGTGCTGAGGCAGGTCGCATCGTCGCCCAAGCGCGAGGAGTTGCTGTCGGCGACGACTCAGAAGTTCGCTGCGGTGCTCTTGATCGAGGGCGAGCTGGCCGACGCGAACCGACGAGCGCGCGCGGCCGTCGCAGGATCGATTGCGGCGCTTGAGGTCGAGATGCGGTCGATGCCGAAGGCGGTGGCGCAGCCGCCCGCCCTGGTGGTGCTCGAGGCCGTGAGGTTCGAGCAGGAGCGCGTTCTGCTCTGGAGTCTCGGGCTCGAAACCGCCGGGGCCGCAGAGCCGCGTGCGGTGGTCGTCTACGGAAGGGCTCGCTGGATGGGTCCCTTGATGAAGGGGGAGGAAATCTCGGAGCGCAACCTCACCGGCCTGCTGTCGATCATCGGCGCCGACTGCGAGTGCGATCTGGACGTAACGTGGACGCTGGGCACGCGGTTGCCGGTGAGGTGGGACGAGGCGCGGCGCGTCCAGGCGGCCGAAGCCTTGGGCTTCGATCCCGAGAATCCGGTGGTGCGGCTGGAGGTTGGCCGGATTGTCGCGCGATCGGGTGTTCCTCGAGACCGACCCGCGCGGGCGCAGCCGGTTGTCTTGAGTTCCGATCCGAGGCCGGGAGCGGAGGGGGCTGCCGTCGGGCGAGAGCTGGCATCGGAATCGGTCCGCGGCGTGCACGGGAGGCCGGCGGCGCGTCCCGGGGGATTGGTGGCCAATGCCGCCGTCGGGTTTCGGGCGTGGCCGTTTATCGGGGCGCTGGCGATTGGCATCCTGGGCACAGGCTTGGTGCTGCTGTGGAGAGGACGTCGCGGTTGACGCCACTGGAGCGTGGACTCCATGGGAGAATCGGGACGAGCCGGAGGATGGCCGGGCGGGTTTCTGGCGTCACGGCAGTTCCCTCGCGCGATAGACCCGATTTGTGAACGTTCCCGAGTCGGGATCGGTGAAGGTGAGACTGCCTTCGAACGGTGTCTGGGTGGCAACCGGCGACCAGGATGCGAAGTCCGTTGTGGCTTCGATGAGGACTCCGTTCACATGCGCCCCGACCACGAGACCCTGGAAGATGCCGGGGGCCAGCCACTCCGCCTGTGTGATTTCCAGGACTGGCTCGCCGGCGAGC
>Ga0116143_10003248_pt1 | contig 16596 bp, 19 predicted proteins | sample AD_UKC034_MetaG_FD_89745 | JGI IMG/M metagenome (GOLD analysis project Ga0116143, IMG submission 89745) | Active sludge microbial communities of municipal wastewater-treating anaerobic digesters from USA - AD_UKC034_MetaG | ecosystem: Engineered > Bioreactor > Anaerobic > Digestate | place: USA...
AAGTCAGCTCGGCCGTCTTCAGGAACACCGCCGCGAGCGGGATCAGCACCAGCAGCGACAGGTAGGCGAGGGTGTAGCCGAGCGTGGGCCCGAAGCCGGGCAGTACGCGGAAGGTCTTGGCGGTGGACATCAGCCTTGCTCCACGATCGGCTCGAAGCGGTGGGCGTGGCGGGCCTCGCGACCGTCTCGGCGATTGGCCCGGCGCGTGGCGCTGGCGCGGCAGCGGACGGGTATCGGGCGGGCTTTGCGAGCCATGTCGGACTCCTTTCAAAGGGGATGAAAGCGAGTCTAGTCAGTTGCTGCAGGGCAAAAAAATAATAAAAACCGCGTTGCTTATTCGCTTTTCTGCTAATCGAACCCTCGTGCGATCCGGCTGGCCAGCGTCCTGCGGCGAATGGCGCGGCTTCGTGTGGTGCGGACTCCTCCCGCGCGACGGTCACTCGTCCGCGCCGCTGCTTGCATACAATGCGGGTCCCGCCTTGGGGCCGGTCCCGGCCCGAGCTGGCGAGACCTGATCAAGGAGCACGTAGTGACGGACTTCTTCGGCAATTTCCTGCTGGCGCTGCTGCTGGTCGGGCTGATTCGCTTTCTCTACGCCGTCTGCGCGCTGCTCGTGCGCACCCGCGATGGTGGAAACATCGCCTTCGCGATCGCCTTGCCCGTCGCGCTGCTCTACATCGCGGTGCGCAATCCCGTGCCGGTCGGCAGCTGGGCGGGGCTGGGGGCCGGCACGGTCCTCGGTGCGGTGCTGCTGCTGGCGCTCGCACGCTGGAGACGTCGATCCTGAGAGGGGGCGGCGCGGGCCTGGTCTGCGGACCAGGATAACTAAGCAGAATTTCTTCTTTCAGTTTCGGGGGCGGATCAGCGAGCATCCGCCTCGTTCAACCCCTGCGGAGAGAACCGACATGCCCATCGCAACTCGCGCACTCGCGGCCCTTGCGGCCGCTGCTGCGCTCGCTTTGCCCTTTTCGGTGCAGGCCGCGCCCGACGATCGCCCTGTGCGCGTATGGGCGGCCGCCTGCGCGGCCTGCCACGGCACCGACGGTCACGCCCAGGCCGGCATGACGAGCCTTGCAGGACGGAACGCCGACGAGCTCTACACGCTGCTCATCGAGTTCAAGCGCGATGTGCGCCCGGCGACCGTCATGCATCAGCATGCCAAGGGCTACACGGATGAAGAACTGCAACGGCTGGCGCAGTGGTTCGCCGCCCAGGCAAAGCGCTGAGGAGGCGGGCATGAGCACAATCGATCGTCGCGGTTTCATCCGGTCGGCCGGTGGCCTGGCCCTTGCGCTCGGTGCCGGCGTGGGCGTCGGCGCATGCGCGACCCCCGTCGGCCGCGCCGCGCCGGGGCGCGTCGTCGTCATCGGCGGCGGCTTCGGCGGCGCCACCGCCGCCAAGTATCTGAAGAAGTGGGAGCCCCGCCTCGAGGTGACCCTGGTCGAGCGCAACCAGAACTTCGTCTCCTGCCCGATCAGCAACCTGGTGCTGGCGGGTGTCAAGCGGATCGAGGACATCACCCTCGCCTACGATGGCCTGGCCCGGTACGGCGTGCGCCTGGTGCGCGACGAGGCGGTGGCCATCGACGTGGACAAGCGCGAAGTCCGTCTGGCCAAGGGCGATCCGCTGCCCTGGGACCGGCTCGTCGTCGCGCCCGGCATCGACTTTCTCTACGAGCAGATCCCGGGCCTGAACAACGCCGACGCCCGGCAGCAGGTGCTGCACGCGTGGAAGGCCGGTGCGCAGACCGTGGCGCTGCGCAAGCGCCTGGAAGAACTGCCGGATGGCGGGGTCTTCGCGATCTCGATCCCCAAGGCGCCCTACCGCTGCCCGCCCGGGCCTTACGAACGCGCCAGCGTCGTCGCCCACTACTTCAAGCAGCACAAGCCGCGCTCCAAGGTGCTGATCCTGGACGGCAACCCCGAGATCACCTCCAAGAAGGCGCTGTTCCTGCAGGCCTGGGAGGAGCGCTACAAGGGCATCATCGAATATCGCCCCGACAGCGTGCTGCAGGACTTCGACGTGCGCGCCAATGTCGGGAAGTTCGAGTTCGAGAGCGTCCGCGCCGAGCTCTTCAACGTCATCCCGCCGCAGCGCAGCGGCCTCATCGCCAGCCCCTTCGCCAATGTGGGCGGGCGCTGGGCGGGGGTCGATTTCCGCAGCTTCGAGTCGACCGCGGTGGCGGGCGTGCACCTGATCGGCGATGCCATCGCCACCGCGCCCGGGATGCCCAAGTCCGGCTTCATGGCCAACAACCACGCCAAGGTGGCGGCGGATGCGGTCATCGCCAGCCTCACCGGGCTGGAGCCGAACCCGACGCCGATCATCGCCAACACCTGCTACAGCTTCGTCTCCGACCGCGACGTCGTGCACGTGGCGTCGATCCACAAGTTCGACACGCAGGAGAACACGCTGCTGCCGGTCAAGGGCGCGGGCGGGCTGTCGGCAGTGGCCAACGATCTGGAAGGCAAGTACGCGCTGGCGTGGGCACGCAACATCTGGGCCGACGCCTTGACCTGACAGGTGGGCCCGATCGGGCCCGTGCATGAGGAGACCAGAAAATGGATCAAGATCCGGGCGGACCATCGCGCGCGCTGGCGGAGCGTACCCGAGTCTTTCTGGACCGCCTGCCACTGGCGCGGGATGGCGGGCGGCAACTCCGCCGTCTGCCGGAAGGTGGTGTGGTCGGCGACTGGTTCGGCTGCGAGTTGTCGAGTGTCTTCCAGCCTATCGTCATCCCCGGCACCGGGGCCATCACGGGCTACGAGGCCTATCTGCGCATCCTGGGCAGCGGCGAGCGGTCGCTTTCGCCGTGGACCCTGTTTTCGGCCAACGCCGACGACGACCGCCTGATTGCGCTCGATCGTCTGGCGCGTACCGCGCATGCGCTGAACTTCGTGACCTCGGTGGACCGCGACAGCCTGTTGTTCCTCAACGTGCACGGGCGCCTGCTCGCCGCCGTCAGCGGCGATCACGGTGCCGCGTTCCGCAAGGTGGTCGATGCCCTCGGCCTGGCGCCGGAGCGCATCGTCATCGAAACGCCGCTCGCTGCCAGCAGCCAGCCCGAGCTGCTCGCCTTCGTGCTGCGCAACTACCGCAACAATGGTTTCCAGGTGGCGATCAACGTCGATTCGCCGATGCAGTGGCAAGCGCTCTCCAGCCTGGTGCCGGCTCAGTTCGTCAAGATCGACAGCGCGCGACTGTTCATTGCCGACGACTGGCGGGCGCGCCTGGAATGGCTGGCAACGCTGCGCGAGCGTGCGGACATCGTCGTCACGCGGCTGGAGCGCAAACTGGACGGTGCCCTGCCCGAGGGCGTGCACCTCCAGGGCCATGCCTATGGCCTGCCGGCGCAGCGGGCGGCGATCATGCGCGCCGAACGCCATGTGCTGGACCGCTTCGCCTTCTGAGTCACCGAGAGTCGAGCAATGGCCGCATCGTGTCCGCAGGAAATCTTCATCATTGGTGGTGGCTTCAGCGGTACGCTCACCGCCGTCCATCTGCTGCGCGAGGCGAGGCCAGGGCAGTTGCGTGTCACGCTGATCGAACAGCATCGGCGTGCCGCGCGCGGGTTGGCGTACCGCATCTGGGACGACAGCATGCTGCTCAACGTGCCGGCGGGCAACATGAGCGCGCTCGCCGATGAGCCGGGGCATTTCCTCGCCTACTGTCGCGACATCGATCCCGCGTTCAATGAGGGATCGTTCGTGCCGCGGCGGCTTTTTGGCGATTATCTCGAGCACACGCTGCAGGTCGCCGAGCGGGGGAGCCGCACGCCCTTCACCCGCATTCGCGCCCAGGCCGTTGCGGTACGCCGAAAACAGGCCTCGCCACTTCTGCAGATCGAACTGGACGATGGCGTCACGCGGCAGGCCGATCAGGTGGTGCTTGCGCTCGGGCATCTGGGCGCGCAGCCCTTGCACTTCGCCGATGCCCTCGCCGGCTCGAGTCGCTATATCGGCAACCCATGGGATTATGCGGCGATGGACCAGATCCCCGCGGGCGGACCTGTTGTGGTCCTTGGCACCGGACACACCGCGATCGATGCCCTGTTTCGTCTCACCAGTCGGGACGATGAGCGCAAGGTGTTTCTGCTGTCGCGACGTGGTTTGCTGCCAAAGGGCCACCGTACGCTTCCGCAACCGCCGCCAACGACGACTTTCCCGGGCTATCTCGAAGACCTGCCGCCGACCACCTTTGCCTACTTGCGAGCCATACGGCGCCAGGTCCGCCTTCGGCAGCGCCAGGGCTGCAACTGGCGCGACGTCGTCAACGCCTTGCGCCCGCATACGCCGGAGATCTGGCGCCGCCTGCCGGAGATGGAGCGCCGGCGTTTTCTCTCGCGTGTAGGCCCGTGGTGGGACATCCATCGCCATCGCCTGGCACCCACCGCTTACCGGCGCCTGCGCGGAATGCTGGCGTCCGGTCAGGCCGCGGTCGTTGCGGGGCAGGTTCTGCAGATGCACGAGCACGGACCGGGCGTGCGGGTCATCGTCAGGCCGCGTGGCGGGAGCGAGGCGCGCGAGTGGGACGTCGCTGCGGTGGTGAACTGCACCGGGCCTGACTACGACATCGACCGTCTCACCGCTTCGCCCTTGGTCGCACAACTGCGCGACGAGGGCTGCGTGCGCGCGGATCCTCTGCACATCGGCATCGATGTGGACGCCGGCTACCATGTGGTCGGTGCAGACGGTCTCAAGGTCTCGGGCCTGCACTACGTCGGGCCCATGCTTCGCGCGCGCTACTGGGAGGCCATCGCGGTGCCCGAACTGCGGCGACACGCGCACAACCTGGCGCGTCACCTGCTGACGCCGGGGCAGGCATGAGCCACAAGTAGGCGGCTTCTTCCTGCCGGCGCAGGGCCCCTCAGAGCAGGGCCCCTCAGAGCAGGGCCTGAACGAGCCCGACGGTGGCGCATGCCGCAATCACCTTCATGACATCCTGCTTGTACCTCCACAGCGCGATGAAGGCCGCTGGCGAGATCAGCGCGTAGAGCCACTCGAAGCCGCCGCAGAACGGTGCGGCTTCGGTCGCGCGCGGGAAGATCACGTGCCAGCCGAAGAACGGCGCCAGGTTGAGGATCACCCCCACCACGGCGGCGGTGATGGTGTCAGCTCACGAAACGGAAAGAATCGTTCGTCAGGGCGCGCCATGTGCTTACGCACAAGCACTCTCAAGAGGAGGGTTTCTCGTACTTCCGAAACGCGCGCCAGAGTGCAAAGTCATAGGCGATCTTGAGCAGCCCGCAGGTCACCAGCGGCGCCGCCAGCCAGCCGGCGGCGAACAGGGCACCGCCGATGGCGGGGCTCGCTGCAGCGGCGAGGCTCCTGGGAACGGTGGTGAAGCTCGCCGCTGCGGCGCGCTCGGACGGCGTCACCACCGCCATGACGAAGGCCGAGCGCGTCGGCACGTCCATCTGCGACAGGGCGCTGCGCAGGAACAGCAGCGCGAGCGCCTCCGGCAGGCTATCGGCGAAGGCAGCGAGGATCAGGCAGACGCTCGACGGGATGTGGGTAAACACCATCGTGTTGATCAGGCCAATGCGGCGCGCCACCCAGGGGGCGGCGAGTTGGGAGCCGGCCGACAGCAGCCCGGCCCAGAAGAAGAACTGGCCGGCGGCGGCGAGCGAGAGGCCGAAACGCTCGAACAGCCAGAGCGCGAGCAAGGTATTGACGATCAAGCCTCCGGCGAAGGCATCGACCGAGAACAGCGCCGCCAGTTTGACCACGATGCCGCGCGAAGGCCCCAGCGGCGCGGGCGACGCATGCTCATGCACGGGGTGGTCCGGCACGGCGCGATACAGGACGAAGATCGCGACGCCGGTTAGCCCGTAGGCGACGAACATCAGGCGCAACGCGTCGATCGGGGCCAGGCCGGCATCCGTCAACACTTGCGGGATCACTGTCGCCAGCGAACCGGTCGCGGCACACAAGGCGCCGACGAAGGTGTAGCGCGCGAACAGGAACGTGCGCGCCTCGCCTTGCGCCGATTCGGCCAGCCGCGCATGCTCCAGCGGCAGGAAGACGCTGACGTCGCCGGAGCTCGGGTTCATCGTACCGACGAAGGCGACGATCAGCAGCGGCCAGAAGGCGCCGATACCGCCCAGGCCGGCCAGCAGCAGACCCGTGGCGGCCATCAGGCAAGCAGCGGCGAGGAGTAGCCGGCGCTGCGGGAAACGATGTCCCCACTGCCCGACGGCCAGGGTCGCCAGCGCCGATCCGAGCAGGGTGACGGTGCTGATCAGCCCGACCTCCCACGTGCCGAACCCGAGCGTGAGCAGATAAACCGGCAGCAGAATGGCCACAAAGCCGTCGGTGAAGGCCCGCAGGGCGCGGCCGATCAGCAGCAGGCGCGCCTCGGGCGCGGTTCCCGCGGGCAGCAGCATCATTTCAAACAGCGCAGGCGAGGGACCTTCTTCAGCACGTCGCCAGCCGGCACGTAGAGGAACTCGGGAGCCTCATCGATGAAGCGCGTGACCAGCCAGGGGCAGGCGATCCGGTCGATCTTGGGGCGTTCGCGGGTGACCCATTGCATGTTCCATCCTCCATTTCTGGAAATGCGGCGGAGTCGTCACGCCAGGTACGTGTAAACGAGGCCGATGGCGGCGCAGGCGCCGATCACTTTCATGATGTCCTGCTTATACTTCCACAGCGCGATGAAGGCCGCCACCGAGATCAGCGCGTAGAACCACTCGAAGCCGCCGGAGAACGGCGCGGCGTCGGTGGCATGGGGGAAGATCACGTGCCAGCCGAAAAAGAGGGCCAGGTTGAGAATCACGCCCACCACGGCGGCGGTGATGCCGGTGAGCGGCGCGGTGAACTTCAGGTTGCCGTGGGTGGATTCCACCAGGGGTGCGCCGGCCAGGATGAAGACGAAGCTGGGCAGAAAGGTGAAGAAGGTGGCCACCGAGGCGCCCACGAACCCTGCCAGCAGCAGGGCGTCGGGACCGAAGATCTCCTTGGTCCACGCGCCGACGAAGCCGACGAAGGACACCACCATGATGAGCGGCCCCGGCGTGGTTTCGCCCAAGGCCAGGCCGTCGATCATCTGCGTGGCGGTCAGCCACTGATAGTGTTCGACACCGCCCTGATAGACATAAGGCAATACCGCGTAGGCGCCACCGAAGGTGACGAGTGCCGCCTTGGTGAAGAACTCCCCCATGTCCTGCAACACCGGGTGGCCCAGCAAGGCCATGGCCACCGCCCAGATCGCCAGCGCCATCACCAAGAGGGTGATGAGATAGGACCAGCGAAAGCGCGTATGGGCGATGGGCGGGGTGTCGTCGTCGATGAGGGCCGGCCCGTAATTCTTGTCCGAGGCGCCGTGCCCGCCGCCGACCTTGAATTTGTCCGGGGCCACCTTGCCGCCGATGAAACCCAGAATGCCGGCCGCGACGACAATGTAGGGAAAGGGCACGCGGAAGACGAAGATCGCGATAAAGGACAGGGCCGCCAGCGCCCACAGGATGTTGTTCTTCAGCGCGCGCGAGCCGATGCGCCAGGCGGCGAACACCACGATGGCCACCACCGCCGGCTTGATGCCGTTGAACACCCCCTGCACGAAGGTGAGATCGCCGAAGGCCAGATAGACGTACGTGAGCGCCGCGAGGATGAAGAGAGAAGGCAGCACGAACAGGACGCCGGCGACGATACCGCCCCAGGTGCGGTGCAGCAGCCAGCCGATGTAGATGGCGAGTTGCTGCGCCTCGGGACCGGGCAGCAGCATGCAGTAGTTGAGGGCGTGCAGGAAGCGGTGCTCGGAGATCCAGCGCCGTCTCTCCACCAGCTCCTGATGCATGATGGCGATCTGCCCGGCGGGGCCGCCGAAGCTGATGAAGCCGAGCTTCAGCCAGTACAGGAAGGCCTCGCCGAAGGTGGGAAGGGCGGGGCGCTGTTGCGGCGGGGGTGCGGCGTTCATTTTGCGGAGCCCTCATTGATTGGCCGCGATGGTCGCTGAATCAGCGCGTCACGGGGGCGCCCCACCCCTCCCGGAGCGCTCAGCGCTTGTGCAGCCAGTGCTGGTAGAGCCAGCGCGCGGCGTAGTCGAGCGCGAAACCCAGTGCGCCGATGATCAGGATCGCCGCCATCAGATCCGGATAGGCGAGGCGGTCGCGGGCGTCGAGGATGAAGTAGCCCAGCCCGGCCGACACGCCGAGCATCTCCGCCGGCACCAGGATGATCCAGATGATGCCGATCGCCAGCCGTACCCCGCTCAGGATGTGGGCAACGATGCCGGGGAGTACGACGCGGAAGATCGTCTCGGAGCGTGTTGCCGACAGGCTGCGCGCCAGCATCAGCCAGTTGCGGTCGAGCTGGGCGACGCCTGCCGCCGTGTTGAGCAGGATCGGCCATACGGCAGCGAAGGCAAGCAGGAAGTACACCGGCGCATCGCCCACCCCCAGCACCATCACCGCAATCGGCATCCACGACAGCGGCGAGATCATGCGCAGGAACTGGAACAGCGGCGTGGTCGTGTGCGCGAACGCCCGTGACACTCCGGTGAGGATGCCCAGTGGCACGCCGATGGCGAGCGCCACCGCGAGACCAACGGCAACCCGCTGCAGGCTGACGCCGATGTGATCCCACATCAGCGGATCAACGACCAGGCGGCCCAGGGCGCGCAGCGCTTCCACCGGGGCGAAGTTTGCGAGGATCGGCGTCTCGGTCGCCAGCAGCAGCGTGGTCGCTGCCCAAAAGGCGGCAGCCAGCCCGAGGCCGAGCACAGGCAGTATCAAGGGTGCAGACATGCGCTTCAGGCCACGATGGTTTCTTGCCGCAGCAGGTTGGCTGGCAGACCGAAGGCCTGCGGGCCGCCCACCGCGGCGATCGCCTCGCGCACGAAGCGCTCATCGACCAGATCGCGGGCAACGAAGGCGGGGTCCAGCTTGGCCAGGAAGCTGGCATCGCCCTCGACCTTGGTGGTGAGCAGACTGCGCACCAGTTCTTCCGTGTAGGACGGGAAGGGGTAGGGCTGGAAGTCGACACGGCGCTGGTGCCAGCCCTTGTTGCGGGCGACGCCGCTGTCCTCGTAGGCCGTGTAGTCGGTGGCGGACAACACCTTGGCCAGCACCTCGACCGAGTGCGGCGTGTAGCGGTTGTCACCGGAGGTGGCAAGCAGCTTGGCGGCGTCGAGCTGGTTGCTGCGCGTCCACAGTTGCGCCTTGACGATGGCGGTGGTGACGCGCTGCGCCCACTGCGGGCGCTCGGCGATGTCGCGCTCCGCAAGAAAGGTCACGCAGCAGGCGTGGTCCTTCCACACGTCGCCGGAGAAGCGCAGCACCTTGCCCACTCTGTTGATCTCCGCCGCGGCGTTGAACGGGTCGGCGACGATGAAGCCGGCGATGCCCTTGCCCGCCAGCGCCGACACCATCTCCGCCGGCGGCAGCACGACCAGGTTGACCTCGTTGGCCGCGATCGAACTGCCGCGCGGCCGGGTCACCGCGGTCAGGCCGTTCGCAACCAGCAGCTTCTGCAGCAGGATGTTGTGGATCGAGTACCAGAACGGGATCGCCACCGTCTTGCCGCCGAGGTCCGCCACCGTGTTGATGTCATGCGCGACGGTGAGCGCCGAGCCGTTCATGTGGTTCCAGGCCACCACCTTGGCCGGGAACCTGGTGCCATAGCGCACCCACAAGGTCGTCGGCGACAGCAGGTGGATGACGTTCACCTGGCCGGAGACGAAGGCCTCGACGATCTGTGCCCAGCTGCGGAACAGGCGCGGCGCCTCGGTGCGCAGGCCTTCGGCCTCGAACAGCTTGCGTGCATGGGCGACCAGCAGTGGCGTGGCATCGGTGATCGGCAGATAGCCGATCTTCACCGGCACATCGTCGCCCGTACTGGCTTGAGCCATGGCGTCGCCCGCGCGCAGCATGGGCACGGCCAGGCCGGCGCCGGTCAGGGCGGACAGGCGCAGGAAGTCGCGGCGGGTCATGCCGCAGCCGCAGTCGGACGACAGGCAGATGTGCGGGCGGGCGGCGGGGTTGTAATTCATGGTTTCTGGCCCCTGTTCAGGAATGGGTAGGTGTTGGCGCCGCTGCAGATGTGGAGGCAGCGCCCTCAGTCGTCGTGCGCAGGGCGGCCAGGATCTGCATCCGCAGCGTGGTGACCGCTTCGGCGTGGTCCTCACGCGGATGCCGGATGTCGACGGCCCACTCGCGGTGGATGTGGCCGGGCTTGCCGGCCATCAGCAGGATGCGGTCGGCCACCAGGATGGCTTCGTCGATGTCGTGGGTCACGAGCAGCACTGCCGCATGCCAGCGGTGCACGACGTCCACCAGCAGGCGCTGCATCTCGGCACGGGTGATCGCATCCAGCGCCGAGAAAGGCTCGTCGGCGAACAGCAGCTCCGGCTCGCGTGCCAGGGCGCGGGCCAGCGCGACGCGCTGGGCCTGCCCGCCCGACAGCTCGGCGGGCCACGCCTGCTCGCGTCCGGCCAGCCCCACGGCGGCCAGCGCCGCGTGGACGCGCGCCTTGCGGGCGGACGCGGCGATGGTGGGCTGGTGCTTGAAGTCGAGGCCGAAGCTGGCGTTGTCGAACACGTTCAGCCATGGCAGCAGGCTGGCCTGCTGGAACACCAGCGCACTGCGCGGATGCGGGCTACTGAGGGCTTGGCCAAGAAAGCGCACGTCACCGCTGCTTGCCGCCTCCAGCCCGGCGAGCACGCGCAGCAGGGTCGATTTGCCGCAGCCACTGCCGCCAAGCAGGCAGACGATCTCGCGCCGGCCGATGCCGAGCGAGACGTCCGCGAAGGTCGGGGCGGATTTCGCGTAGGCGAAACACAGGCCCTCGGCGTCGAGCACCCGTTCCCGCGCGGCGTTGATCGCCAAGGTGGTCGCCAGCGGCTGCGGCGCGTTCATGCTGCGCAGGCTCCGGCCTGCCTGGCGAGTTCGCCCTGCAACTGCGTCAGGCTGGGGGTGATGACCGGGATGAAGGCGCCTTCCACCCAGCGGCGCGCGAAGTCGCGATGCTGGTCGCGCAGGTAAGCCCGCCCACCACTGGCGTCGAGCTCCAGGCCCAACGCGGTCTGGGCGATCTCGGCGAGGCGGATGCGAATTCGGAACAGCGCCGCCGGCTCGCTCACGAAGCGGCCGCTCGCCAGACCCTCGCGCACGGCGCCCACGAGTCGCTCCAGTTCGGCCGACACTTCGCCGACGCGCGGCAGCAGGATGGCGTGCGCGCCCTTGCCCTGCTCGGCAGCGGTGCGTAGCGCGATGCGTGCGAGGCCGATCGACATGCCCAGTTGCAGCGACAGGAAGGCCGGACGCACGCCGGGGCAGAAGCTGCGCGCGTCTTCGTGCAGCACATGCTCCGGCCCGATATCGGCGGCGCGAATGTCGATGGCCGCGGTGTTGCTGCCACGCAGCGCGACCAGATCGAGGTCTGCGCTGCGCGTCACGCCGGACTCGCTGTCGGTGATGGCGACCACCATCGGTGCCGCCCCGTCGCTGCGCGCGACTGCGGCGGCGACGATGAAGCCGGCCTTGCGCAGGTTCGTCACCCAGGGCAGCCGGCCGTCGAGTTGCCAGCGCTCCCCCTTGGCCGTGGCGTTCAACTGCAGCGACTCGATGCCGGAGAGGAACTTCATCGCGTTCGACAACCCGGTGGCGCCGGCGAACTCGCCCGCGAGCAGCGCCGGCAGCCAGCGCTCGCGCAGCGCCGCGTTGGGCGACTGCAGCAGGTACTCGATGAAGGTGCGCTGCCCCCAGCACACGAAGGCGGCGGTCAGCGAGCGCTCGGCGATGGCGGCGATTGCCTCGACGCCGTCGAAGGTGTCGCCGCCGTCCCCGCCCAGCGCCTGCGGCACGCCGATGCGAAACAGCCCGCGCCGGCCCAGCTCCGGAACGAGCTGGTCGGCGTCGGCGTTGCCAAGGTTGTAGGCCTCGGCGTTGATAGAGAACCAGCTCAGGTCTGCGTCGACCGCATCAATGCGCGCATTCATGGTTGCAGCACTCCGGGGCGGAAGTCCTGCAACTGCGGGTTGATCTCGCTTGCGGCGAGGTTGTTGGCGAAGTTGCACAGCGTCGCCAGGCTGATGCCGAGCACCACTTCCAGCGCCTGCGCCTGGGTGAAGCCGGCGTCGAGGAAGGCCTTCAGCTCGCCATTGCCGACGTTGCCGCGGCTGACGATCACCGCGCGGGTAAAGGCGACGAGGGCGTCGTAGCGCGCAATGCCGGTGATGCCGCGCTGCTGCAGGGCGACCACCGTGGCGCGGTCGAAGCCGGCCTTCTTGAGCGCGATCGCCGAGTGGCCGCTGACGCAGAACTCGCAGCCATGCACGCTGGCGGCGGTGATCTGCACCACCTCGCGCTCGGCCAGGGTCAGGCTGGCGCGGCCATTGATCTCGCCGACGGTGAAGTAGGTCTCCACCGCGGTGGGCGCGTTGGCCAGCACGCCGATCAGGTTGGGCACGAAGCCGTTGTTGCCGAGCGCTCGTTCGATGAAGGGGCGGCTGGCTTCCGGGGCGGTTTCGAGGTTTTGCAGGGGCAGACGGGACATGGGGTTCGATCCGGATCGGGAAACGGACGCAATTGTGCTGAGCCTGCGCGACGGACCGAACCAAGAAGATCTGCTTTGCTTATCAGCAGCGAGCGCATATCCATATTGACTCTGGCGCGGTGCCGGCCACCTCCGGGATGGTCCGCAGGCGGTGGCCGGTCGCCCCAGGGGCTTGGTCAATCGCCGCCGTGTCGTTACAGCCCGAACAGCCGCGCCGCGTTGCCGTACAGCGCCTTGTCCAGCGCCGACTCGCGCAGGCCCAGCTCGAGGAAGTCGCCGATCGACTGGCGGATCGGGCGGAAGGGGTAGGACGAGCCGAACAGGAACTGATCCGCCATGAAGCCGTTCGCCGCCTCCACATAGGCCTTGCTACCGGCGACGAAGAGGTACATGTCGGGCACGAGGTGGATGTTCTCGTAGCGGAAGGCGAGGCCGATCGCCTGCGCCACGTTCGGCCACCAGCCGTGGTAGCTCACGATCGGCAGTTGCGGAAACGCCCGCGCCACGTTGGCCAGCGGCGCCGGGTCGTTGAAGCGCGGGTCGGGCGTGGTCGGGCCGGTCATCAGGAACACCGGCACGCCGAGCTGCGCGCACACCTCGTAGATCGGAAAGTACGCCGGGTCATCGACGTGGTGGGCGGGGCTGCCGAAGCCCGGTTCGATGTCGATGCCCGCCAGCCCGAGGTCGCGGATCGCGCGCTCGGCCTCCTCCACTGCGGCACGCCCCTGGATCACCGGATCGACGCCGGCGATGCCGAGCAGCTCGTCATGGCCGTGCGTGATGCGGTGGATCAGTTCGCTCGGCAGGTGCTGCGACGGCGTGTGGCGACCGACCACGACGGCCTTGCTCAGCCCCGCGTCGCGCACTTCGGCGAGGAAACCCTCCTGTGTGTGGGAACGCGTGAAGTGCTCGTCGCTGCCGCGTGTGCCCACGCGCCGGTTGAGCCAGCGCGCGGTATCGTATTCGGGTGTGCCCGGCGTGGCCCCGAAGAAGTCGTGCAGGAAAGCCGGCCGGCAGCGCATGTCGATGACTTTCATGCCGCCTCCTTCACCGCTGCCGGGGTCCTGACCGTGCTCTGGTCGAACGGGCCGCCGGTGATCACCTGATCCTGGATCGTCACCGGCGCCTTGCCTGGCAGCAGCGGGAACACCAGCTCGGCGAAGCGCCAGGCTTCCTCGAGATGCGGATAGCCGGAGAGCACGAAGCTGTCGACGCCCAGATCGGCATATTCCCTGAGGCGCGTCGCCACGGTGTGCGGATCGCCCACCAGCGCCGTGCCCGCACCGCCGCGCACCAGGCCCACGCCCGCCCACAGGTTGGGGCTGACCTCGAGCTTGTCGCGCCGGCCGCCGTGCAGCGCAGCCATGCGGCGCTGGCCTTCGGAATCCATCGTCGCGAAGCGCGCCTGCACCTTGGCGATGGTGTCATCGTCGAGGCGGCTGATGAGCTTGTCGGCCTCGGCCCAGGCTTCCTCGTTGGTCTCGCGCACGATCACGTGCAGGCGGACGCCGAAGCGGACCTTGCGCCCGCGCTTCTCCGCACGCGCACGCACGTCGGCGATCTTCTCGGCCACCGCTGCGGGCGGCTCGCCCCAGGTCAGGTAGGCGTCGACATGCTCGGCCGCGAGGTCGTGGGCGGCGTTCGACGAGCCGCCGAAATACAGCGGCGGATAGGGCTTCTGCACCGCCGGGAACAGCAGTTGCGCGCCCTTCACCTTGTGGTGTTCGCCCTCGTAATCGACCGTCTCGCCCTGCAGCAGTCGGCGCCAGATGGTGAGGAACTCGCTCGCCTCGTCGTAGCGCGCGTCGTGGTCGAGGAAGATGCCGTCGCCGGCCAGCTCCGCCGAGTCGCCGCCCGCCACCACGTTGAGCAGCAGCCGGCCCCGGGTGGCCTGGTCCAGTGTCGCCGCCATGCGCGCGGCGGCGGTCGGCTTGGTCAGCGCGGTGCGCAGCGCCACCAGCAGCTTGAGCTTGCGCGTCACCGGCGCCACGCTGCCCGCCACCACCCAGGGGTCGAGGCAGCCGCTGCCGGTGGGGATCAGGATGCCGTCGTAGCCCAGGTTGTCGGCGGTCACCGCGATCTGCTGCATGTATTCGATGCTGACCGGGCGGCCGGAGCTGGACTTGCCGAGGTAGCGCGTGTCGCCGGCGGTGGGCAGGAACCAGAAGATGTCGAGACTCATGTCTTTCCCCGTCCTCAGGCCGCTTCGGCCAGTTCGGGTGCCGGCTTCGCGGCAGCAGCCTTCGCCTCAAGCGCGCGCACCAGCGGCAGCACCTTCTCGCCGAAGTAGGCCACCTCTTCCTGGAAGTGCAGGAAGCCGCTCAGCACCAGATCCACGCCGACCGCCTTCAGCGCGACGATGCGCTCGGCGATCTGCTGCGGCGTGCCGATCAGGTTGGTCTTGAAGCCGTCGTTGTACTGCACCAGATCCTGGAAGGTGGACTTGGCCCAGTTGCCTTCGCCTTCCGGGCTCGCCTTGCCGGCCTGCTTCACCGCGTCGCCGAAGGCATTGACCGCCTCCGGGTCGGCCTTGTCGATGATCTCCTGCAGCACCGCCTGCGCCTCTTCCTCGGTGTCGCGGGCGATGATGAAGGCATTGACGCCGACCTTGACCCGGTGCCCGTTGGCGGCCGCCTTGGCGCGGATATCGTCGACCTGCGCCTTGATGCCTTCGACGGTGTTGCCGTTGGTGAAATACCAGTCGGACACCCGGGAAGCCATGTCGCGCGCGGCGCGCGAACTGCCGCCCTGGAAGATCTCCGGATGCGGCCGCTGCGGGGGCTTGGGCTTCAAGGTGTAGTCGTGGAAGCGGTAGAAGTCGCCCTTGTAGGTGAAGTTGTCCTGGGTCCAGATGCCCTTGAGCACCTCGATGAACTCCTGCGAGCGGCGATAGCGCTCGTCGTGTTCCAGCCAGGGCTCGCCGATGCCGTGGAACTCGCCGCGGAACCAGCCCGACACCACATTGACCGCCACGCGGCCGCCGGTGAGTTGGTCGATGGTGGCGATCTGCTTGGCCAGCACCGCCGGATGCCACGGTCCGGGCAGCACCGCGGCGATCACGCGCAGCTTTTCGGTCGCGGCCAAGAGCGCATGGCTGATCGCCACCGACTCGTGCTGGTATTCGGCGCCATAGCCGGCGGTGAAGCGGATCTGCGAGAGGGCGTAGTCGAAACCAGCGTTCTCGGCGATCTGCGCCAGCTTGCGGTTGTAGTCGATGTCCCAGCTCGTGCGCTGCTCGATCTTGCTGACGACCAGCCCGCCACTGACGTTGGGCACCCAGTAGGCGAATTTGATGTTGTCGCGACTCATGTGCGTGTTTCCTTGTCTGTCGATCCGGGGGGTCAGGCGGCCGCGCGCGCGTTCTTGAGCACGCTCGAGACGACGGGCGCGCGGGGGCGCAGGAAGGGGCGCGCCCGCTCGGCCGCGAGGTCGATGCGCGCCTGCAGCGCCGGGCTGGTGATCTGATAGCCCTGGATTTCGGCCTCGCTGCCATACACGCCGATCGGCAGCGTATGGGCCTGGAAGAAGCTGAACAGCGGGCGAAGCTGGTGCTCGATGACCAGCGCGTGGCGGTCGCTGCCGCCGGTGGCGGCAAGCAATACCGGCACGTCGATCAGCGCGTTGTGGTCGACGAAGTCGAACAGGTGCTTGAACAGGCCGGTGAAGGAGGCGCGATACACCGGGCTCGCCACCACCAGGAAGTCCGCCGCTTCGATCGCGGCGATGTCGGCCTTGACCTCATCGGGCAACTGCGAGGGGTAGAGCGCGCCGGCCAGCTTGGGGCCGAGGGTGCCGAGTTCGATCAGGCGCACGTCGATCGAAGCCTGCTCGCCCAGGGCGTCGATCAGCGCTTCGACGACGGTCAGGGTGCGGGAGGGACGTTGCAGGCCGCCGGAAACGGCCACGACTTTGATGGGCTTGCTCATGCTTTCACCTTTGTGGGTTGTGTGCGGCGTGCCAGGGTTGGCACTTGCATGAGCATTAGCACGGTGCGTGCCAGGAGCTTTGTGCTTGTAAAACAGTGGCTTGAGAATATGGCGTCGACGCTGCTGCTGGCGCCGCAGCAGAGGCCGGATCGAACTGCTGCTCACGCAGCAGCTGC
>Ga0116143_10003259_pt1 | contig 16565 bp, 20 predicted proteins | sample AD_UKC034_MetaG_FD_89745 | JGI IMG/M metagenome (GOLD analysis project Ga0116143, IMG submission 89745) | Active sludge microbial communities of municipal wastewater-treating anaerobic digesters from USA - AD_UKC034_MetaG | ecosystem: Engineered > Bioreactor > Anaerobic > Digestate | place: USA...
ACCGCCGATTCTAGGTCGGCGTAATCGTAAATAAGATTTGGGTCATATTTGATGATTGTTACCAGCGGCTGATTGCTACCAAAGCCGACCTTGCAATTATGCGTACCAAGAACACGTAATACCCGGCTGATGTCGGTTGCGCCCCGGTCGCCGCCATTCATTTGAACCCAACCGTGTTGAGTGTCCACCACATCGGCCCGGTTAATGTCCTCAATGAAAACTGTTTCGGACAACTGCCAGTAGCAATGATAGCCGCCCCCACTGTCTACGGTAATCGTGGGCGGAAAGCACAACTTCTCAATATGCCAGGCAGTGCGCCTTTTGTAGATGTCTACGTCCAGATAAAAGGCGCATTCTTTTGCGATCTTGATAGCGTTGCGCTTCTCTCTGTCGCTTAGCCCGTCGAACCCATCCGGCAAAAATGGCGCATACTCATCAGGGTTGACGTAGTCTTTACCGTCATACTCTACGAATAGCACGTTTAGGCATTGAATGTAAGCGGCTTGTTTGGCAATGTAGCGCGGGTTAGTGTTGCCACTTTTGTTACATGGCGGAATCTGGCTAGACGGGTTAACACTGACATACATGTCACCGCCGGCTAGGTCGCGAAAAGCGTCGCGTCGCTCACCTTCGTTACCGATGGCGTACCAGGCGGATAGCCCATACTTGCCATTGTGAGTCCAAAAATGAGCAAAATTGCCGTTTTTGTGGAGGATGTCTAGCCAGCCTGCTGCATTCAATGTGTGTTTGTGTACACCTGTGGCCGCTGGTATCAGTAAATCTGTGGATTTGACAGTAGATATTGGATGATTTAGAATCCCCATTGTTAAATGTCCTGTGAAATTTGTAACACTTACTCAAGCTGCCGGTTGCCCCCGGCATGTTATTTTGTTGGCAATGATCGCCGGACGTTTACACTCACCGCCTGATTGCGAGTCTCTACAAAGGTCAGCGCAATCAGGCGATACTTTATTCTGTTGTAAAAAACCTCCATACTCCTCACCTTTCTCTACATTCACAAAATCTTACCACGAAACTCCGCAGGGAACAACTGGCACATTATTTTGCATAACACTATTGCTCGATGATCAGCAGGAAAACTGATGTATTCGCGTCGTTCTTGTAGGACATTTGTACTACTGCTTTTTATCCGCACAATTAATTGCGTTAAGGTTTTTCTTTCTGAGTACTGAGTGTTGACATTGTGCAAAAATCATGCAATAATATATGTGTCCTGTGATTGCAACATCCCGTTGCCCGCCGCTGGTTTGCCCGCCAGCGGTTTTTTTTATGTCATCCCCTCATTACTGATGTGTTTGCGTTCTACGTAGCGTCGCGGCATAGCCAGACTATTCCAGCCGCCCGCCTCTTGTAATGTCAGAAGAGACACCTTACCGGCCCACCGTGTTGCCCAGTAATGCCGACAATCATGAGCGGATAGCCCATACAAGCCGATACGCTCACCCAGGACGCCAACTCGTTTCGTTATATTAATCTCGCTCATTCCTCCGGTTAGCCATCCCCCTTTTCTGCTACCCTGAACTAATGGCCCATTCGTGTCTGTCCGGTTAGCCAGGCTGGCAGATACAGCGTTAAGCGTGTCACTACTCAAGCGGTGAGTTTGCGTTTGTCCGGTTTTGGGTCTAAAAAATGTTATCGTCTGGTCGGCTGTATTCACACTGTCCACTGTCAATAACGCCACTTCCCCAGCTCGCAGACCATGATCTAACAGGAGCGCCATCAACAGCCGGTCGCGATCCCCCTGCGAAGTCGCCGGGTGATTTTTCAGCGCGTCAGCTTGCTCATCTGTTATTGATACCGGTGTTGCCTTTTTGTTTGAACGTCGGCTCTGTTTCCGCCGAACGTTAAAAGTCCGCGTGTCGCGCTGGCTGTAACCACGGATAGACCGTATTTTCGCCAGGCTATCTACGTCTACATTGCCAGACGCCACCGCCAACCCGACGTAAACTCGTATCGTTGATAGTGCATGGTTGATCGTGCTAATGCTGTACCCTCGTTTTAGCAGCCACCGCATAAACGCCACCACAGTGCCACGGGTTATCCCAATCCATGTTTCCCCGCTCGACATAAGTTCTTCAGCCTGAACCGTAGCCCCCAGGCTGCCAAGAAACTCCGCCAGTAGTCGCAAGTCACCCCGCTGCGCTTTGATCGTGTTGGGGGGGCGGCGTTCTGTGTAGTCAGAAAATACGCTGGCAAATGCCGCTATCTCTGCTGCTTTCCCTATTGTTACTAGGTCGTTTTTCTTCTGTAAATTGTCCATATACCTCCTGTAAATAAACTTTGTATATCGCTATTTTAGAGCACATGGCCTAACGATTATGTAATGACGGTTCCCATTCAATGTGCGTTATGTCGTGCAATGTTGCGTAATGTAGCATGAATTGTATTGCTGATTACCAACTGTCGCTCCGCCGCCATGCTATAGTAAATCTGTCGATTCAAGCGTAGCGAAAGGGGTTTTGATGGAAGAAAGATTATTTACAGTTGAGGAAGTGGCGGACTATTTGCGCATTAGTCAGGAAACAGTGCGCCGGCTCCTGCGCTCTGGTCAGCTGGTCGGAGTACATATTGGGCGCACGTGGCGTGTACCGTTGTCGGAGTTAGAGTCATTGCGCATGGAAAAGGAGAAAGAACCGGACAAGGATAAAAAGTAATTTGCGTCTAATGAATACGCCATTAGACGCAAACGACCGAACGCTGTAGGCCGCCCGGTCTATGGCATTGTAACACAAATGTTTCTGTTATCACTGTAGGAGAATTTATGTACACTGAACACGTGCTGTTAGATGTTGTATTCGCTGTGGCTATCCTCACTTCTATTCTGCATACGTTGGCATTGATTACCGAAGCGCGGGATTATCGTAGGGCCAAGCAGTATTGGGCCGCTCGCCGCGAAAGCGAGAAATCACAATGAAGTCCATTACAATCACCTTCGGTTGTCTTTCTACGCTGTTAGCGCTGTGCCTGGGCGCTATGGTTATAGCAACCTCCTGCGAAGCGATTGCTACAGCCGGCGCGAGGAAAATAGAGGCATACGAGCAGACCAAACAGGCGCAGATCAACGCCAACGCAATGGTGGAGATTGAGCACATCCGGGCAGATGCCACCAAGAAGACTAGCCCGGCTTTCTCGCTGTTCTACTTGCTTCGCTACCTGGCTTGGTTGTCAGGGATTGCGGTAACTCTCTGGTGTGCCGTGTGGGCAAAGGAGAATATCAAATGGAAATCAAGCAACTGATGACAGGTGAGGCTGGGCTAATCAACGCCATGCTACAGCGCAACAATATCCGGGCGAAGGTAGACAAGCGCCAGAGTGTTTGTGTTGAGACGGGATATCTTAGCTACGCATTGACCCTGGCTATGGATGAACGTTTCGCCAAAGTAGAAGCGCTTCAGCGGGAACTAAGCACAGTGCTAGGCAATGCGCGCCGTCAGAATCGCTTGCCGGGTGACGTGCAAGTAATTCCTGTGGCCTACCCACGGTTAGCCCTAGAGTTACCGCACCCGCAACCCAAGCCGTTGATCGCAACAAACGCCGTGCTGACCAGTGCGCAGAACCACAGTATGTTAGCGGGTCGTAGCTACATCAGTGGGCCGCAAGATGAGTACATCCTATTTGATGATACGCCCCATGTACTTGTCGCCGGCATCACTGGCGCGGGTAAAAGTGTGTTACTGCAAACCATGCTGCTAAGCCTGGCCGCCAGCACTAGCCCAGCGGAGTGTAAGCTTGTGCTTGTGGATCTAAAGAATGAGGATCTTGTTCCCTTTGAACGGTTGCCGCATACGCTGACCTTTGCCGGAACTAAAGCCCATGCCCTTGATGCCCTCCGTTGGGTACAGGCAGAAAAGGACAAGCGCGTAGCGAACAGAGGCTATAAGCCTTACCGGGTAGTGCTTGTGATTGACGAAATGGCCCAGCTTGCAGGGAACAGTGAAGCGCGTGAGATACTTGGCGACCTGGCTAGCATCGGTCGGGCAAAGGATGTCAACCTGATCGGGGCAACACAGCACCCGACGCGCGAAGGGGGGTTAGGCGCATTGCTAAAGGCTAACTTTGGCGTTCGGCTTGTCGGCCAAGTCGCACCCGGCCAAAGCCAGTATGCCACCAACCGCCCGCAGACGCACGCCGAATTGCTACCGGGGCGCGGCGCCTTTCTCCGTTGTCAAGGGCCACACGTTTACCGTCTGCAGAGCTACTTTGTAGATGAGAAAAGCAAAGGTGAAGTATCGGCAATGGTGCGCAGCATTGCCCGGCTGTGGCGCTCAGAACCGCTAGAACCGGTTCTAGTACACACATCGCCTCTACTCGTGGTAGAACCACCCAGAACCGCTCTAGAACCGGTTCTAGAACCACCCAGAACCGTTACAGAACCGGTTCTAGAACCGATGTTCCCGCTGTCGGAAAAACGCCGTTTAACGTCTGTAGAAGCGTCGAAAATTCGTCGTTTAAACGCCGAAGGGGCTAGTAAGTCGGAGCTTTGCCGGATGGCCTACGGCTCCAAAAACGGGCAGTACATGGAATGGATCAACGCAGCATTGGCGACTGATGACGACAGCAAGATTATCAGACTGCCACGGACAGGAACAGGTGGTGATTAATGATAGACCTTTGGGTAACGCAAGCGGTTCACTTATCGCCAGGGCAAGCGGGATTACTTATTGCCCTGGCGCTGATCACAATCGGCCTACTATGGCTAACGAAAGGATTAAAGGATGTATAGTCACGACGGAACATGGCAGTTCTTAAAGCTAGTCGCAGTGCTGGTTTTCGTCAGTGCATCCGTGATGTGGTTGCAGGGGGCCATCGGGCAAGACTACACCGTCTTGGTTATCTTTGCCCTGGTTGGCGTCCTTCTGTTTGCCGGCGGCGCTTTGTTCGCCCACATGAACCAAAAGCAAACACTCGACGCTGTGACCAAATTCAATGCAAATGACGCTCAGGTAGACCGTTACCGCATGGCGACCTATAAGGAGCAGGCGAAGGGCGATGCGGCCATGCAGAAAGCCGCCGCAGCTCTGACTGTTATTGACGCCAAGCGAGTAAACCAGATCGCCACCCAGCAAGCCAAGCTGCTGACCGACACAGAGCGCGCCAAGTGGGAAGTGGCGCAGCAGCCGCCGGCGCAAGCTGACGCTTGGACGTGGGACGATGACGATAAAGACGATAGCTTTCAGCAGTGGGGGTGATCATGTTCGGCGAATTGTTTCAGGACATTAAAGACACAATCAGCGAAGCGCAGCACGGCACGCCGGTTACTACGCTGACCTTCGCTAAGCCCTGGTGTAGCCCTGCCAGAGGCATTATCGAACCGGTGTTGGCTAAGTATGGCGTCAAGCTGTACGACTTCAGCGAAGCGGCGCGCATGGCCAACCCGCTGATGGTGCTGAAGATGACGGGGCGGATTAAGGGCGATCTGCGCTATATTACCCCGAACGCCCTACCAATTGCGCAGGTTGCCAACGTGACAGTGAGCAAAGACGCCGCCTCATGGGCGGAATATCTTCTCCTCCGCACGTGCAAGCTTTATCGCATTAATGGCTATGTCAACCGGCGCAATGAACGCTGGGCGCTCCAACATGGCGGCCAAATGCCGCCAGCATGGAATGAGGGAAAGCCTTGGATAGAGCGCAGTTGCAGCGAAGGTGTAAAAGCCTGGCAGGAAGTCAAATGGGCAAGGGCAAGTAAGGGCAAGTAAGGGCAAGTAAGGGCAAGGTAGAATGCAATGAATAATGGACAACCGCTCAATGAACGGATGAGCAATCGAAAAGCAAGCGTTTTGCTACGCGTGAACACACATGCGGAAATTGTGGGCGAAAGCTTGGGTAGCGTAACCCCGTTGGTTGCGCAGGCTACATCAGCGATTACAGTTGGTTATGCTACGTTTGAGGGAGTAGGCCGCTACACAAGCGCGAACGATTATATTGCTGTCGCCGCCGGCATTATCGCGGCCATAGCTATTGAGGGAATCGGCTACATTTCCGTCAGTGAGCGAGACAAAGCTATGGCGCACAACCGGCGTACAGAGGATAAATCACAGCACATTGACACAGATAGAGCCGACAACTACGTCACACAGTCGTTCTGGGCGGCTATGGCGCTCGTGGCGGGGTTTGAGACAGTACCGGCTATATATCGGGCATTTGTTGGGACTGGCGACGCCATGAGCGTTCTGTTTGGCCTCTGCCTGCTGTTATTCCCCATCCTGTCACGGCTCGGCGCTCAGTTGCTGGCGTTTCGCATGGTGCGCGAGTCTGTTGACACATCAGCCGACGATTTAGCAGTTCGCCAGCTAAAGGCGAAATTTGAGCGCGAAGAGATTGAAGCGCGGCACAGAATCAAGTTAGAGAAGATAGAAAGCAGGGGTGATACTTTCACAAAGGTTTCACAACCCAAGGGTGATACTTTCATGAAAGTATCACGAAAGCGTTCTACCACTGGTGAAAGTGTTGGTGAAAGCGAAAATAATACTTTCACAGAAGAGCATGAAAGCTTTCATGAAAGTATTGGTGAAAGCATCCCGCTAGGCAAGCGGATTGTCTACTACCTGATTGAAAATCCGCAAGCCAAACTGTCAGACATTGCCGCGGCGCTTTCTGTATCTGAACCCACAGTTTCCAGAGCCTTAGCGCCACTGATAGAAAGCGGCGTGCTGCACTCGGAGAAAGTGGGCCGCCGAAACATCTTGACGGTTAACGGTGAGCATGAGAAGTATTTGGCAGGCTAGTGATAGGGGGGGGGTAAGCTATTTTACACAGCTACCCCCTGTCTTTTTGACGGGTTAGGTAATATCAATGCCGTCAATATCTGCCTGTAGTGCCGCTGCTGTAGTCCTCTGCGCTTCCGCCACCTCGGCTCTGTACAAAACCTCACGCATATAGTCCCTAATTTTTCGTTTCATAAACTGGCGCTTGGTCATGCCGGTAGTTGCCTGATCCCAGGCATAGACATCGGCAAATGCATTGAGAAAGCGTTGTTCTTTGTCGTCTGGAATAGTTAGTGCTACTTGTGCCATTGTTATCCCCTAAATACTACTGAACGTAATGCCGTTCAAACTTACCCAAGGAGTTGCTACCCCTGCCTGTAGAATTACATTACCACTGCTATCAATGCCGATACGTGCCACAGCGTCATTAGCAATGGCGGCAAACAATATGGACGCCGGCGGTCTGTAGCCACTGGGCAATGTGAAAATAGTCGTTTCACTGCCGCTATTCCGCACAACAAGCCCTTTCAGGAATACAATATCTCCAAACTTCTTGTACTTTGCCCCGGAATATCCGCCGCCATAGTCCGCCCATCCGGTATTGTACGAACCGGTCGCCCATGATCCCCCCGCTTGCGTACATTGCACAGTACCGGAAACATCCAGCGTGTACGACGGTGCCACCCCAATACCAACCTTCCCAGCGGAGTCTATCAGCATATGTACTGCTGTGTTGGGAATACCAAACTTGAATGTACTGATCGTTTGATCGTAAAACATTTCGTAGGCCGCAGACCCCGCCACCAAAAAGCGCATGACCGGATATGCACTTGCGTCAAGAAAAACGCCATCCGAACTGCCAGTCTTGACATAAACCGCTGCCGATGGGGTAACTGTGCCCACCCCAAGCCGGTTGTTAACCTCGTCAAAAGCGCTGACCGATCCCAACAGCACCTTGCCCTTGGTGGCGTGTGTTGTGGATGAAATGGTGGCCGTTCCACCGCTAGCCGTTCCGCCATAGTAATTTGCGGCTCGCATAGCACTAGCCGCCACGGTGCCGCCGCCGGTAAAGTTATAGTTGTTGGCGTCAATGTTTGCTCCAAGCGTGTTGGCCATGCCGTTGGTGCGCAAATAGTATTTGGCCTTATTCTTTTTGCTGGTGCCGGTCACGGCCATGCTTGTGTCGCTGACATCAACCAGATACAACAGATCGTCGTCTGCTGCCACTGCTGTCAGTTCTGATAACCCTGAATTTTTCGTGTCTGCCATTTTTCTTCTCCTATACTGGCCCGCTAACGGTTAAATTGCCCAGTATGCTTACTTCAACCTTCCAACAGTTATCGTTAGAGTCCGCCATGTACAGGTACCGAAAACCCAACCCAGGCCGCCCGATGGCGCTGGCTGTACCGCCAGCCCGTGATACTGTCCCCACTGCAACCTGGGCCGCTGATATGAAGTCAGCACCGGCCACTGACCCCAACAACGTTGCGGCGTTGATCGTGCCGCCGCTTATGTACTGACCTGTGATAGTCCCGCCCGTAATAGTGCCGCCCGTTACTTTTGCTCCTGAGATCGTGCCGCCTACAATACTTTCACCGCTGAATGTGTGACCAGTGAAAATGGTGCTGTTGATCGTGCCGCCATTAATGTAGGATGCGCTCACCGTACCACCAGCTACAATGCCACCGCTGACTGTTCCGCCACTGATGTAGCCGCCGGTAATGGTGCCGCCCGTGATAGTGCCGCCCGTAAATGTACTGGCGCTCACGGTTCCGCTGAATGAACCGCCAGTGGCCGTCATCAGCCCTGTAGTGGCATCCACGCTAAATTTGAGCGTACCGCCGCTGTTGTAGGCGAAGATGCCGCTGTTATCGATTTGTACTCTTGGGTTAGTCGTGCCAGTGCGAATAACCGCTTGAGTCGTGACCTCGTACACGGCGTTTGTGATCGTGCCGCTGCTAAAGTAGGGCTTGATCGTCGGGTCACTTGCCAGGCGAAACGTTAGCCCCGCAGATCCATAGCCGTACAGCCCGGTACTATCCATATAGACACCGGTGTTAGAGCTATTTATCGGTGGCGTACCGCTCGCGATAGTGCCGCCGATGATGGTATTACCAACAATGGAACCGCCCGTGATGCGTGCGCCATTGACTGTCCCGCCCGTCACATACCCACCGCTGACGGTGCCGCCGCTGATGTAGCCGCCCGTGATCGTGCCGCCCACCAGCTGACTGGCCGCCACTACCCCGGAGAAGTAGCCATTCTCTGTCCATATTCCCCAGCCTGTTGGCGTCACGCCCCCCACGGCGCTTAGTCCATTCATGCGCCCGATCTTGGTTGTCACATCACCGGAGTCCAGAATGTACAGCGCTCCGTAGGGAACCGTGCCTGTGTCTTCCAGCCCGACTACTACACCGCTATGGCCATTGTAGCTGCTCCATGAGAATGGCCCCACACCACCGTCTGTAAAGACCGCCCGCCCGGCCACAATTTCCCCGATGTTGCCAGAAATTTGGCTAAGGCTGCCGTGTCTGGCATTGCCAGGAATGGCCCCCGATGCGCCGGCAAACTGGCGAATTTCAAGCAGCGAGTCAAAGAGCGTTTGAATGTACTTCCCGGCGCTGACAGTGGCGATGATCATGAACTCATTAGAGTGAGTGACAGTCGCCCGAATTGTGACTTCCTGAATGAGGAATTTTCGTGCCGTGCCCGTACTTTCCAGCATGAGCCGGTCTCCGCTCTCTAGCAGCAAGGCGCTGTGCCCGTCCTCCAATAGCAATGCGTCAGCGTTGAAGTAGTCCACATCAAACACAGGCGCTGTTACCGCCATCACTTTGCCAGGTAGTAAGCCATGCTCCGTCACGCTGAACGATATTGTTTCACGCCCAAATGCATATTCGTCAATGACCTGGTTAGCATAGTCTGTAGCCAGCGCCGTGCTTGTCAACGATTCATCGTAGACCGTCTGGTCGAATATCCGGTTGTAAACAGACTGGCTCTGCAAGTCTTCCACGGTCACATCTACCGGTAATAGGGGCAGATACTCTACTGTGACATTAGTTAAGTTTTTCGGCTTATTGCCGTCCCCCTCCGTGATCGTGACAAAGCGAGTTTCCAGGTTGACGATCACTTCATAGTCACCGCCATTGACAGCCAGCGTTGCGCCCTCGGATTCATAGCCGATGAACGACGGATACTGGAAACGCTTTACTGTGCCGCCATCGTCCACCCAATAGGTGATACCAACGAAAGTGCCAGGCTTATAGGTCAGTGGCCCAAATGTATCTTGCGTTCCGTTGGCCACAAAAACGTCACTGACCTTTGCGCCGACTTCCTCGCCGCCGATGACCCGTATTTTATTCACAATGGCTGTTGCGTCTGTGCCATAGGTGAGGCTACCGGCTAACACGTCAAAGCTGCTCGTATTGTTTGGCGTCACCACATCCACGTCAAAAGCCGCTGCGCCCGGAGCAACAGGATCGTACCAATAGATAGACTTGTCCGGCGCAATGAACCAAGCTGCGCCCGCTGTTGTAGCGAGTCTATTCAGCGCTTCACGTAGCGTGATGTTGTCAAAATAGATGTCAACGTCACTGTCAACCGTGTATGCGTTTGTTGCCGCGTCAAACCCTTCATAGGGTAGGTATGTCCCAAACAAGTCGCTGATAATGTCTACGTCTGCGTCATCGGCATACCCACGTTGAACAATGACCTTATCCAGTAGTGAGGCATAGTCTCGGCATTCAACGGCCCACCGTGCCTCCTTGTTGCTGCCATCACCGACACCGGTCGCCCGGCGACTGTTGACGTAACCACCAAAGACTGGCGTTCCGTTGACGGAAATAACGACTTCATCCCAGTCCAATGGCGTGATGTCACCTGTTTCGTCACGTAGCGTAAAGCTCCCACTGTCACCCTTATTGCCGATGCTCAACCGGCAATAAAGCGAGTCTTTCATCACATAGGCGGATACGTCTGCGCCGGCCATTGTGACAGTTACAGTATGGTTAATGGTTGGCGTTGTCATTAGGAAAGCACCACCCTAGCCCCATTCATGGTAAACTCACGTTGTAGCTCAATGGCCAATTGACGGATAGCCGCCCGGTCAGTTGGCATGGTGCCGTTTGCATGGACATACACGTCAATGCGCCTGCCACCGCCCATCATATTCATGCTATCTGTATTGTTATGCACCCATGAGCCGCCCGGCACGTCTATTAGTTCCGGCCCCTGTTCGCCCACTAGGATACGACCGCCGGTCGCGACCATGCCGCCAGATGCATAACCGCCGCCAAACATGCTAGAAAAGTTCTGCCACTGGCTGCTGGTCACATTCTGAAACTCACTCCAGGAGTTATTGAAGTCATTGCGCAGATCCCAATAGCGTTGAAAGTCGCCGCTGAATGCCGCTTTGGTAGCCTCTATCATGATGTTAAGTATGTCCATCATAATGCGGAATTGACTAAGCATGGTGCCGATAGCGCCGGAGATAACGCTAAAGAAGTGCGTAATTTTGTTGGCGAACCCAGCCCCGTCAGCGCCGCCACCGCCGAATAGGTTGCCCCATAGCCGATCCATTGCAGCACCGATCTTGGGTATCTCGCTCTCTACCGTTCCCCTTAGTTTGCTGACCTCTTGCCCCATGATCGGCAAGTTGGTAACAAACTGGTCTTTAGCTTCGGTCGCAAACTCGGTAACAGAGTCTATCCATGCACCAAACTGCGGATAGTTAGAGTCTATCCATAGCTTCATGTTGGCGGCCCCCGCTACTAGGTAAGGGCGAATGTTATTTTCCCATAGGCTCTTGGCCCATGTTTTAAAACCGTCCCATGCATTTGACAGCCCGTCAACCAACTGTTGGCGCTTGGTCGGGTCCGTCACCCAGCTTGTTAGACTTCCCCACAGCCGCGAAAGCACCGGAGATAACGTCCCTGACCATATAGCACTAGACCAGGTCGAAAACCAGTTCCAGGCGCTTCCCAGCGCCCCCAGTAGCTGCTGGCGGCGTGCCGGGTCGGTTATCCAACTCGCCAGACTTCCCCACATGGCGCTGATGTAGGGCATAACATTATTCCAGATAGCGCCACCCCAGGTCATAAAAGCATTGCCCCAACTGGAAAGCGTAGCCGCCCAGTCAACGGAGGCTATGTACTCCATAACCCAGTTCAACCCCCGCTGAAACTCAAACATCAGCCCACGAATACCGCTCTCAAAAATGCCCACGTTGCCTTCACTGAGTCCGATCCAGAGCAACTTAATGTTGTCAGTGAACCGGCCTACAGCGTCTGTCAGCGGCTGCATGAACGTTACTAGGTCGCCTGCTTTTGTGCTTAGCCAGGTGAACCCGTCTGTTACTTTCGGCATATAGTCAACCAGTCCGCCGAAAAATGCCACGATCTGGTCTGCGTTGTCGGTCGCCAGCTTGGTTAGCCACTGAACCATTTCACGAGTAGCCGGAACAAACTTTTCGCCAATGCGAATAGAAAGAGCGTCTACAACCCCCATGAATATCTCATAGTCGCCCTTCAGCGTGTTCATGCGAGTAGCCGCTGCTTTTTCAGCGTCAGTATTGCCAATCTGCTGTTTCAGCCGGTTGATCGTATCTGACCCGGCATTAGCCAGGGCAAAGGCGGCGCGCATGGCGTCCGTACCAAAAATGGTGCTTGCATACTGGTTTCGCTGCTCATCCGTTAGCCCGGAGAAGGCATTTGCCAGCACCCCAGCCACATCGGCCATAGAACGCATGTTACCGGTAGCATCATAGAATTGGTTCTTCCCGTCCGCTGTGATGATGCCAAGCTCTTTCATTGCCTTAATAGCAGGCTTGGTAGCTGGCGTGAGCCGTTGCAGGAACGTTTTGAAGCTTGTCCCGGCATCGCTGCCACCGGCAAACAGTGGACTAATGGCCGCTATGGTGGCGTTGAAGTCTTCAAAATTCACCCCCACGGATGACGCAACGCCGCCAGCCTGGGCAAGCGCCAACCGATAGTCATTAATGCCGAACTTGCTAAACTGCGTTGTACCAGTGATGCCATTAACAGCCGCCATCATGTCTTCTGCGGCAATGTTGAATTGCAGCATGACATCGGTTGCAATGTCCGCTGCGGTAGAGAAGTCGGCTTTAGTGCTATTCGCCAGTAAGATCGTAGCTCTAGCGGAACCGTCGAAAATTTGAGTTAGGTTCTGACCATTCTTGCCCAGCATATCAATGGCCGCCGCTGCTTCGACTGCCGTCACTTTCAACTTAGGATCAATGCCCAGATCGTTGACTAGCTTCGCTACACGCTCTGTCTCAGTGGCGCTTAGTTGCATGTTGGCCGCAATGTCGGCCACTGCCTGTTGAGCGTTAGCAGCTTTGTTGGTAACGTTGGCAATACCGGCCCCCGCCGCCGCTAACGTGGCCGCTGCTGCTGTCCCGGCGACGACAAGACCAGTTCCCAACATGTTGACAAAGCCGCTCAGCTTGCCGCCGGCTGAATGCAGCATGTTGTCAGCAATGCCCATGTTCCTTTGGAAATTGCTGATGTCTGCGCCCATTGCGGCGTATAGTGAAGCGACTTGAGTCCCAACCATTATCTTATTCCTTGCCCCGGCTTAACGCCCATTGTGGGGCTATTCTGCTGGTGTAGACGTGCCGTAGCGAGTCGATACCGCTTCCACAAGTATTCTTCCATTGCTGAAAGCGGTTTCTTTTCGCCGGTCAATAGCTCACAAACCGTACTGCTTAACTGCTCTGCCGTCTGGAAGAGCGCATAGTTAGCCGTAGGTGCCAACTCCGCTGAGCCAGGCTTAGCGCTGACTAGGAACCATCGCCAACTTTTTTTTCGACATCTTCCGCCATCCCTGACAACTCGGCAATGCGTTTGCTGATGGCCGCAACCACGCCAGGGTTAGAGTCCTGTAGGCGCTCCGCCTGCTCCGTCGTTAGTGCTGGCGTTACAATTCCGGCCTGTGCCATCTTCAGGCCCATGACCATCGGATCGCCGACGGCTTCTGCGCTGATCCGTTTCACGTCCATGACCGACAACGATCTGATCTGGATCGTGCCCAACCCATCAATTTCAAAGTCAACTGTAGTACCGGCAATACCGGTCAGAAAGTCATCTGCTGATAAGTAACTCATATCTGTACCTCTGTACCTTTGTTATATGGTGGGGGTAGTCTTGTACAACTACCCCCTTCGACTTACACGAACGTGACAGTTCCGCTATTCTGGAAACTGTACGACACGTCACCCTTGCCTGTCTGACTGATAGCCGGCCCCATGCCGGTCAAGTAAGCAGATGCAATGTTGAAATACTTCGTCGCATTGACGTACAGGCGAAACGCCACCGCTGAACCGCCCAACAGGGCGTTAAGTAGCGATGTTTGCCCCGTGTCGTCTGTGACAAAGTTGCCCTGGAAAGCGCCTGTAGCGTTGCGGATGGACGGAACATATTTGGCCCAGTCATTCCCGAACGCGGTAGCGTCTACCGGACTATGAGAAATATCTAACGACCACTCGGTAATTTCGCCAACTAGGGTAGTACCCCCAGTCATGTAGACCACCGATCCAGCCGTTCCGCTCAATGGTGTAGCCATTGTTTAGACCTCCAAAGAATTAACTAACTGCTATTGCGCCACGCTTCAATGCGGTAGAGTCCACCGATATGCCAAAATTTATCCGGGTCTTGGTATTCGATAGTCCTACTGCGCTCACAGCGTAGCAACGTAAACCCAGTAATGGTAAGTGCTGCATTCTGAAGCGTGTTATGCACAGAACCATAGGCGTTCCACGCTTCATTAGGCCATATCCGGTTACTGACCGCTTTTACCATGTACTCAGTATTTACCCCTGAACTAGTGAACGTATGCTCATCAGCGCCGGTCATGCGTTGCACAATGATATAGGGAGGAGTGCCCCCCTGCGGCGCTTGGGCATAATAGACCGCCGGGTTTGCCGCTGTACCGCCCAGCGCTGTGTAAATGGCGCTACCAAACGCCGTGAAGTCATTCGTCATCCCCTAGCGCCCTCCCATAGTCGTCATAATAACGATCTAACCGGCCACGAATTTGCTGTACTGCTGGCGTCAAGTATGGCTGGGCCGCCATCTGGCCTGTGCCAAGCTCCTGCCAAACGCCATGCCCCACGGATGGCCCCACCGTCACCGACAAGTTGTCTTTTGGTGCCGGTAGTTCAATATTCCCGCTCTCCGCTGTGACGTTGGGCCGCTCATTTTTGTCTGGCGTTCGCATATAAATGCTTGCCCTGAGCGTTCCTTCGTCAACCGGTGCAAGTTCCTTAGCCACGGCCACCACATCAGCGCCGATCTTCTCTTCCACTTCCAAAATGGCTTTAGGAAGGTTTTTCATGATCATGTCTAGTTTACGCGTGTCTAGTCTTACGCTATTCATAAATTCCCATTCTTTGTGTCATGTGGCAAGTTATGAACAGCGTAAAAGCTGACCGCCAGGTCAAAGTAATACTTGATGCCTTTGCGCTGTACCTCAATGATGCCACGCTCACGATCCACCCGCACGCCGGAATGCGTGCCGTCGGGCAAGTAGATCGGGTCATATTTGGCGTTTGGCACTGGTACGACTGTTCCGCCCATGTCATCACCTCACACAAAATTGCAATGCTCCGGCTCTGTCATCAGCCCATCAAGCGTAATGTTTGCCAGATGGCCACGACACATCAGCCTACAGCCACCGTCAACCGCACAGGAGCCGCCAGAACGTGACCAAACGTCCGCGAAGGTGTCTTTGGTCAAGTCGCCCATCCAAGCGGCGCTGTAGCCCCGCTTATTGACGCACCGCCACACATGGCCGTTCGGCGTGATGACAGTTTGCAAACCGGCCCAATGGCAGGTTGAGTAGCCATGCCCCGCCCAGTCACGATACATGCGGAACCGGTCAAGGTCGGCCACCACAAATGGATCGTTCTGGTAACGGTCAAGTTTCTGCATAGCGGCGCTGATCCATTCTGTGTCCGTATGCGGCGCACCTGGCGCGGACTGGTCGTAATAAATGGTAGGGCGAAACTGAACGTAATTAGCGTTGTAGCGTCGGCCCATCGCTACCATAGCGTCAACATCGTCCACATTGCCAGGATGTAATAAGTATCCCAGCCCGATCACAGCATCACCCTTCGCCAATTCCAAGTTGCTTAACCCCTCAACCACCCCCCAGAACCGATCCACCCCTTTGCTTGCTTTGTACTTTACTTCGTCGCATTCATCCACGCTGACATAGACGAACGTCATTAACTCCTTCAGCAAGGCGGCCCGCTCCTGGTCAATATGTCCACCATGCGTATATAAACCTTGCGGCAACTTCGCCATTGCTGCATGTTCGACCAGCGTGTCGAACTTAGGGTGCAGGGTCGGCTCACCGCCACCGCTCCACGTGATAGAACGAACGCCGACATTGCTCAACTGGCGAAGAATGCTGTTGGCCAAGTCAAAGTCCATCAGATCGCCACAGTCAAGCATGTGTGCGGGGCGCTTTGCTTTGCCAGCCCACGGCCCACGGGTATGCGTATGCGAGAAATGACACCATGCACAGCCTAAAGAACAACGGTTTGACAGGTCTATCTCGACGTTGATCGGCGCTGCTGTTTGCCCGGTTGTTTTTAGCTCATTCAGGCGGTCAAGGTGCCACAACATTTTTGAGTGTGGGTTAATGTAACCGTTGTACAAGTTGCACCCCCAAAATAAACGCACCCCAGCCCATATGCGCTAGGGCTATACCAGCCACTAGCCCGATCACAGCGGCCCATCTCTCTCTATCGCTCATACCGCCAACCCCCTTACCGCCATAATGCGATCAGCCGGATAGCCAGGGTAAGACAGAACCG
>Ga0116143_10003261_pt1 | contig 16558 bp, 15 predicted proteins | sample AD_UKC034_MetaG_FD_89745 | JGI IMG/M metagenome (GOLD analysis project Ga0116143, IMG submission 89745) | Active sludge microbial communities of municipal wastewater-treating anaerobic digesters from USA - AD_UKC034_MetaG | ecosystem: Engineered > Bioreactor > Anaerobic > Digestate | place: USA...
CGACAAGACCATAAATAAATTTTATGTTCATAATAAATAAAATTTTGGTTGCCTACTTTTTAATAAGGTGTTCGGCTTGTCCTTTCTTTTCGAACAATAAAAAATTCTTCATGTTCAAGGTGTTTATTTATTGGCTGTCTTTACAAGTTGACAGGAAGTTTATGCAATGGGTAATTTTATTTTATTATTCTCCCCACGAGCGTAAATGTCAAGCTTCACATAATCAATTTGGCATCACATTTTTTATGAAACGGCGATTTCACAAAGGCGCAGAACCAATGTTTTTTCTAGTGTTTTAACTTTTTTGGCTTCATATTTATTCTTATTTTATTTGCCAGCTAACTCTGCGCAATCTACAGACAGACTGTTTTAAGTGCCTCTGTGATTAAGTCCATTCCACTTTTTTAATTTTAATGAATTTTTAATCTTTTACCCATTCTTTTGTCTTCAGATTAAATTTATTTCCTGACTAAAGGAGTGGAAACATCCTGGTCTATTTTTCAAAGTTGGACAACACCCATTCTATTTTTCAGAAGTTGATTTTTGTATTATTTAACATTTATTTATGTTTTTTCGAAAGGTGTATTTTCTGTTGTCTCTCGAATCCAGTGGGCTTTTTTCTAATTGTTGCGAACGTTTTCACAGTTCTATATGCTTATGAATCATATTGTGAGTGAATCCCTATTTCTTTTATTTTATCCAAGGGAACTTTCATTATTTTTAATTCGTCGTTAGGGTATACTTTCCAAACTGTTCCTACTTCCATTGCTATTAAGAGCTTCGATAAGCCATAAATATATTAGGATTTTCCTCGAGTTTTTTTCCCTCAAGTCGGGTTGATTTTCATTAATTCCGGTGGGAAATACTAAGTAATCTCACTCACTTCCTTCTCAGGAAGCAAGTTCTTCTCTCCAAATGGCTGCATCTAATGTACCTGTCATAAAGATGTATTTTTGGGTATTAAGTTGACCTATTTAGAATTGTATCCCACTTCAACGAGATCGTCTGGTTTTCGTTCCGCTTTGAAGCCATGAATGTGTGTTTGGATGAATTTCGTGGCTCCTTTTGTGTTGGCAATTTGTGCGTCTTTCTGTTCGCCAATTCTAGTGTAATCAGCTGTGTATGTGACTTTGGTTTGTATCTTTTGGTTCATTTTTTCATTAGGATGATTTTCGACTGAGCATTCTTACCCACTTTTCTGTGCTGCCTGGCTCTTTGCTTCCTTATATGATTATAGGCATTTGCCATTCTGAGGAGTAACATTTAAATACAGCTCCATAGTTAGGGATCGATGTGTTCATATCGAATGAATAGGCCATTTACACCAGAAATTTCAACTGCCTGCTTTATGCTTACAGCCAATCAAAATCTGACCTTATTGGAGGTCTTTGATGATTAAAAAATAGAACTTATACTTACACGTTTTAAATCTTCAATATTCTGTGCACCTGACTCTGATTCCGTGATTCACGAATGGTTTTCACAATATAAAAGCCGGGTGAAAAGGATGAAATATCTACTTCCTGGGAGGAACCTTTGTAATCTATGTCTTTTAGCAGTCTGCCAATAGAATCATATATTTCAATACGGCAAGATGGATGGCTGCCTTTGATGATAAATTGATCTTTTACAGGCACTGGATAAATTTGCAACCAATCCTCCAATAATTCATCTTCAACCTGACTGACCAATGGATTGAAAAAACCAAAATCCACGGTGTTGTTGCCACTGGCATCATAATTAAAATAACAATTGTAGGGATCGCCATCAAGGAGTGGTTCTTCTCCTGATGAAAGTGTAATTATTCCAGACATAATGTCTGTAAATGGACTACCTGATCCATTGTTATCCAAATCAATATCATTGTTGGCTTCTGGTTCATAGCCACGTGTGGATACAAATCCATGCAAGGGCTCTCCATTTCCCCAGTTATTCACTTGCCAGACAAAGACAATATAATTGCCCGGTTTAAGTCCGGAAAACCTGTAGTATCCATCCTTGTCTGTCAGCTGAACACCTGAGAAACCCTGCCAATCCGGGATGCCATCTCCATCCGAATCTGCCCAAAGCACAAGGGATACACCCGGAATGCCGGGTTCCTCCGGATCATTGCGCCCATTGCGATTCAGATCGTTCCAAACCCTGTTTCCAATGGAGACAATACCCGGTGCGACCGGTTCGCTACAATCCTGATAGCAAAATGCCATGTCATTGATCGCTTTGATCATTTCATTGCCCATTGACTTGCCAATATTCAAAAAGGTAAGTGCATTGTTGTTAAAATGGTAAATGGCGTCTTCCGGCGATTCGGATTGATTTATATAAAAAGGTTTGGTATTCAAAAAACCTGCTTTTCCTCCATAAAGGGAGTCATTGCATCCCACATTTTCCTGTGCCATTGAAATCTTGTTCTGCATGCTTTGGACCCAGGAATCGTTTATGGTTTCATATCCACCTTGCCCGGAGCTTGCGATAACAACAGGTAAATGGGGCTTGCTCAAATCTTTCCGGACATCATCCACAAGATGATACAAATTACGCTCGTATTCTTGAATGTAGGCATCGGACGCACCGTCGTTCCATCCCTGAAACCAGGCGAATCCTGAGATTTCAAATTCTTTCGTACTGATTTCCGGGAATTCAGTACTTAAATTTTGTGTCACATCTTTGACTTTTTGAATCATCGCTTTGTAAAACTCACCGGTCGTACCGCCAGCGGACGGTGGACGAAATTCTACAGCCAGACTTTTTCCTCCCCAGGCGGTTTTGATGATCAGTACCGGATCGTCGTAGTATTCATCTAACTGGTGGGCAAACATCAGTTCAGGCCCGATTAAGCCATCAAAGGCGCCCTGGCCGACCGTTACTTTTGATTTGATCGTTCCCCCATTTCTTTCAAAGTATAAATACGCATGATCCAATTGGGTCCAGTTGTCTTTTTTTCCGATTTTGGACCAGATTCCCAGGGTATCTTTTTCGATCACATCAGTCAAAGTGCCTGGTAAATTTTGAGGATCACTCACCTCTCCGAAACCTTGCATATTGGATTGTCCCGCCAAAACAAATACCCTCACTTTGGTGGCTGATTTTTCTTGTCTTGTGACGATGGGGACGTAACCAATCTCCAAACCAGCCGGAGGCTCTACGATGCCTCTTGGATCCAGTGTAGCTATTCTGCCGACAGTAGGGGGCTTTAGGTATTCATCTTTATGACTCCAGTTTCTATGGAGTAATTCAACCCTTGCCTGAAGTTTCACCCGCATGTCCTGAGGAAATTTTGCCTGGACGATGGCAGGCTGGTCTACAAAGCGATACCAATAATAAGTGATGGTCGTTCCGTCCCCGAGATCTGCCTTGAAGGGGCCGGCCACAGGTCCAGGGTTTTTCCATGGTCCATTGGGATCCTGCCAGTGACAATCTTTCTCCATGGGAGTCAGGTAGGGTAGTTCGGGCCTGGGCGATGTTGGTACAGAAGTAGTCAATAATTTATGGCTGGCTGGTAATTCTTCCTTTTCTATTGCCATCCAGCGATTGTTGGGATCCAGTTTAAAATACTCCGGCAAAATGAAGAACTGATCCTTCTTTTTGACCTTGCTTAAGTCAAATTCAAAGCCCATGGTGTTTACATTTTGCTGGATATTGTCGATATAATTCAAATCGATCGAATGTTTGATTCCATTATTTCCGGTTTGGGATATTTCGGCAGCCATGTCACCACCATTGTTGACAAAGGGGACTTCTTTTATACCCGATCCCTGGATCCCTGGCAAGACGGCAGGTCCGCCCTGAAACCATTTTTCGACATCCTTCCAAAGTGCATCGGGTGAGTACACGGAAACTTGATGGAGCAGGATCGCATTGTCTTTATCGCTCGCAGGAAACTGGAGGCTGTTTACTTTGGCAAAAGTCTGTCCATTGGCATCTTGAGAAATGAGTGCCGGTGAACCTGCATGCTCTATTCCAAAACCCACATTTGGCTCTGATGGTCTGGTATCCAAAAACAATCCTTCCAAACGGGGATCCTGCAAAACGGGTTCGGTCCAGAAGCTTGGCAGGAAGAAAGTGGCAGGACCTTTGAAGTTTGTCGTGTTCAAAAATAAAGTCCAGCATTGGTTACCTGTTTGGATTGTGGTGCCATGGGTGTTTTGGAGAGGGTCGGTCAGGGGTAAGGGCAAATATCCATATCCCAGCTTTTCTCCATTCAGGCATTGTGACATATTGAGGCCATCGGGAGCCCAAAGAAGCCTGTTGGATAATTGTGCTACGCCATATTTTCCACCGGGTGTACTCCAGTCTCTGTGTCCACTGGACAGCAGGTCGCTTCTGCCTGCTCCAGGGCCATTGGCCCAGGCATAGAAATTGTACGATACCCCTCCCATGATAAACTTGGGAATTTTCGTACCAAAGCGCGTATCATGCCACCAGCCCAAACCCCCTTCGATGGTGGTATAAAATTGTGCAGGCTCCTTACCAGTTCTTTGTGTGGTCATCCAGCTGCTGCTTAAGCCTGTTTGGAAGCGTTCGGGGCCGGGATAATTTTTAAAAATGGGATAAACCGCACTGTACATGGTGTATCCGGACCCAAAAGTTTTATCCGTGATATTTTCAGTAGATATCCAGGTAAATCCACTTTTGGTGCCATCGACTAACTGTGCCAGGCAATTTTTTTGGGTGCCGGTAAGCAGGAGAATCCAGATGGTAAATAAAAAGGGAGTCTGGCAGCGTAGGAAACCTTGGATATTTTGGAATGAAAGAGCCATGATGGATTCGATTACAGAAGAAAAATGATTATGTATGGAACACAAGGTAAGATTTTAGCTCAAAATTTAGCCTAGAAATCATGATGAGTGATAAAATAGCAATTAACGATTTCGTCCTGGAAAAGGACTGGCTGATTCATACAAAGCGGAAGGAAACATGATAAGGTTTCAAGGGGCATGTAACGCCACTCTGCAAGGTGTAGACTGTGCCTGCTCCTCAGTGTTGGGATGGCTTGGCTATGATTCTTACAATTACTGTTGATTTGATTTGGATATTTCAGAAATTTGGTAGGTTTGATTCTGCCATTTCAAATTAAAAATTTGATATCGCAAAGACGTAGGCGTAGCCTACGCTTAACGCTGCTAGGCGTAGGCTGTGCCTACGTTATAGTGTTGCCATGGCTATGCCATGAATCTTAATATTACTGTTGATTTGATTTGGATATTTCAGTTATTTGATAGGTTTGGTACTTCGAATTCAGATTATAAATTTGATATCGCAAAGACGCTGACGCGGCCTGCGCCTGGCAGGGTCCATGTCAATTTCCGCCTACAATTTCGAGTACATCGCCTACCAACTTGCTTCCTTGCTGTTTATTGATTACTTACATGCGGATGGTTTAAAACAAGTATCATTATAAATGCTTGAGTCAGATTACAGCCTGATAGTAAAAATATACCAGCTTTCTTACATTTGCAACATCAAGCAGTTAAATAGTCAAAATGAAAAAAGTAGTGTACAACCGATATGGCGGTTTCGATGATTTGCAGATGAGTGAAGTGGATATTCCCGCGATCCAGCCGGATGAATTGCTCATTAAAGTAAAGGCGGTGGCCATCAACCCATTGGATTGGAAAAAACTGGAAGGTCAACTCAAGATCATCACCGGTAAAAAATTTCCAAAGGGCATTGGTTTCGATTTTTCAGGAGTGGTGGAAAAGGCAGGTAACAATGCAACTAAATTTAAGGCTGGAGATGCTGTTTTCGGTACGTTGGACGCCATGAAAGGCGAAGCATTGTCGGAATACATTGTGGTCAGGCAAGATACTATTTGCAAAATGCCTGAAAATGCTTCTTTTGATGCAGCTGCCGCCATTTTGACAGCAGGTACCACAGCCATTCATTTATTAGACAAGTCCAGGATAAAAGCAGGGGACGAGCTTTTAATCAATGGAGCCAGCGGGGCTGTGGGTATGATGGCCTTACAACTGGCCAGTCAAAAGGGCGTGAAAGTCACCGCGGTAGCCAGTGGAGCAGGACTCGATTATATCCAAAAATGGAATCCCACTGCCACCCTGGATTATAAAAAGGATGAGGTAGCCAACACATCAATAAAATTCGATGCGATCTTTGAGCTGGCGGGTAGTTTACCTTTCAGTAAAGCGCGAACTCTGTTAAAGCCCAATGGTATTTGTGTCAGCACCTTGCCCACTCCTGTCGATATGCTGAAGGCTTTTTTTAATAATTTGATCTCGACCAGGAAAAATATCATTATACAAGCAAAACCCAGCCAGGAAATTTACAGCGAAATAAGTGACTGGCTGATTCATCATAAAGTGGAAATGCCGATAGCCAAAACCTTCCCCATTCATGAATTTAAAGAAGCATATCGATTTGCCAAGAAGGGAGGGATGATCGGAAAGGTAGTTTTTACCATTCAATAAAGGACAGCCAGTATTTAGGTAGGGTAATTGAGGGTATCATCGCACTGTATTTATTTTTAAGCTGCGAGATCTTTTAGTGCGTTGCGTGTATCATTCTGGCAATAGCGGTTCACTTCTTATGAGTAAATAAGACATCGTCCTGCCGTAATTGTGATCCATGCTATCTACTGTTTTGATCTTTATTCGTACAGGAAGGGTTCGTTTCCTTCTGCCATTTTTCGGACATTTTCAAGGACTTGCTTCATGTATTGTTTGTAAAATACTTTAGCGAAAATCCATTGTAAAGGGATAAATAGAATTCCTTTTCCGTGGATGGTGTAGTCATATTGGATTTGTATTTTTTCAGGTTCAATTTCAGTGGTGGTCCATTCAAATGTGAATTTCCAAATGTTCAGCATCCAGGACTTAAAATTCCCTACTTCTACTTTCCAGTATTTATTTTCGATACGTTCAAGTACCTCATCCGTTGAAACTTCTCCACCTTTAAAGGTTAATGATTTGGCAGCGTAAATATTTTTGATGGAGCCGACTTTACCCCAATTCTCGTCATGAGTAGTCTTGGTTACTCTTGGCATGAGTCCATATCCAGTGTGAACTTTCGTTACGTCACACAATATGGGGGCTTTAAATGCTCTTTCAAGCGTACAATGGTAGATTGAAGTGGTATGTATTTTAAAGTTCATGGATCAGGTATATTTTAGATTTATTCTTTTTTGATTTTCGCTCTCAATTCAGTTAACTTGAGTTGTTAGGTTAAATTGGATGTCAAGAATTTCCAGAGTTGCATAGTCGTGTTTATTATTAAAAATTCATGCTAAGAACCTCATCAATAATGCGAAAAGATGTCATAGGAACCACTGTACTGCCACTTTTGCCAATCCACTTTCAGACGTTTTTGCTTCTTTTCTCGTCAACTTGTTTTCTTAGATCTGCTTTTAGTTCTGTCGGCAGATCGTCCCAATGCAAGTCAAGCAATGCACCTTGAAGTGAATACAAATAATAACAAACGGGAAATGTCTTGCCGGGATTTTTTCTGCGTATACTTTGATATGCTTTTACCGGTGTCATATGAGCAAGGTCTGCAAGTGTGAAAACGCCTATTTCATTTAGATGTTTTTCAATCGTTGCTCCAATATTTTTGGCAGCTTTTAAATTGTTTGACGAGTGCATTTTCATACCTGTTTGTCTTGCGGTGGTGAATATTTTACGATGTCAATGCCAATGCCATTCGGGTCTTGAATAGCAAAATGTCTGTCGCCCCAAGGTTCATCCCTTAATTCCACTTTAATTTCAACATTTTTCTTTTTAAGCTTATTGTAAATGGTGTCCACATCATCGACTTCCAGGGTCAGGTACATTCCTTGTCCATTGAATGGTTGATGAAAGAATGATTGTTGTGTAGGATGATAGGGAATTAGAAAACTGATTTCTCCTTGTCGGTTAGGTGTGTGTAGTAAGAGATAAAATTCGTTTTCGAAAGTCACTCCAAATCCTAATTTTTCTGTGTAGAAAGCCTTGCTCTCAGCTAGCCTTTCTGTAAGAATACCGGGGTTTAGCTTCATACCTTTAATGTTTTTATGTTAATGGATGGTGCAAAATTACAGGCGGTAAAGACCATAGGCTTGTAAAAAACGGACATTCTATCTTCCAAAAGCTTTGCTGGGGGTGACGCCATAGAAATTTTTAAACTCCTTAATGAAATGGGCTTGGTCGTAGTACCCAAGGTCAAAGAATATTTTGTTGTTTCTCAGACTTTGTGTGGATGGTTTTGCATTTAGAATATTTTGGAATCGTACTACCTGGCTGAAGGTCTTGGCAGTATCCCCAACATAAAATTCAAAGTAACGTCTGAGCTGTCTTGGGCTTAATCCTGTTTTTAGATCAGTCTGTACATTTACGACCCCAGAGTTTTTTAATATAATGTATAAGGCATCCTGGAAACGGATATCCAGGGAGGTATTGGATTTTGCGGTTGCGTTCAGGAAGTATGTATCAAGTTTTAGTTTGATTAATTCAAATTCGTCCTTAATAGAAAAATTTTCAGTAATAAATTTAGATGTTTCGTTTAATACTATTTCAAGTCGTTCATAACGATTACTTAATTCTTTTGCATTAATGTTAAAGAGTAATGGAAAAGTTGTAGGGAGAAAACGAATACCTACGTAGTAAAAAGAATTTTCAAGCGGGAACTCAGTATATTTTTTGCAAAATCCCATTACGAAATTTTCAGAAGGCTTATCTAATTGGAAGAAAATATCAATACAACCATCAGCAACAACTCTGTAGATAAATGGGTAAGAGAGTTTTTCTATTGTTTTTAACTCCCAATAGCAATAAATAACGCTAGAAAGCCTGTCGTCAGGTGATATTTCGCGATACGAAACACCTGGTCCAGCCTGTTTTACGGTGGGTTGCACAGGTCGGTAGAGTTGTCTTAAATTGAAGTCATTTTGCACAGTTTAAGCCTTTTTATCATTATCCCCAACGAAAAGAAACTTTATTCCCCCAACAGTATGAGGGATTGGATTCACTTTTCGAGCTTGCCCAGCTGTAAGCGGGGTAGAACGAGCCCCGGTTCCGGGACTGGCATTTTGGAATGACAGGATACCAGAGCCAGGGTAAATGGGGTCCAAAATCACTAATTAATCCCTGCTAAGATAATGGATTTCGCTCAACATCATATAAAGTGGAAGTGAATTAACTTACCGGATTATAGGATTGATTTAAATCTATCTGAATTTCAATAAAATGTAAAGTTTGTTCATTCGTCATGGCTGCAGCCTCTGTGTTTTAAGTTTTTCAGTCTTTTGTACTGAAGTAAATCCCCACAGTTATTAGCTCGTAGTTCTGAGAAAGACAGCCGGCTGCACTTTAGCTGGATTTAACCCATGCATCCTGAAAGGTGATCAGAATAAATAAATAATGGCAGTGCCTGGTTTGGCCGGTTGGATGTTCCTGTGAGCAGATCTTCCTGATTCGGCAGTTTGACCACATGCATCGTCTTTGGTGCAATTGCAAGATTAATACGACCGTGATGGGGATCTAGACAGATGGAAATGGGATACAAAGCATACTGACGTGGAAACAGGCTGTCACCAGCTGCGTTTCCTTGTCAGTCATTTGTGATGTTCTCTATTCTTTTTTGTTGATTTCATTTGCAACATTATGTTCTTTGGAAACAAGCACATAGATAATGGTTACTTCACTTAATAAGTATGCTGTCCGAATAGTTGTAAGTTGATGTTGGTAGAAAATTGGAAGACCAATGGTGAAAATGCAATACATCAGATTTGCAATATTTATAGCCTTAATGAAGGGTGACCAGTTGGCTTTAATAATAAAAAAACATTTTGTTGAATGAATACAGAATCAAGCTTCAATCAAAGAGAGGTCAGTCAAAGAAATTTCTGACATTCCAAAGTTTTCGTTATTATTTCTCAATACTACAAACAAAAAAATGCAGTAGTCAAAGGCCCTATCCTGTCTATTAGGAACACTGTTTTTGGCTGTGAGGATATCTGTTTTATAATCTTTCTTAAAATATTTATCATATAAGCTGAAAATTACAGTATCGCCAAATGTAAATTAGTCCTTTTAGGTGTTTGTGTGTGTTTCTAACGTTGGAGCTAACTGTTTGTCGCTTTGTGAAGGCGGGGAGTTTTAGCCCTAAACTTCAATAGATGCACAAAGCTGGAATGGAGCAATCATAGTCATGGAAGCACGAAACATCTACTTTTGCAGCACGGTAGTTAGCTGCTGGCCTTATCTATGTTTTAGTAGCCATTTTATTAATTCATCATTGTTCACAATACTCCATGAGTGTGGATGTCTTCTATTGCCTGGTTTTCTATAACCTTTATTCAGGGTCGTTATTAATTCTGCATTTTTATTTCCAAGTCTGTTTAGTTCATTAATCATTGCAGAACATTCGGTTGCGTTCATACTCGTTAGGTCTGCACCACGTTCTTTTAACCACCAATTGATGTCTGGTTCTGTGTATATTCTCAAGGATATATCGATTATTTTTTTAATTTCTGTCTGTGCCGTATCTGAATATGAGTAAGGAGAAAGCTTGTAATATTCATTAATTTTTGTTTGTGGATTTCCGCCCGTTTCTTTTTCTATTCTGTCAATCATATATATGCTCTCAGGATTGGCTTCTCTATCTTTTGAAAGTCTTATTTCTCTTTTGGCTGAATTATAAAATCTTTCAAAATCAAGTGGTGGATCAATAGCAAAGACAGCTGTTGGCTTTACAATTGAGTTTTCGGCATATTTGATCGCACAACTTCCGCCAATTGAAAAGCCACCTATATAAAAACTTGGGTTGGCTATTTTATTTTTGGAAGTTACATCATCTATAATCTTTTCAAGGCTTTCTTGGCTTAAACTGTCTACACCAAAAGATAATACGCCGTCTTGAAAAGTCGGGATTATTGTCAAAATTCCATTTTGAGCTAATTTCTTTGGCAGGTCAGTTTGTCGTAAAACATTTTCTGCTGTTTCTCGAAAACCTGGAATAAGAAAGCAGTATCCTGTACAGGGAATTTTAGGAGGAAAAATTATTATGTAGCAATTTTTTGATGTGTCAGATTTGTCAAGAAAAACTTTTTCTATTTTTGGTTTGAAATCTTTCTGTCCATTACAAATATTTGTAAGAAGTGAAAACATCAGAATTATAATGAGCCTATTCATCGGTTTTTATTTTTATTGTTTTATGTCGTCCGTTACTATTAATATTAGCCTTGACGCCTTGGCGATGGGCGGGTATTTGGGAACCATCACTTCTGTATTTGCCCAATTGCCCAATAGAATTGCTAATGTTGAGTATCCAACTGTCAGCCCCACTATTGTCAATTATATTTCGTGCGTTCGCTTTTATTTTCTTCATGCCAATTCATCATTTCTCTTCTAATGCTTTGTTCACTTGTCGTGTCGGTCAATAGTTGTCTGTAACTCATTTTTCTTATATCCAAACAATACTGAACCAGGGTCCAATAGCTGAAGTATTCTCTGGAAGTGATGGTGCTGTCATCAAATGCTATTTCCCAAGTATTTTTATCTGTTTGATTTAGTCTATCTATATTATTTATTAAGTTTTTCTGATCTGCATATTGCCTTGAAATATATTCAGCATAGCCTTCCCATTTCCAATTGTCAATGTTAGAAATGGGTTTGGATTTCCATAATCCTAATTGGTCAAACTGTAGACAATGTGTCATTTCGTGAGCTAATAGTTGTGTTAAGTTCCATTTGTATCCGTTTAGTTCTAAATAATTTTCTTTGCAGTTCATTTCCCCTTGTAATACTACTTTGTCATAAAAGCCCCAGGCAAACGCTTGGCCTCTTATAGCTTTAATTAAGTCTGTATATTTTGAGCCATCATTTAAGCAAATGTCTAGTTTAAGAGGTTCGTTGTAAAATTCACTTGTTTTCAGCAGATTTGTGGCATTGTCTAGTTGTGAAGTCAACAATGGATCAAATTTAGCATGGTGATAAATTGTAAGATTGTTATGTTTCGTTTTGTTAGCATAAGACAAAATAGGATTTATAGCGATTATCGACACAAGACTTGCTATAAAAAGTACTGCTAATGCTAATCTCAATATCCACTTAATTACTTGTTTTTTCATGCGAAGTGTTTATTTCATATGATGCGGTAATTGTTCAGGGCTTGGTGGGTCATGGAGCACAAAACTGGAAACCTTTAACGTTATTTAATACAGCCAAAAGGTTTCAGGTTTGGTTAATTTGAGGCGAAATGGCGCCATCACCTCGGCTGACTCAAATTTGGTGTTATGGCTTGCTCTTTTTTTTCTTCATGGCTTAAATCTTTCAAATGAATTTCCGTTGAATTTAAATATTCCGTTTTCAGGTGTTCCAAGCCATAATTCGCCTTGATTGTCCTTATACATGGAAACTAAATTAACGTCTTTCGTACCATCTTTAACTGAGTAATTTGTGATGTTCTTGCCGTCATATTTGTAAACTCCCTTGTCCCAAGTGGTCAGCCAAATATTTCCGTTATTGTCCTCTATGATGTATGAATAGTAAACGTATTCGTCACCGCCAAATATTTTTGCGTTTCCAATTCCGTTGGTCTTTTGATATTGAAGTCTGTCGCTTTTTGTTGTTTTGTCAAAGTCAAAAATATAACGATGCCAAGTGTTGCAAAACCAAAAACCACCTTCCCTGTCTTCAAATATTGAACGAATACCAAATGTTCCACCGTTTAAACCTATTGTTAAATCTTCTTCATACATCCATTTGATGGATTGTCCGTCAAAACGGCAAGCACCAAAAACTGAGGTGCCAAACCACATGGTACCTTTTCGGTCTTTATAAATACAATAGACTTCATAAGGACTAAAAAATGGATTGATGCCTTTTGCATAAATTTCATCGTGTAGGTAATGTTTTGGGAATTCTAATTGAAACAGATTTTTTCCGTCAAAGCGATAAGGTCCGTTTTCGTTTCTTTTGCCCAATATGTTAAACCACAGATCATTTGGTTCTAATTTCCAGTCTTTATTTTTTATAGGTTGCAAAGTCGTAAATTGTTTTCCGTCAAATTTGTTGATACCACTAAGTGTTGAGAAAAATATATTGCCGAATTTATCTTCTAAAATTTGTCTTATACTATCGTTGCATAGTCCGTCTTTGGTCGTAAAATTGACGATGGTTTTGCCGTCAAAACGATACACACCTTCGCCATTACTTCCAAACCAATAGTTGTTCTTTTTGTCTTGAAACACATACCACGAATGGTCGCCAAGTTTATTTATGGTGTCTCCTTGTGCCATTTTTTGGCTTGAATCTTCAGTTGTTGATGCTTTATTTTTTGTCTGTCCGGTGCACGATGTCAATTGAGTCAGAATAGTAAAAATTAGGAATTTGTTTAATTTCATTTTGTTCAAAGTTTTGAGAGTTGCATCAGAGTGGCCACTAATTTATTTCGATGGGGGAAGGCAGGTATTTTAAGACCGAACTACAATTGAATTAGTACGGTTCAAATATAACAAAAAAGTTCTATTGAGTTACTCCAGTCCGCTTTAGACATTACCTGGTCAGCAGTTCGTTTTTATTTCGTTAGGGTATAAAAAAGGTTTGTCTAAGAGTATATTTTCCATTGCAATTATTATTTGTTGCTCCAATTCTAAATTCTTAGGTTGATTACATAGTGAAATAATAGAATATCCTTTGTCTAAATATAAAGAATTGTAAGTTGAATACCCAGGCCAGCTGCCTCCATGGAAAATTATTTTTCCTGTATCTAAATCATTATTGATTAGCCACCCCATACCATAGTCAATTATTTCCTTTTTCAGGGTTATGGTATTTGCTGTCATTAGTTCAATTAGCTCCCTGTCCAGGATACTTGGATTCATCACTTCATTGTTCCATTTCAGGATATCTAGTATAGACGAATTTACTGTGCCGTCACCTTGAATGCCATCAAAGTAGTAAACAGCATTATATTCGGAATTATTGTCAGGCAGTTCATATATTTCTTTCTTTTCATTGTAAATTATGCCAAACGCATAATTAGGTATCTCTCTTGGTTTCCAACGTCTATTATAAATAAATGAATTATTCATATTAAGTGGCTTGAATATTTGTTCCTCCATCTTTTTATCAAATGAGGTGCCGGTTATAGTTTCAACCAGTAGTGCCAATAAGACATATCCTGTATTAGAATATTCCCATTTTTGATTTGGTTTAAAATGGGTTTCCGGCTTATATTTAATAATCAGGTTTAAAACGTCTCTATTGGTTGCTATTTTTCTTTTGTCCCAGTATTGGTCAATTATTTGAAAATATTCTGGTAGACCTGATGTGTGAGTTAATAGACTTCTTATTGTTATTCCTTCATAGGGAAAGTTCGGTAAGTAATTCCTGATATCATTATCGATACTTTCATTTTTATTTTTGATGGTTTTCAGGACAGTGTATGCAGTGAATTGTTTTGAAACCGAAGCAAGCTCAAAGATTGTGTTTTGATTATTTAGGCTGTTCTGTTTCATATCATTGGTAAAGCCAAAAGAACCGGAATAAATAATCTCGTTCTTGTTTGCTGCACATAGATTTCCGTTGAATAAATTATTTAGTCTGATGTGATGGTCTAGTTTATCAAAATTAGATTTCATCTTTTATAATTGTGGTTAAAGAAGATACGCCAGTGGTTTCCGGCTATGCGTTGGCAGGATTTGTGGTCACTGAGCTGCCTTTGAAGATTTGAGATTTAAATTTGGCGGATTTCTGTCTTGTTAAGCACGAAGTCCATGCTTGGGTATGGGTGATATTAAAGGCTTTCCCTATTCCATAAAAATGTCGCATTTTATATTTTTGTTCGTTTGGATTGAGCATTTTGATTAGTTGGCTTCAATATTCTGAAATAATATTTCGTGTTGTTTTTTAAAAACCCTTTGCAATATGAATTTAATCGGAAGTGGTGAATAAAAGTGAATTATTTCGTCGATAATTGTACAATCATTGTATGATTTTAAATAGAATTTCATTTCTATTTTGGTTATTTTAAAAACTATCGCACGGATAACAATAGTTTTATCTATAGGGCATTTTTCAAGGTTTACCGGATAAGTAAACGAAAATGGAATTTTCCCAAATTTTAATGTCTCGTGAACTAAGTATCTTTCTTGGCCAATTTTATCTATTTTAGAGATAAGGGGATGTGCAGAAGCAAATTTTTGCATATCGGTCAAGTAGTCATAAGTATAGTCGATGTTTTTTTTTATTTTAAATGATAGTTTCATTGTCTTTACTATTTTTCTTTGTTGTAGTTGGGTTTCCAATAACGGCCAGGGATATTTGACAGCAGACTGATTTGGCAGATGTCAGTATATCCAGAATTAGTGCGAATTTTTCATTTTATTGGCTGCTTCTGTATATTCTATATAGACAATTCCATCGTATGATAAAGATAAATTGGTTTTAGTATATCTGTTCATACATCCTTTTTGACCATAACACCCCATAATATCAGAAACGATCTGCTTTTTTGAAAACCAATTGGGTTTTGAGCCGCTTAAATCAATTATGCAATCCTTTCCTACAATATTTGAAAGAATATGGCCCAAAGAACCCTTTGCTGAAGGTCCAATGGTTAATTCTTTGAAAACAACTTCCTCTTCTGAAATTTCAAACCCTAAAATATTTCCTTGGTTGAATTCATATCCTATCGCGTAATATTTTGCACCAAATTTTTGTTCCAACCAATAGCAGGTTTCTTTTTCTTTCGGATTCTTAGTAATGTGCCCATTATGAGCGGAAATCACCATTTTTATATTTTCGCCTTCTATGTCAAATATGTGTTGGATATTATTTGCCATAAATCTGGCGCGATTTAGTCCATTTTGATTTTCATTATTTCTTTCGGTATCACAAAAATAATTTAAGTTGTTCAATACAGTTAAAGTTGTCTTTTTTAAAGTTGTATTTTGATCTGACTCAGAGATTCTCTTAGTATATGAAGTTATAAAATTCGACAATAGCGGATGTATTCGTTGAGCTGATCGCTTGTCCCGTGTGCGTTGCAGTTGCAATAAATCATCCAGAAGTGATAGTTCTTCATGGCTGAGCTTATACTGTATAATGTGGCTTATGGATTTCAAATAATCTACACTTCCTTTAGACATTTGGCAATCAAATCCATAAAACATGATTTGGTTTTCTGGTGATTTATTCAAATTATATGCTCTCATCCACTCAATTAGTTCTAGGAATTCGTCTATTTGCCAGACACCATAGTTCAGATTTATCAGGCTTTCTTTTGCACTACCCGTTCCATTTAGGACATATTGATTTATTTTTAATGATTCTGAAAAGCCGGCTTCCAATGCAAAAATTCTATAACCTTCATTTTTTACAAGCCATTTAAAACTGTTAATTTTATGTTTAAAAAAACTTCCTTGACCGTGTGACGCTTCACCAAAACCAATTATTTGCAATTCTGGTTTTACTACTATACATTTCATTCCATAGGTGCTATCAATATTATAGTAATGCTCCTTTATCCAGTTCTCAATCGGATGTATCTGTGCATGTAAACATTGAGTACTGTAAATTATAATTATTACTAGGTATTTCATTTATTTTAATATCTATTTAAGTTA
>Ga0116143_10003265_pt1 | contig 16550 bp, 12 predicted proteins | sample AD_UKC034_MetaG_FD_89745 | JGI IMG/M metagenome (GOLD analysis project Ga0116143, IMG submission 89745) | Active sludge microbial communities of municipal wastewater-treating anaerobic digesters from USA - AD_UKC034_MetaG | ecosystem: Engineered > Bioreactor > Anaerobic > Digestate | place: USA...
ATTGAAACCACCTTTCAGGTAACCGATAGTAAAGTCGTAACCTACCCGGGCCAATCTGGTTATTACTTCATCTTCACGACCTTCATCTGTTACTAATAATATTTCCTGTTTGATATCTGGAATCATAGCACCTACCCAAGGTGCAAACTGGCCATCAATACCGATATTGATAGAATTGGGTACAAAACCTTTGGCAAAGGTTTGCGGATCTCTTGTGTCCAATATCAAAGCACTGGTTTCATTGGCTGCTGCTTCAAAAGCATCCGGGCTTAGTGCATGCTGACCTCTTTCGAGTACTTTGTCAATACTTTCATATCCTTGTATATTCATCATTACATTCAACGGGAAATAAGCCGGAGGGGCCACTAGTCCTGTAGTTACTTCTTTAATAAACTCTTCTTTGGTCATATTGGCCCGGAGAGCATAGTTTGTTTCTTTCTGATGGCCCAATGTATCTGTAGTTTCTTTGCTCATGTTCTTACCACAGGCACTTCCGGCTCCATGGGCAGGATATACGATAATATCATCCGCCAGGGGCATTATTTTATTGCGTAAAGAATCGAACAAATAACCCGCCAGTTTATCCTGTGTCAGTTCGGAGGCTACTTTTTGTGCCAGGTCAGGACGGCCTACGTCACCGATGAACAAAGTATCACCTGAGAATAATCCTGCTTCTTTTCCATTTTCATCTTTTAACAGGTAACAGGTACTTTCCATAGTATGACCGGGTGTATGCAACACTTTCAGCGTAACATTACCTACTTTAAATTCTTCACCATCTGTAGCAATATGTGCTTCAAATGCCGGCTTTGCATTCGGGCCATATACAATCGGAGCTCCTGTTTTTTTGCTCAGATCAAGGTGACCACTAACAAAATCAGCATGGAAGTGTGTTTCAAAAACGTACTTGATCTTTGCATTGTTACGTTCGGCCTTCTGTATATAAGGCTCTACTTCACGAAGCGGATCGATAACAACAGCTTCGCCATTACTTTCTATGTAATAAGCACCTTGTGCCAGGCAACCGGTATAAATTTGTTCTACTTTCATTTAAAATGTTTTTTTTATTATTGAATATCAAATTTCGTATGCTGCTAAGTCCTGTACAGTGACATCAATCACAATCAATGACCACCGCCGCCGGGGAAGAACAATTCTTTAACAATAATGTAAACACCCATTACCAATACAAACCAGCCAAACCCTTTTTTTAGCTTATCGCCATCTATTTTTTTGCTCAGTGCATCACCAACGAAAATACCAGCTATGGCCAATGCAGTAACACTCAGTAATAATTTCCAGTCCATAGTAAAATTGGATAAATCACCCGTAAATCCGATTAAAGATTTAGCTGCTATGATCAGTAAAGAAGTTCCGACAGCCTGTTTCATAGGAAGCTTACTAAATAATACAAGAGCGGGTATGATGAGGAATCCTCCACCTGCACCAACCAGACCAGTTAAAACTCCTACGACAGCGCCTTCCAGCAGTATCATAGGGTAATTGAATTTTTGTTCTCCATTTTCTGTTTCTTGTGTTTTCTTTTTATCACGGATCATAGATACAGACGCAAAAACCATGAGAATAGCAAAAAGCACCATCATCAGGATACTTTTGGTAACCACAAAATCTCCGATATTGAAAACTTCTTTCGGTATCCCGGGAACGATAAATTTTCGGGTAGCAAAAACAGCAGCAATAGATGGGATGCCGAAGATGATGGCAGTTTTCAGGTTCACCATTCCCTGCTTGTATTTTGGAACAACACCCACAAGGCTGGATGACCCCACTATGAAAAGTGAATAGGCTGTTGCTAAAACAGGCTCAACGCCAAATAAGTAAACTAATACAGGAACTGTAAGAATAGAACCACCCCCGCCAATAAGTCCAAGTGAAATACCAATTATAAGGGAAGCAATATAGCCGATGATCTCCATGTAATATTTTTTGCAAGATTAGATGAAAGACCACTTTTACAATGTGACAGAAATCACAGCGTAATCAGCTACGGCACAAGCTCAATCATATTGCGATGAAGCTTTACAAGATTTCTCTGCTCCATCTTTTTCAGCAGCCTGGAAATTACTTCTCTTGAACTGTTCAGGTCGTCGGCAATCTGCTGGTGGGAAATATCAATACTTTTTTTACCTGTTTTTTCTACATATCGTTTAAGATAAAATTCAAGACGTTCATCCATATTCCGGAAAGCGATATTATCAACTACTGATAGTATTTCATCAAAACGGTTGCGATAGGTCTGAATGACAAACTGATACCATGTTTTGTATTTATTCATCATATCATCCATTAATTGTACAGGTATCATCAGCACTTCAGAGTCTTCTTCCGCTACAGCCATTATTTCACTGGTATGCGATTGAAGGGCGCAGATCATAGAAACAGCGCAGGCCTGGCCCGGTCCAAGATAATACATGAGAAACTCACCTCCCTCCTGATTTTCACGATAGATCTTTACACGGCCTTCCAGTACAAGCGCAGTAGATTTGATATATTGCCCGGTTCTCATAATAACATCACCGGCATTGAAGCTTCGCTGTACTGCTTCTTTTTCAATAGCATTGATAAGTCCGGGTTCAAATTGGGGGAAGAGTTCTTTCCAGTTCATTTTGCAAAGTTAGGGGTCTAATATTTTTTCCATCTTCATACTTCTGCTGCCCTTGATGAGAATATGGCTGTCAGAATATTTCTGCTGTTTAAACCATTCGGTAGCCTGAACTGAGTTCTCAAATGTCAGAAAGGGGTGTTCGAATTTCAGAAAGTCGCCACCAACCAATACAACCTGCTTCCAGCGGTGATGATTTATCTCTTCGACAATTGCTTTATGTTCTTCCAGGCTTTCTTCGCCGAGCTCTGCCATGGCCCCGAGGATTAGTACTTTACTATCGGCATGCAGCTTTGCAAAGTTTTCAATTGCCAGTTTCATACTGCTGGGATTAGCATTGTATGCATCAAGAATAATTTTATTGCTGCCAGTTTCAATCAATTGAGACCGGCTGTTGGATGGAGTATAATTCTCTATTGCTTCTTTGATCTTATTATCAGGCACATTAAAGTATTTACCGATGGCAACAGCCAGTAGTACATTTGGTAAGTTATAATCACCCACTAACCTGGTTTTAATACGACCGGCCAAAGAGCCTTTAGTAATATTTACTTCGAGAAAAGGTTCATTATCCAGGGCCACTCCCTCAATATCTGCTGCAGCTGTGCCATACCTGATAATGTCTGGTATTCCCTTGCTCATTTCCTGTAAATAATCATAATCCCACATAACGAAAGCAGTTCCATTGTGGGTACGTAAATAATCATAAAGTTCACCTTTCCCTTTTCTCACCCCCTCTACGCCTCCAAAACCTTCGAGGTGTGCCTTCCCACAATTAGTAATGATCCCATGAGTTGGTTGCGTATACCCGCAATAGCCGGCTATTTCTTTCTGGTGATTAGCACCCATTTCTATAACCGCTATCTCTGCGTCCTTCTTTATTTTCAGAATTGTAATTGGAATCCCGATATGATTATTCAGGTTACCTTCTGTGGTATATGTTTTATAGGCAGAAGAAAGAACAACATGTACAAGCTCTTTAGTGGTTGTCTTGCCATTACTGCCTGTAATAGCGATAACAGGAATGCTTAATTGTTCCCGGTGATACCGTGCTAACTGTTGCAAAGTGGTTAGTACATCATCAACCAGTATCGTCTTTCCGGGTACTTCATAATCGGCTTCATCAATGACAGCATACACAGCGCCGGCATTTATTGCTTGCCGGGCAAAAGTATTGCCATTAAAATTATCCCCTTTCAATGCAAAGAAAATATCGCCGGGTTTTAATTGTCGGGTATCTGTCTGTACAGAAGGATATTGTTTATAAATTTTGTAAAGGTCTTCAATAAGCATATGGCAAAAGTAAAGTAGTGGGTAATAAAAAACCCCCCGTATCCGGAGGGTTTCTAAGATTTTATTTTATCAGCTTATCTTTTTTGTCTTTTAGTTTTGAAGTGCTGGCCAGTTTTACGCTTATTACCTTCAGGGCTGCCCATACGGTTCATAGCGCAACGGAAACCAAGAGTGCTTAGTGCCTGGTCTTCTTCAAGATGACGACGAGAACCAGGAGTTAACCAATATGCTCTGTCATTCCAGCTACCACCTTTGTAAACTTTTGATTTTTCCGGGTGAATTAGCGTTGTATTAGCATAACCATAAGAAGACTGTGATAACGAGTCACCATCGAGGAAGTCGATAACATTACCTCTTTGGTAGTTTCTGCGGTTTTTGCTTTCCTCATCAGTTACAGCTACCATCTTCACACGGCCAAGACTGTCTTTCTCATATCTTGTTGAAGGATCCATAGTAGATGGATCAGCAACATATAATTTTTTGTATTCATTACCGCGGAATGGTGCCGGTTGATCATCAAAATCGAGAGAAGAAAGAGGACGGTAAGTATCTTCCACCCACTCACTAACATTACCAGCCATGTTATAAATACCAAATCCATTTGGATAGAAAGATTGAACAGGAGCAGTGTAGAAGGCACGGTCATTTAGACCACCAGCCACACCGGCATTATCACCAGAGCCTCTTTTGAAGTTAGCCAGAAAAACTCCCTGCCAGCTTCCGCGACGGGTATCACGAAGCCCGTTTACGTTTTGTGACCAGGGATAAACTTGTTTATTTGACTGTAACTCTTCCCCTCTTTTACCTTCTTTAAGGCTGGGGCGGGGGTTTTGATTGATCAAACCATAAGCAGCATATTCCCACTCTGCCTCAAAAGGAAGACGGTAGTCAGGTGAAAGAAGACCTGATTCATAAGTTGGTGCAATTGGGGGTTGTCCCTTTTTAGATTGCATAGCTTTACCGGGAGGGGCAGTGTATAACCCTAATAAGTATGATTTGGTATTAAAGTTATTGTCACCCTGTTGTGCACCGGGTTTTTGATTGGCTTTATTGATATATCCTTTCTGAACCAGTGTCCCTTCGTTTACACGATCACTTCTCCAAAGACAAAAATCTTTTGCCTGTCTCCAGTTTACACCAACAACAGGATAATCGTTGAAACCAGGATGGCGGAAATAGAATTCAACCATTGGTTCATTATAACTTAACTCACTTCTCCACACCAGTGTGTCAGGCAAAGCACCTTCCAGTATTTTTGCATTAGCGGGATCAGTTGGGTCAAACACTTTTGTCAACCAGTGAAGATACTCACGGTAGTGAACGTTGGCCACTTCAGTACGGTCTATGTAAAAAGAAGGAACAGAAACACGACGGGGAATATTATTCCAGTCACCCATTACATCTTCCTCCGTTTGTCCCATGGTGAAGGTACCGCCTTCAACAAATACCAGACCCGGGCCAAGGCCCTGTTCTTTGGCCTTTGAAACCTGGAAACCACCCTGATTCTTATCATTGTAGTTCCAACCAGTTACATCGGACTTATCGTATTTCTTTTTGCCAAAAAGGCCTTTTCCTTTACAGGATGCCAGCAGCACCACACAGGATAGTAGGATTGTTAAGTTTCTCATTGTTTTTTGCATAAACCTATGAATTGGAATAATTTTAACGCCGGATGGGGTGAAATATTGCACCCTAAATAACTTTTACCTGCCGGAAATGCGAATATAGACAGTTTAGGTAAAAACGGATACGCAGAAATACCTTTTTTTAAACGGGAAATTCCCATCAGACCAATACGTTAGCACATGAAGTTGTTCCGGGATATTGTTTTGACAGGAATCCTCCTTTCAGGCTCTTTTTTAGCTCCTGCGCAACGAATTTATTCTACAAGTTCTGTACTGAGCAGCGGCAGTTGGTACAAATTAGGTGTAAAGCAAAGGGGAGTTTACAAGATTGATATTCCTTTTCTGGCCAGTCTGGGAGTAAACACTACCGGACTTTCGTCCAACTCGGTAAGATTATTTGGGAATGGTGGCGCAATGTTGTCAGAAGCAAATGCAGGACAATGGCTGGATGACCTCGCAGAAAACAGTATTCAGGTGGTAGATGGCGGCGATGGTGTCATTAATGGTACTGATTATATACTTTTTTATGCTCCGGGGCCGGATGAATGGAAGAAAGATTCGGTCAATAAAAGATTCATTCATCAAAAGAACCTTTACAGTAACGAGTCTTATTATTATTTAACTATTGGAGGGAATGGAGAACGGGTACAAAATACTCCATTGTCAGGCCCTCCGGCTATTACTGTAACCAGTTTTTCTGAGAGGTTCTTTCATGAATCAGATACCATCAATTTCCTCGCAAGCGGTAAGGAATGGTATGGGGAGGAATTTACCAACGCTCCGGGAAAAAGTTTAACAAGAACATTTACCGTTACTATTCCTGACATTCTTGTTAATACACCTTTATTACTGCAAAGTAATTGTGTAGCAAGATCAGTAGGTACCAGCAGCCGTTTTGATATTAAAATAAATGACCAGCCAGCGGGACAGCAACTCATTAATTCAGTTGGTGGTGGTCAGTATGATTTGTTTGTACAGCCTTCAACAGTATTATTATCCTCGACGGCTTCTCAAAGTAATGTCAGCATTAACTATACTTATGTGCCGGGAAGTTTTAATTCGCAGGGATGGCTTAACTGGTTTGAAATTTTTGCCAGGCGGAATTTGTCAATGAATGGAGTAGATCAGTTATTGTTCAGAGACTGGTTAAGTGTAGGGAATACTAATGCAGAATTTATCGTAAAAAATGCCACCTCTTCTACCCAGGTTTGGGAAGTTACCGATCCTTTGCACCCTTCACGAATGATAGGAGCTCTTTCAGGTACTGAATTCAGGTTTGTAAATGATTGTTCCCGCTTGAGAGAGTATATAGCTTTCAATAATAGTGCCTTTTTAATTCCTGCGGGAATAGGGAGAATCAACAACCAGGACCTGCACAATACTTCGCCAGCAGATTTTTTAATTGTCACCCATTCATCTTTATTGCCGCAGGCACAAAGGCTTGCACAATTTCATCAGCAGAAAAATAGCTTACGGGTGGTTGTAGCGACAACTGAACAGGTATTTAATGAATTTGGCAGCGGCTCTCCGGATCCTACCGCCATTCGGGACTTTGTAAAAATGTACCATGATAAGTATGGCACTAATACAGTTGATAAACTAAAATACTTATTGTTATTCGGAGATGCCTCCTTTGATTATAAGGACAGAATAAATAACAATACGAATCTTGTTCCTTCGTATCAAAGTGTTTTTTCTACCGATCCTCTGTCAACTTATGCCTCAGACGATTTCTTTGGATTTTTGGATGACAACGAGGATATCAATTCCGGGCTGGTTATTAATTACCTGGATATCGGAATTGGCCGTGTGCCGGCGAAAAACACAGCCGAAGCCAAAAATTTTGTAGACAAAGTAGAAGCTTATTTTGCCCCTGAGAGTTTTGGTCCCTGGCGAAATAATCTCACTTTTATTGCAGATGATGAAGATGATAACCTTCATTTGCAGGATGCCGAGACAATAACTACAACCGCATCATCGGCAGGAGCGGTGTTTAATCAGCGAAAAATATACCTGGATGCTTATCAGCAGGAGAGTGGGGCAGGGGGAAGCCGTTATCCGCAGGCCAATCAGGCTATTAATAACCAAATTTATAATGGTACTCTTATCTGGAATTATAATGGTCATGGCGGTTCAAGGAGACTGGCAGAGGAAACTGTACTGGATCAGGATATAGTGAACGGCTGGAGCAATACCAACCGGTTGCCATTGTTTATTACTGCTACCTGCGATTTTGCACCGTACGATAATCCAACAATAAACTCTATAGGTGAAAATATTTTGCTGAGGCAAAAAAACGGGGCTATCGCACTGATGACTACAACAAGGCTTGTTTTTGCATTCAGCAACCGGGTAATGAATAATAATTACGTCCAATTCGCTTTACTGCCTGATGCGAACGGCAAATACAGAACACTTGGGGAGGCAGTAAAAGAAGCAAAGAACTATACATACCAGACTTCAGGGGATATAGCCAACAACAGGAAATTTACATTATTGGGTGACCCTGCCATGTCACTTGCGTTTCCTTCTCTGGGAGTAAGGGCAACAAGTGTAAACGGTATAGCCGTTTCACAGGCCGATACATTAAGTACTGCTGAAAAAATTGTAATCGAAGGTGAAGTCATCGACATTTCGGGCAATGTATTATCAGGATTTAATGGTAATGTTTATCCGGTTGTTTTTGATAAATTTCAAACAATAAATACGCTTGGCAACGACCCCGGTAGCCCGGTTACCAGTTTTCAAACGCAAAACAATATTCTTTTTAAAGGTAAAGCATCGGTACAGAACGGGAGGTTTACATTCTCTTTCAAAGTGCCAAAGGATATTAATTTTCAATATGGTTTCGGGAGACTTAGTTTGTATGCTGAAAACGGTACACAGGATGGCAGTGGTCTTTTTACCAATTTTGTGGTTGGGGGAACCGGAAGTGGTATCAACAACGATAATGAAGGACCGGAAATAAAGGCCTGGTTAAATGATGAGCAATTTGTAAATGGCGGGCTTGCTAATCAAAAACCGGTGTTACTTGTTAAGCTTATCGATTCTTCGGGAATAAATACAACTGGTACCGGCATAGGCCATGATATTGTGGCTACATTAGATAACGATAACAACCAGTATTTCATCCTTAATGATTATTACCAGGGTGAACTAAATAGTTACCAGCAAGGTATGGTGCGGTTCCAGCTTCCCGAATTACCTCCGGGCCCACATTCAATTAAGATCAAAGCATGGGATGTATTGAATAATTCCAGTGAGATTACATTGGATTTTATTGTTGCAAATGATGCTGAGTTGGAGCTTAGCCATGTCTTGAACTACCCCAATCCTTTTACTACCAATACCCGTTTTTGGTTTGAGCATAACAAACCTGGGCAACAATTACAGGTACAACTCCAGGTAATGACGATAACAGGCCGTATAATAAAGACGATCATCGAAACAGTAAATTCTTCCGGAAATCGTGTCTCCGACATTCTCTGGGATGGAAAGGATGAGTATGGCGACAGGCCCGGCAGAGGGGTGTATTTATATAAAATCCGGGTAATATCATCAGATAAAAAGACAAAAGAAGTGTTGGGTAAGCTGGTAATTTTATGAAAAACCGGAATTTTGCACCTCAAAAAGAAATTTTAACAATAAAATCGAAAAGAAGACGTTTTTTCAGAAATTTGCCCGTTGGCTGACGCCTTCCGGGAACCTAAAAACCGTTGAGTACCACCTAAAATCGACAATTTTTTCGTTTCAGATAAAATTCTCTATTTTAGTTTTGTATTTATTCAAAAGCTCTATATTTACACCATTATTAAAAAATTTCTAATGAGACCAACTGCTTTAAAACTAACTGCCGGAATCCTGCTTTTTTGTGGATTGTCATCTGCTGTAAAAGCTCAGGTAGAACCAATTAACGTTGTTACAACTGCTGTTCCTTTCCTTCGAATTTCACCAGATGCCCGTTCGGGCGGTATGGGAGAACTTGGTGTTGCCACTTCTCCTGATGCTTATTCAGGTTTATGGAATATCGGTAAAGTAGCTTTCAATCAATCAAAAGGTGGAATAGGTGCTACTTATACACCATGGCTGAAAGATCTTGTAAATGATGTTTATCTCGCTACACTTTCCGGCTACTACAAATTCGATGAAAACCAGGCATTTTCTGGTTCTGTTCGTTACTTTAGTCTTGGTAATATTACTTTTACCGATAATCTGGGTAACGACTTTGGTAGTTTCCGCCCCCGTGAATTTGGTATCGATGTAGGATATTCCCGTAAACTTTCAGCAAAAAGCGGTGTAGGTATCGCTTTGAAATACATCAACTCAAATCTTGCTGGCGGTACTACTGTAGGTAGCACTACTTACAAAGCAGGTAGCGCTGTAGCAGCTGACCTGGCATACTATCATGATGGCAAGAAGCCTACAGGTAGTGGTTGGGCCTGGGGTGCAGTTTTGTCTAACCTCGGTTCAAAAATTTCTTATACCGATAATGCAGATGCTAAGGATTTCATTCCTGCAAACCTCGGACTTGGCGCTAACTATACCAGCAAATTCAATGATGTTAATTCAATCTCTTTCGGTGTTGAGGTTAATAAATTATTAGTACCAACTCCTCCTACTGACCCTGCTACTCCTCAGCAATTAGCAGATTATAGAAGTAAAGGTGTAGTCGGAAGCTGGTTCAGTTCTTTCGGTGATGCTCCTGATGGCTTCGGCGAAGAGCTGAAAGAATTCCAATTGTCATTGGGTGCTGAATACTGGTACAATAACCAGTTTGCCCTGCGTGCCGGATATTTCTATGAGAACAAAAACAAAGGTAACCGCCGTTATTTTACAACTGGTTTAGGTCTTAAGTACAATGTTTTTGGTTTCAACTTTGCCTACCTTATTCCAACAGGTGCTGGAGTAAGTCGTAATCCGCTTTCAAACACTCTTCGTTTCTCTGTATTGTTTGACCTCGACGGTAGTGCTAAAGCAACAAAATAATAAATTTTCTTCTTTTCAATATTTAGAGTCCCGGTAAAGCACCGGGACTTTTTTTATGTACCATGCAAATAGTAAGAGGCATTTCGTAAGGTAAGATGGCTTTTGATGATATTTGTAAAAAGAATTGATATGTCATATCGTATAGGATCAGGAGTAGATTTTCATCAGCTGGCAGAAGGCAGAGAGCTTTGGATAGGGGGGGTCAAAATTCCTCATCATAAAGGTGCGTTAGGGCATAGCGATGCAGATGTGCTTTTACATGCTATCTGTGATGCGTTATTGGGGGCTTTAAGCCTCGGAGATATCGGCGTTCATTTTCCAAATACTGACCCTGCATACAAGAATATTGATAGTAAAATATTATTGCAAAAAACAATTGCTTTAATACACCAGGAGGGTTTTGTTGTGGTAAATGTGGACAGTACTCTTTGCCTTGAAGCCCCTAAAATAAAATCCTATGTACCGGAAATGCAAAAGATCGTAGCAGATATATTAGGAGTTGAGAGAAAGGATATTTCTGTAAAAGCAACCACAACAGAACAAATGGGGTTTGCAGGAAGAGAGGAAGGGCTAATGGCCTATGCCACTGTGTTGCTCCGCAAAAAGGCATAGTAACGTTACTGATACTTATCTTTGCGGCATGGCCGGAATTGAAGTAAGAATTATTAATCAATCATCTAATCCTTTGCCGGCTTATGCAACAGCTGGTTCTTCAGGAATGGATATCAGGGCTAACCTGGATGTCCCTTTTACTTTAAAACCATTTGAGAGAATACTGGTGCCTACGGGACTGTTTATCGAGTTACCCGAAGGTTATGAAGCGCAGATTCGTCCAAGAAGCGGCCTGGCAATCAAGCAGGGGATTACTTGTCTGAATACTCCCCGCACTATTGACGCAGACTACCGGGGCGAAATTAAGATTATCTTAATCAACCTTTCAACAGAAGAACAGGTCATTCAGCATGGAGATCGTATAGCACAAATGATTTTTCAAAAGGTAGAGAAATGTACCTGGAATGAAACGGACAAATTAGCATTCACAGAAAGGAATGATGGAGGATTCGGCCATACAGGTAAGCAATAAAGGCGTTTAATTATGATCAGATTTCCAATTGTTTTTATTTTATTTACCTGCTTGCTTTGCTCCTGCAAGGATACCCGGAAGATTCAATCGGCCATAGTAAAAAAAGATTCTGTAGCAATTGTCACCCCTCCGGTTTACAATGGCAAAGAAGACTCACTTGCTTTTATAAGAGAAAGTTATAATCATATTCTTAATCATAAAATTGACTTTACTACTTTTTCGGCAAAGATGGATGTAGATTATGATGACCCAGATGGTAAGAAGATGGATGTAAATGCTCAGATCAGAATGTATAAAGACAGTATAATCTGGGTATCCATTACTGCGATATTAGGTATCGAAGGGTTGCGGGCATATATAACCCCCGATTCTGTCAAGTTGCTCGACAAGCAAAACAAGATTTACATTGCCCGCAGTGTAGCTTACTTACAGGAAATAACAGCTTTGCCCCTGGATCTCCCTTCCCTGCAGGACTTACTTATAGGAAACCCGGTGTTCCTTGATTCTAATATTACATCATATAGTAAATCAACCGGATCCGTTTCTTTACTTGGAATAAACGAAATATTCAAAATGCTGATTACGATAAGCGATCCGGAGAAACTCTTACAGAGCAGTAAGCTGGATGATCTTGATGAGCAGAGAAACAGGACCAGTTATCTTACTTATTCTGATTACGAGACAAAGAAGGGAGTAGCTTTTTCCAAAAAAAGAACCATTACAGTATCGGAGAAAAAAAAGCTTGGTATTAAGCTGAATTTTAAGCAATATGAATTTAATGAAACGTTAAGTTTCCCCTTTAATGTGCCGAAAAATTATAAGTCTGAATAGCCGGATAAAATTTATTTTGCATATTGCCGTTATCATATATCATTCCGCACCCTGTTTTTTTAACCCATATCCCATTTAGTATGAGAAAAAAAATAGTCTTACCGTTATTGTTCATTGGATTTGCCACTTTAATTTATGGTCAACCCGATCAGGATAAATCACAGCTGGAGAAAGAAAGGCAGGAAATTCAACGGGAATTGAAAGAAATACAGAGTATGTACAATAAGGTAAAGGGGCAAACAAAGCAAACCCTTGGCCAGTTGAATATGTTAAACCGGAAAATAAACCTGCAGGAACAATATATTGGTACCATTAATAAAGAACTAAGGTCCATTGATGATGATATTTATCTCAGTGAACTGGAAATCTACCGTTTGAATAAGCAACTGGATACACTGAAAACACAGTATGCCAGGACAATTGTATACTCATATAAGAACAGGAGTAATTATGATTACCTGAACTTTATTTTTTCTGCCGGCAGTTTCAATGATGCCATCAAAAGGGTAGCCTACCTGAAAAGCTACAGGGCATACAGGGAAAAACAGGTGAGTACAATATTAGAAACACAGCAATTAATAGCTCAGCGCAAACGGCAGCAATTGGTCAGAAAAGATCAAAAGAATGTTGCATTGCAAAGCCAGACCAAACAGGTGCAGGAACTGGCAGTGCAGAAAAAGGAAAAAGATGCAGTGGTCTCGCAACTAAAATCAAAAGAAAAGGAATTGCAGGGGCAAATAGCTTCCAAGAAGAAAAGAGACAGGGATCTTCAAAATGCAATTACCGCCATAGTAAGAAGAGAAATTGAAGCTGCGAAGGCTAAAGCTAAAGCGGAAGCTGATGCAAAGAGAAAGGCTGATGAAATTGCAGAAAAGAAAAACCCCGAGAAACCTTCAACTACAACAGGTCCCGCTACTACCCCTGCTACAACTGGCGCCACCAGCAAAAGAAATGAAGTAACGAAGAAACCTGATAGTTATCTTGATCTTAATGCAAAAGATGTGGCTTTAAACACCAGTTTTCAGGCTAATAAGGCAAGACTCCCCTGGCCGGTTGATAACGGAGTGGTAACGCTTAGGTTCGGTAATAATAAAATTGAAAATACCCTGTTGACATTTGATAATCCCGGTCTTACTATAGCAACGCCTTCTTCAGGAGTAGCTGTAAAAGCAGTATTTGACGGCGAGGTAAGTGGCGTCTATAACCTTGGAGATGGCATGGCTATTACCATCAGGCATGGAAAATATTTTACTACTTACAGTAATTTATCCGGAGTAACTGTATCAAAAGGGGCAACAGTTAAAACCGGACAGCAGATAGGAAGGGCCGGAAAAGACGATGATGGCAATGGAGGACAGGTTGATTTCATTCTTATGATTGAAACAAAAAATATTGATCCCTTGCCATGGCTGCGTCGTTGATAGTATAACTGTGAAAAATCAACATATTACAAAGCCACGAATTTTCGTGGCTATGTTGTTATAGAAATTTTTCATATAATTTTTCGTATAGGGGTACGATATTATGTATATCAAATTTCTTTGCATGTGCCGCGGCTCTTTCCTTAAACCCTTTTAATATCTCATCATTCTGCAAGATGGATAAAGCCTGCTTGCTCATAGTGTCTACTTCGCCTACATCAGCCATATAACCTGTTTCTCCCGGAATATTTATTTCGCCAAGGCCACCTGCATTGGTAGAGATAACCGGTACACCGGCCGCCATTGCTTCCAACGCAGCCAAACCAAAACTCTCATACTCTGATGTTAGCAGGAAGAGGTCTGCGATTGCAAGTATATCTTCCATTTGTTCCTGTTTGCCCACAAAGCGTATCTCATCACATACTCCCAGTTCACGGCTCAGATCTTCCGCTGTACTTCTTTCAGGTCCATCGCCAACAAATAATAGCTTTGAGGGTATTTGTTTATTCACTTCTGCAAAGATCTTTACCACATCCTGTACTCTCTTTATTTTCCTGAAATTGGAGGCATGGAGAAGGATTCTTTCTCCATTTGGGGCTATTACTTTTCTGAATGCATCAATCGGTTTTCTGCTGAAACGGCTAACATCAACAAAATTGACAATTACTTCGATCTCTTTCGTGATATGAAAATGCTTGAATGTCTCATCCCGGAGATTTTGTGATACAGCCGTGATAGCATCGCTTTCATTAATGGAAAAAGTTACTACAGGTGCATAGGTTTTATCTCTTCCAACCAACGTTATATCTGTTCCATGCAGAGTGGTGATAACAGGAATATTCTTACCCTCTTTTTTTAAGATCTGCTTGGCCATATAAGCTGCTGATGCATGAGGAATGGCATAATGCACATGCAGCAGATCAAGATCATTGTTTTTGATTACATCCACCATAGTACTGGCCAGTGCTGTCTCATAAGGAGGATAGTCAAACAACGGATAGGTAGGCACCTGTACTTCATGATAAAGTATATTGGGCGTAAACCCACCTAATCTTACAGGCTGCTGATAAGTAATAAAATGAACGAGGTGGCCTTTCTGGGCCAGGGCTTTACCCAGTTCTGTGGCCAGCACACCTGAACCTCCAAACGTAGGGTAGCAAACAATACCAATTTTCATAATTCAAAAATTCAAAGGACGTCTAAGGTAACGGTTTTAGACGGGTTTGGTTTACCACTCATCTTAAATAATTATCTTCATTTCTGATTTCAATTAGTTTTAATAAAATTCAGGCTCATGCGAAAACTACCATTTCTGTTATTGTTTGCTTTTACTGTTCAAATTTCCTTTGCCCAGACGGAAGACTCAATTTTCATTAAGCGTATTTCAGATGAAATACTGACAAATGGAAAGGCCTATGAGAACCTGAGGCATTTAACAAAAAAAATAGGTGCAAGACTGGCAGGCTCACCCGGTATGGTAAAATCAGAACAGTGGGGACTGAAAGTTATGCAGGAAAGTGGTGCACATAAAGCCTGGATGCAGGAATGTATGGTGCCGCATTGGGTGAGGGGCGGAAAGGATATTGCCAGCGCTGCCTACATACCTGAAAGGGGGGAAGTAAAAAGCGGCCCTTATCCAACATCAGTTAAGAAAGAACTGGATATAATTGCGCTTGGCAACTCTGTAGGTACAGGCAACAATACTCTTACAGAACAAGTAGTATTAGTTAACTCTTTTGATGAACTGGAAAAAAAGAAGGAAGAAGTAAAGGACAAGATTGTTTTTTATAATTATAAGTTCAATCCAACTTATATTAATACATTTTTATCTTACCGGGATGCTGGGCAATACCGTGGGCAAGGTCCAAGCCGTGCAGCAAAGTATGGAGCAAAGGCTGTAATTGTAAGAAGCATGAGTCATGCTGCCGATAATCATCCCCACACCGGAGCAATAAGATATGACAGTGCTTACGCAAAAATCCCGGCTGTTGCCATTGGACTGCAAGACGCTGACTGGTTGAGCGAGCAATTGCAAAAGCGAAATGTGATGGTAACTCTTAAAACAAATGGCCATTTCCTGCCCGATACAATCGGACATAACATTATTGGAGAATTAAGAGGTACAGAATTTCCCGATGAAATAATTACTGTTGGTGGCCACTTAGATAGCTGGGATAATTGTGAAGGCGCCCATGATGATGGGGCCGGCTGTGTACAGACAATTGAAATACTCAGGGCATTTAAAGCCATTGGATATAAACCTAAGCGGACAATTCGTTTTGTGTTATTTGCCAATGAAGAAAATGGCTTGCGGGGGGTAATAAATATGCAGAGGAAGCAAAGGCAAAGAATGAGAAACATATTCTCGCTATGGAAAGTGATGCTGGTGGGTTTACGCCGAGGTCATTGGGCTTTAGTGGAAGCGATGTACAATATGAAAAAGTACTTTCCTGGAAAGCATTGATAGTTCCTTATGGCTGTACAGAAATTAACAAAGGCGGTGGCGGTGCTGATATTGGCCCTTTAAACAGAGCTTTAAAAACACCAACAGCCAGCCTGAATCCTGATAGTCAACGCTACTTTGATATTCACCATGCCCGGAGTGATGTATTTGAAGCAGTGAACAAAAGAGAACTTGAATTGGGTGCGGTGAATATGGCTGCCTTTATATACCTGGTTGATAAATA
>Ga0116143_10003266_pt1 | contig 16536 bp, 19 predicted proteins | sample AD_UKC034_MetaG_FD_89745 | JGI IMG/M metagenome (GOLD analysis project Ga0116143, IMG submission 89745) | Active sludge microbial communities of municipal wastewater-treating anaerobic digesters from USA - AD_UKC034_MetaG | ecosystem: Engineered > Bioreactor > Anaerobic > Digestate | place: USA...
CCTGTGACTTTAACATTCCGGTTCTGTTCACAATGTCGGTAGCAGTGATCATTTCCTTACTTATATTGGAAGAAGGCGCTTGCTGTGCATGCATAAGAATATTACAGACACATACCTCGCGAAAGGTTAAGGAATGAACAAGCCGTTCATTTCTTACGGTTGCAGACAGTGTAAGCCAGGCATCCAAAAGTCCTTCACACAACTCAATTTTGTTATACTGTTCATGCATATATAATGCTCTCCTCTTAAATAGTTCACTATTTGAACTATATAATAAAATAACTTATCTGTCAAATAGTTAAAAAAAGTTGTTGACATTTATATCAGCAACCGATATAACGCGCTACGAAATAACGGTAGTCGTAATAACGAAGAAAAAAGTAGGAAAGAAAGAACAAATAAGAAAGTAGGAAAGAAAGAACAAATAAGAAAGGAGCAAATTATGGCAGGTACAAACAATGCATTAACAGAAGCAGTTTACTACATTCTGCTATCCTTGCAACAACCACTGCATGGTTATGGAATTATGCAAAAGGTAGAGGAGATGTCTGGAAAACGAGTGAAGCTGGCTGCCGGTACTCTATACGGAGCAATCAATGCAATGCTGGATAAACACTGGATTGAAGCTTTGCCGGAGGAATTGGACAGTCGAAAGAAAGAGTACGTTATTACCAAACAGGGCAAGGCTGTATTAACTGCAGAGATTGCGAGATTAAAGGAACTATACGAGAATGGAATAGCCGTTACAGAAGGCAGATAGGAGAATAGGATGAGTGAAACAAAGAGAAAATGGTTTTGGGCATGGGATTTTGATAAGGAAGAAAGCTGGATCAATCAAATGGCAGCAGCGGGAAAGGTATTATCAAAGGTAGGATTTACAACCTATACATTTGAGGAATGTGAGCCGGGTGAATATACGATCCGAATGGAATTGCTGGAGAATTTGAAAGATAGTAAGAGCAAAGAGGAGTATCTGGAATTGACTGGAAATTCCGGTGCTGAACTGATTGGAAAAGTGAATCGGTGGGCATATTTTAGAAAGAAGAGCAGCGAAGACGATTTTGAACTGTTTTCTGATGTGTCTTCTAAGGTAGGACATTTGAACCGACTGCGTGTATTACTGGCACTGATTGGAACAATGGAATTATTGATTGGTGTCAACAATACAATCCGCAGCTTTGATGTGTTACCAATGTTTGGGGTACCTATTGCAATTCTCTTGATTGCACTGGGCGTACTGATCCTGTTTGGATTCTGTCGAATTTCATATCTGAGGAGCCAATTGATTAAGGAAAATACACTTTTTGAAAAATGATTATAAATTATGGTTTGACATATACTATGCAAAAGTCCAAAAGGGAGTGAGTATATGCAAGCATTAGAACCATTGAACAAAGAACTTGGTCAGAATATCAGAGAACTTCACCAACGACTGCCAATCGGCAGAAGCTTCGACCTCGTGACAAGAGAACTGCTCCTGGGGGAGACGAAAGCATATTGGATTGGCGTGAATGGATTATGTAAGACGGATCTTCTGCAGCGGATTTTTTCCGATTTGCAGGATCCGTTTTTTGTGCAGAACGGAACCATTGAGAACCTGGAGCTGTATATGCAGTCAAAAATTGGTTATGCACAGACGGAGCTTGCCAAAGACTGGGATACGGTGATTCGTGCCCTGCTGAGTGGACCAACCATTTTATTTGTAGATGGATTTGAAGCAGCAATTATTCTGGATGTAAGGAATTATCCAACCAGAGGAGTTGCAGAACCTGATGTGGAGAAAGTTACAAGAGGAGCACGAGACGGATTTGTGGAGACACTGCTGTTTAACTGCAATCTGATTCGCAGAAGAAAAGTTGCTTTCATTGATTCGCAAGAAGCTGAAGAATCTGCAGGTTGACTGCCTGACAATGGGAACGAAGAGTATGGAAGAATTGCTGATTCCAAAGAAATGGTATCATCCGCTTCCGGCAATGCAATTAACGGAGAGACCTGATGTGGCAGGCAGTTATTTGATGGAGGGACATGTCCTTTTGATAGTTGACAATACTCCTTCGGTACTGGTGTTGCCCTGCAGTATTTTTCGGTTCACACAGAGCGTGGAGGATTACTATAAAAATCCTGTGGTGGGCAACTATTTCCGTCTGGTGCGACTGGCCTGTATCCCGATTAGCCTATTTCTTCTGCCGCTATTTTTGCTGATTAGTCTTTATGAACCAACATTGGCGGGACAGATTGGTTTAATCCGTGCCGGTGAGAGCAGTCCCTTCCAGACAATCCTATTTGTTCTTCTGGTGGAATTGGGGCTGGATCTGTTTCGTTACTCTTCTACACATACACCGGACAGATTCGCGGGAACACTCTCGATTGTAGGAGGACTCATTGCCGGGGATGTTGCAATAAGTATGAACTGGGCATCCACAGAGGCGATTTTCTATGCTGCCATAACTATGCTTGCTACCTTATCACTTGCGAGTGTAGAATTTGGAGAAGGAATTCGGATTTATCGGTTGTTTCTAATTGTGTTAACGGCTATAGCGGGGCAGCTTGGACTTATTGCAGGAACTGTACTGGTTATGGTTTCCGTAGCAACGACACCAACATTTGCAGGGGAAAGCTACCTTTGGCCATTATTTCCATGCAATAAAAAAGCGTTGTATAACATTATCTTTCGTAGACCTACTTCAACAGCACAGCCGGAGAGGCAGTGGAGAAGAATGGGATAGGGAATACACAGAAGAGAAGATTCGTGATAGAATAGAGCATCGGAAAGACAAGCATTGGAGGATAAAGACATGTCTATTTTAGTAACAGGTGGAAGCGGTTATATTGGTAGTCATACAGTTGTGGAACTGCTAAATTCCGGATATGAAGTTGTGGTACTGGATAATCTGGTCAATTCATCCAAGGAATCCTTACACAGAGTTGAGGAGATTACCGGTAAGAAGGTACAATTTTATCAGGCGGATATTCGTAACAGAGAGGCGCTTGAAGATGTATTTACCAAAGAATCAATTGATTGTTGCATACATTTTGCAGGCTTAAAAGCGGTAGGCGAATCAGTTCAATTACCCTGGGAATACTATGAGAATAATATAACAGGTACTTTGTGCCTGCTTGATGTGATGAGAAAACATGGTGTCAAAAATATCATTTTTTCTTCTTCAGCAACCGTATATGGAGATCCCGATCAGGTTCCGGTGACAGAACAAAGCCCGGTCAAGAAGTGCACCAATCCTTATGGAACAACGAAAGCGATGTTAGAGCAGATCCTTACAGATATTCAGTTGGCAGATCCGGAATGGAATGTGGTACTGCTTCGCTATTTTAACCCGATTGGAGCGCATAAGAGCGGCAGGATTGGGGAGAATCCCAATGGAATTCCCAATAACCTCATGCCATACATTACGCAGGTTGCAGTGGGAAGAAGAGAAAAACTTGGGGTGTTTGGCAATGATTATGATACTCCCGATGGAACCGGAGTCAGAGATTATATCCATGTCATGGATTTGGCAAGAGGCCATGTGAAAGCACTCAATAAGATTAAAGACCAATCAGGACTTACAATCTACAATCTTGGAACTGGTGTTGGCTGTAGTGTGCTTGAACTTGTGCATAGCTTTGAAGAAGCAACCGGTATTCAGATTCCATATGAAATCCAGCCAAGAAGAGCCGGAGACATTGCAACAAACTATGCAGATGCATCCAAAGCAGAGAGAGAACTTGGCTGGAAGGCACAGGAAAATATTCATACCATGTGTGAAGACAGCTGGCGCTGGCAGAAGAATAATCCGAATGGATTTGCGGACTAATTCTTGTGAGTCAGCTCAGCAATAGTGGCAACGACACCAAACAGAATAGCGGCAACAGGGCATACAATCCAGCTGCGTTCCCAATCGGTGGTAGCGAAGCTGTATCCAAGGTAACCGGCAACAACAATTAACCAATAGATTTTTCTGATGGGCTCATTTCGGCGGGAAGCTTCTTTCCTGTCCGGAGTGTAGTCCTCTTTTTGTAAGAGCAGAAGATAAGCACTGCGGATGCTGCCGGAATAGCAGAACAGGAAAACAGCTACAGCGATAGCTAAGAACATCAAAGCAAGCATAAAACCAATGACGATATCACTGCAACCGAGACATCCGGTAATAATCAGCGGGAGTACGCCGCAGATGCAGAGAAATACACCGCCTGTAATGGAATAAGTATAACGGTTGTCAAATTTTTTGAGTCGATCTTCTACGATTCCCTGAACGCCATACTCCAGAACAAAGTCATTTTGTTCAAGATGATGGTAGGTTTCCAGTCTGCGACCGGAGACAATGATGTAACAGGTAGCCAGTGCAACAATCAGCAATAAGGCAGCAATTCCTATGCAGCAGCCTGCTCCTCGGTGAGTTCAATAACTCCGCAATCTGTCAGAATAGAGAGCAGAATCAAGGTCAGAGGTGAGAGTACATAGCTGGCAATAAATATAGAACGAATAGGCACTAAACGGTTAACCAGATCCATATACTCGTTAGCCTCTTCTACGGTTACTGTACAGGTCTGGCTGCTATCATAGGTATCAGAATACTCAATGGTCTCGCCCATAGAATCTTTTAACAGGTAATCGGTAGTCACACTAAATATTTCACTAAGCTTCATAATCTTATCCAGATCGGGTACGGAAGTTGCACCTTCCCATTTGGATACGGATTGTCTTGAAACATTTAACTTGGCCGCGAGATCTTCTTGTGACCATCCTTCTCTTTTTCTTAATTGAATTAATTTGTCTGCAAATATCATATCTAGTTCCTCCTTTGTTTTCTAAATTTTATCAAACCGAGCGGTTGCAGGAAAGAAAGTCGGCTTGTAAATCTGTCAACCGGTAGTTGCACATGCTGTAATTACAGTGTTTTTGGTCATTTTACATTAGGACAGACCGTCATCAGAATGTCAGATTCAATAGGTCAATTTTAGCACTCTTTTTATGAAAAAAGAATGCGCAGTTATAGAATATTCAGACAAAATATGTTAAAATAAAAAAATTATTCGATTCTGATGGAAAGGCTGGTTAGGGATGAAAAAGAAAACATTCTATGTCATGGTATGCTGTTGGGTGATGACGCTTCTTGTATCATGCTCTGGTCCGAAAGAACAGGTACATCTTGTAATCTGGGGCGGAGAGAGCTCACAGGAACTATTACAACAGATGGCAGATAGTTTTATTGAACAATATAAAGAGGAAGCAGATATTACGATTTCCATTGGCGTTGAAGGTGAAGATACACTTCGAGAGACTGTTATTGCGAATCCGGCAGCGGCAGCTGATGTTTTTTCATTTCCGGATGATCAGATGGCAGATCTGGTAAAAGCAGGTGCGTTGCTGCCAATTACGCAGGAGACTGATCAGGTTATTGAACAGAATGGTGGAAATGATTCTGTTGCGGTACAGAGTGCAATGGCTGATGGGGTGCTGTATGCATATCCGATGACTGCCAGTAATGGATATTTTATGTATTATGACAGTTCCTTTTTTACAGAAGAGGATGTGCAGAGCTTGGATCGAATGATGCAGATAGCACAAGAGAATGGCAAATATGTTTCTATGGATTTCTCCAGTGGATGGTATACCTATTCTTTCTTTGCCGGAGCCGGATTGACATTAGGCCTGAATGAGGCTGGAAGTAATTACTGTAATTTTAATGGAGAAAGTGATGAATACAGTGGCGTAGAAGTTGCAGAAGCAATGTTGGATATCGCAACGAATCCCGGATTTATAGATGCAGAAAATGAGAAATTTCAGAGCATGATTCAGGATGGTACAATTATTGCAGGAATAAATGGTACCTGGAGTGCGGGTATAGTAGAGGCGGCTCTTGGCGAAAACTATGCAGCCTGTAAGCTGCCAACCTATTCTATTGGTGGCAATCAGGAACAGATGATGAGCTTCGCGGGATATAAGTTAGTCGGAGTAAATGCCAATACGCAGAACCCGGAATGGGCAATGAAGCTTGCCAATTGGGTAACCAATTATGATAATCAGCTGTTACGTTTTCAAACGATAGGTGAGGGACCCTCCAATCTGCTTGTAGCACAGAGCATAGAAGTGCAGAATGCACCGGCTATGATTGCATTGTCAGAGCAATCCCGCTATGCTGTATTACAGCATGTCGGAAGTCAGTATTGGGAACCGATGGTTTTGTTTGGAACAATCATTGCATCAGGGAACCCGGACGGTAAGAACTTACAGGAACTGTTGGATGAAACCGTGGGAGAAATCACGCAACCGACAGAGTAAGTGGTTAGCGGAAAGGACTATTGCAGTTAAATGAAAAAAATAACATTTCAAATTTTGATTGTTGTTGCAATCGCAGGTCTCTTGGGAGTAGCGGGGACAATGTTTTTGGCTTTCCAAACCTCCTATGTGGCACAACAGTATCAGGAACTGGTAGATAATTCATTGAAAAAAGAGCAGTACGTTTCTGAACTTCGCGGTGATATTTATTACGTTCAGTATTTGGTCTCGAATCATGTTGTCACAACAGATGAAGTGATGTACGATGCATACGAGCAGGCATTCTATGAGAAAGATGAAGAGATTCGTGAGGAACTGGAAACCTTTTCGGCGCTGATGGAAGATGGCGAGAATCAGGAACTGATTCACAGGATTGCAAAGAGCTACTATGGCTTTTACAGCAAGGCAGAGATTGTTATTTCACTGGACCGTGGTGAGATGAGACAAACAGCGGAGTACTATATTTGCTATGATATGGCAGATTATATTGAGGAAGCCAATGGAAATCTGGAATTACTGAATCAAAAAATTAGAAGTGAAATGAATGAGGCAACTGCCTCTTTGGAAAATAGCAACAGATTTCTGAACTGGGTCAAGTATTTTAGTATTAGTGTTGTATTGGTATCATCAGCAGTTGGTGCAATCATTGTTGCAAGAAATGCAAAAAAAAATACTGGTACACCAATCGGATACAGAGAGACTGCATCAGATGGAGGTGCTAAAACTACAGAAGCATGTGATTGTAGGCATGGCCAATCTGATTGAGAGCCGAGATGGTGAGACGGGAGAGCATGTCAAACGAACCAGCGATTATGTGGAAATGATTTCAAAATATCTGCTAAGTGAAGGCAGCTATGAACAGATGGATGCAACCTATCAGGAGAATATGGTAAAAGCAGCACCGTTACATGATATTGGTAAGATTAAGGTGCCGGATTCCATTCTGCAGAAGCCGGGAAAGTTAACACCGGAGGAGTTTGAGATTATTAAACAGCATGCGACTAAGGGCGGAGAAATAATTTATAGTATTATGAGAAATATTGAGGAGAAAGAATACCTTGATATTGCACATGATGTTGCCATGTATCATCATGAGAAATGGGATGGAAGCGGCTATCCGGAAGGTCTGAAGGGTGAGAACATTCCCTTATGTGCAAGAATCATGGCAATTGCGGATGTATTTGATGCTTTGGTTTCTAAGAGATGTTATAAGGAAGCATTTCCCTTTGAAAGGGCTTATGAGATGATTGAAGAATCCAGTGGGACTCATTTTGATCCCCAAATTGTTGAGGTTTTTGTAAAATTAAAACCGGAAATAAAAAGATATTTACAGTTGGATTAAAGGGTTGTTAAGCAACCCTTTTTTAGTGAGAAAATAATAATTTTGAAACTTTTTGTATATTTACGGAATCTAATGAGTAGAACAAAAGGAAAAGAACTGCAAAGAGGAGAAGCATGAAAAGACTGGAGAAAGAAAAAATAGTTGTGGATATACTAACCACAGAATATAATCGATTCTTCCGTTTGGCTTATAGTTATACCCAAAATGAGGAAGATGCCAGGGATATTGTACAGGAAGGGGCATACAAAGCAATTCTTAATAGTGACTCGCTGAGAAAGACGGAGTATGCAATGACATGGCTCTACCGAATTATGCTCAATGAGACCTTTCGATATTGTAAGAAACAAAGGAAACAGATTACGGAAGAGCTGACCGAGAAAATGACGGAGCAATTGGAAGGTAAACCACAGGATACTGATCAGTACATGGACTTAAAAAGTGCACTTTGCCAACTGGAGATGAAGGATCAAGCTGTAGTAACACTTCGTTATTTTGAAGATATGAAGATTGCAGATATCGCAAAACTTATGAAGGAAAATGAAAACACCATTAAGAGTCGTCTGTACCGAAGTATGGACAAATTGAAGATAACACTAAAAGATGGTGAATAGAGGGACACGGTAATAGAAAGGAGATTGAATTATGGATAGAATGGAAGCATTGCAACAAGTCAGAGAGGAATACCATAACCATGAAATGTCTGCGCAGGGAGTTGAACAATTGAATTTAGCACTTAGGAGTGCGCAGAATAATAAACAAAAGAACCGGTGGAAGAAGGGGGCTTTAAGACCTGTGCTGGCACTGATGGCAGCAACATTACTCTTTGTTCTTCTTCCGAATATGGATGCGAGAGTTGCTTATGCAATGGAACAGATTCCGGGAATCGGAGAGCTTGTACAGGTTGTTGTATTTCGTAATTATACGTATGAAAGTGATAGAAATAATGCGGATGTAACAGTACCGGAACTGGTTATGGCAGAAGAGAACCAACAGCAGCTGGAAATGACGGCACAGGAAATCAATCAGGAAATTGAAACACTAACGGATCAGTATGTTGCAGAATTTACTAAGACCTTGTCCTATGAGGAAGGGTATCAGGATTTATACATCAATCATGAAGTGATAGCTTCAACACAGCAATTCTTTACGCTGAAATTGATTGTCTATCAGGGGGCGGGAAGTGGTTATGAACAGCATTTCTTCTACACGATTGATTTAAACAGTGGTGAACGGATGCAGTTAAAGGATCTGTTTTTGGACAATACGGATTATCTGAGTGCAATCAGCGAAGATATACAGGCACAGATGCGTCAACAAAAAGCACAGGAAGATATTCCTTATTGGATTGACGATCCAACGGTGGAAGAATGGAATTTTGAAACCATTAAAGAAGACCAGACATTTTATGTCAATGAAGACAATGAACTGGTAATCTGCTTTAATGAAGGGGATGTGGCTCCGATGTACGTTGGCTGCGTTGAATTTGTGATTAACCAGGACGCGATTGCATCAATCAGAAGATAATACCCGGAGTGCTTCGAGCGCCATGACCTGGTAGGCTTGTTCACTTGGATGTAAATGATCACCACTATCAAATCCTGCTGCAAATGCGGCAGGATTTTTTGAATCCCGCACTGCCAGGTCAAAATCAATGCAGCCGTCTACAAGTGATGTAGTACGCATCCAGTCATTGAGCTGGTTACGAAGCTCATCTCGAAAAGGCGCATAGGTACGCCATCCAAGAATTGGAAGTAAAGTGCCAAGATAAACATGAAGGCCCAGTTTTTTTGATTCTTCAATATAGTAGGTGAGACCGGCGATCAGATCTTCAACGGAAGGCAGATCGCTCCATGGACGAAAACGGTTGACTTTAGTACCAACAGGATGGATGATATCGTTGATTCCCTGCTGAATAATAATGGTATCTGCCCCACAGACATGGGATTCATGGGGGAAACGCACAGTACCCTTTAAACCGTAGCTATCGTAAACAATGTTATCATATTGACGAAGAATTCTGGTTCCGCTGGCGGCACGACGAATGACAGTGGTGTCAGATTCATGCTTCTGTAGTAATTCCTGCATCATATAATCGGGCCAGGACTGCGCTGTAATAGAATCTCCATAACAAATAACGCTTCGTGCAGAATGCGTAGGAAGGATGTCTATGGTACTTAGAAAATAGTAGCAGTCAGTTTTGTTGGTTTCTTTTAGGGGAAGGGTTGGAGCCATTGCCTGATCCCCAATGGAGAAGGAACCTCCTGATAGTGGTCCGGTAATGATTACTCCGGAACGCATCTGGGTATAATCTCCAAGATACAGACTGATTGAGAAGGTATCTCCTTTTGTAACTGCAAAAGGGATTGGGTCACTGACAGAATCGCTGCCGGCTAAAAGCGTGACTTGTTCTTTGCCCATAAATGTTATGGTGGCTGGTGAACCTGTAAGATTGCCCAGAGAATCAGAAAGTGCTATTGTAATATGATGAATGGTTACCGGTTCGGTTCCACAGAAATTATCCAGAGTAATCCGTATCTGATCACCGGATAGAAGTGGTGTAATTGGATAACGAAGGGTAAGGTCCTTGGCATAATTTTCAGGTCTTCTGTGTGTAATGGAAATTGCATTGCCCCATAAGGCAACCCAGGAAGAATTCATGTGATTGTACCTCGATTAAGTATTTTACAAATTAACGGTACTCATTATAATAGGTAAAATGAAAAGTGTATAGAAGAAAATGAGAAAGAAAGGATAAAATGTTGATTAATAGAGAAAAAGTCACGAAGCAGTTCATACGCTATGTAGAGAACTATGATGCAACAAATCCCAAAATCAAGTTAAAAATTGATCATACGAAACGTGTGGCAGAACTGTGTGAACAGATTGCTGGGACACTTGAGTGTGATGAAAAGGAATGCAGTCTGGCCTGGCTCATTGGTATGCTGCATGATATTGGAAGATTTGAACAGCTGCGACAGTTTAATACATTTGAAGACTCCAAATCAGTGAATCACGCAGAGCTTGGCTGTCATATTCTTTTTGATGAGGGACATATAAGGGATTATCTGGAAGAGAACGAGTATGATACCCTGATTCATGATGCAATATACTGGCATAGCGCGTATCGCATTCCGGAGGATATGACAAAGCAGGGAGCACTTTATTGCAATATTTTAAGAGATGCAGATAAAATAGATATTATCCGGGTTAATACGACGGTCCCTCTTTGGGAAATCTATGATGTCTCACGGGAAGCGATTGAAGTATCTGAGATTACACCGGCTGTTCGGGAGAGCTTTTATGAAAAGCATGCGACCAAACGAAGTATCAAGGTTACTCCAATGGATTATGTAGTTGCACATATTTCGCTTGCGTTTGAACTGGTCTATCCCATCAGCAGGGAGCTGATGCTTACGCAGGGCTACCTTATGCAATTGATGCAGACGCCGAGCAGTAATCCCCAAACAAGAAAAACCATGGAGGAGTTGCAGCAATTCATGCTAAAGGAACTGACCACTAAATAGCCGATTGCAATATTGATATTGTAAGTTGAGGCCGGGAATACCAAAAAAATGCGGATCCCACAACAAAATGTGGTTTGATATAAAATAACCTACAAAATATATAAAAAAAGATACCATTTTTTCCTGGATTGTGTATAATGAAATAGATGGGTATGTGACAGGGGTGACACTAGATGTTGTGTTGCATATTCAATAACTTTTCGGAGTGGGATGACCGAAGGGTGATATTAAGTCAATGTGCAAACAAGGGAGACAATGGTGAGAAACAGAGGTTACAAATTTATAGTCAAGTGTACGAATGAAGGCTATTGGATTTTGTGTGTCAACGCGACCTGGATTAACCAGATTCTGAAAGACAATGGAATTCGACCACGCGATTTTCGCAGACTGACTTGGGAGGATCTTGCAAAAGCACAAGAAACCGAGATTGGAAGAAGACTTTTTAGAGAACTTCGACCAAAGAATTTCTGGGAAATGTGTGACACGATGTCTTTGCTCTATTCTAATTATGAACTTGGCGAGAATGAAAGGGTGTACCATCAGGAATGGTTCGTTCGTTATCCTCTTTTTGCAAGAGAAGATATCTATGAACTGCTTCTGGAAGAGGGACTTCGTCAGGAGGACGCTGTTCGTGTAATGGAATTTGTAAGACGCGGTAAAAGCAGTGCGCAGCGATTGGGATGGCAGGAATTTTTGGAACTCTATGATGTTCCGGAAGATCTGGCTGAAGCATTTGCACATTGTAGTTATCTTCCGCCAAGAGAGAAGATGGTGCATGCATTGATTCAGGTGATAGAGCGTGCAGTACGAATGAAAGTCCAGGACAGCAAACAAGAAGAGTCAAGATAATAATGTGAATGACGCCACCGTAGGGTGGCGTTTTTTATTACAGGAAAATAATCGTAATGAATCGCTGCAGGTGGAATTTATTAAGAAAAGGTTCCCCTAAGCAGATTACGTTACAATGGAATAAATCATCCTGGTATGATATGATTATATTGTTACGAATCTATGTCAGATAATGGGAGAAACCTATGAAAATTACAGTGTTAAATGGAAGCCCAAAGGGCGAAAATAGTATCACATATCAAACAATCCGGTATTTGATGTTAATGTATCCACAACAGGAATGGAACGTTTATCATGTTGGTGCCAAGGTAAAGCGCTTGAAGTGATCTACGAGGGAATGAAAGAGCATCTGGAAGCCTCTGATCTTGTTGTATTTGCCTATCCGGTTTATACATTTCTAGCACCCTCACAGCTTCACCGGACAATTGCATTTCTCAAAGAAAAGAAGACGAAGCTGCAGGGCAAGTATATGACGCAGATTACAACGTCGAAGCATTTTTATGATGTGACAGCACACCGATATATAGAAGATAATGCCATGGACATGGGGATGAAGGTGATTCGAGGTCTTTCAGCAGATATGGCGGATCTTTTGACCAGAGAGGGACAGAAGGATGCCAGGGAATACTGGGAATATGTTCTAAATTGCATCAGGGAAGACTGCTACGAGAATCAGGTGCAGAATAAAAACGATAAGAAAAGAAAAACAACGGCCTATCATGCCATGGGAATCCATAAGGAACATAGTCAGACCAAGCGTGTGGTAATTGTTACAGACTATCAGAAAGGGCAGGATAATCTGAAGAATATGATTGTTGACTTTAGAAGCAAACTCCCTTATGAAACTACTGTAGTAAACTTACGCAAAATGAATATCAGGGGCGGCTGCCTGGGCTGTTTTCATTGTGCCAAAGATGGAAAATGTATCTATACCGATCATTTTGACAGCTTTTTACGTAATCGGATTCAGACCAATGATGCGATTGTTTATGCATTTGCAATAGAGGATCACAGTATGGGAAGTCTGTTTAAAATGTATGATGACAGGCAGTTCTGCAATGGACACAGGACAGTAACGATGGGGATTCCGATGGCCTATCTGATTAGTGGTAACTACGAAGAAGAGCAGAACTTGAGGATGGTGGTAGAAGCAAGAGCGGAGGTTGGCGGTAATTATCTTAGCGGTGTGGCAACAGATGAAGGAAGTCAGACCGAAATTGATCATGTGATTACTGCGCTGACGAAGAAATTATCTTATGCTATGGAGCATCATTATCAACAACCACGTAATTTCTATGGGGTTGGAGGAATGAAGATTTTCCGCGATTTAATCTATGTAATGCGGGGGTTGATGAAGGAAGACCATCGATTCTATAAGGAGCACGGTATGTATGATTTCCCACAAAAGCAGATCGGAACACGGATTGGAATCTCTGCAGTGGGAATGCTTTTGTCTATTCCAGCAGCACAGAGTAAAATGCAGGGCAAGATGACAGAAGGGATGTTATTGCCCTATGAAAAAATATTCGCAGAATTAGAGAAGGAAAAAGAACAATAACAAATGTATTGGGAGGTAGGCTATGAAGAGAAGAGTATTAGCGATTCTGATGTCGTTATCCCTGATTCCGGGGCTGCTGGCATGCGGAAAATCCGCGCCAACAGTTCAGATTACAGAGGAACAAGCGGCTCAGGTTATGAGCCATTTTCCGGCAGAAAGCGTGGATAAGTCAGAAATGGATCTGGCAAGCATGACACCGGAAGAGATTGTGGCATTGCTGACGCTGGATGAGATTGCGGCTCAGATGGTACAGCCGGCATGTTACTATGTTACACGTTCCCAGATGGAGACGTATGACTATGGTTCGATCTTATCCCAATCAGACTATCTGACAGCTGAAGAATGGAGAAGCTATATTGTAGATATGCAGAGTGCTGCATTGTCATCGCCTGCGGGAATTCCATATGTGTATGGACAGGATGATGTACATGGAGTTAACTACTGCAATGGAGCAGTGATTTTTCCGCAAAATATAGGAATTGGCGCTGCCAATGATCCGGAGCTTACATACCAGATGGGACTTGCGGTAGCAGATGAAGCGAAGCTGTGCGGTATGCTGTGGAACTTCGCACCCTGTGTAGCAGTAGCAACAGAACCCTGCTGGGGAAGAACCTATGAAAGTTATTCCTCTGAGGTACCTATTGTCACAGAGCTTTCCTCAAGCTATGTTCAGGGACTCTTAGACGGCGGAATCATTGCCTGCCCGAAACATTTCTTTGCTGATGGGAATGTTGGTTATGGAACAGGAGAAGGAGATAATCTGATCGACCGTGGAGATGCCACGCTTACAGATGCACAGATTGAAGAATTATTATCGGTTTATCAGGCATTAATTGACCTTGGAGCACAGACCATTATGATTTCGCATAGCTCAGTGAATGGAGTAAAAATGCATGAGAATGAGGAATATATAATGAAGCTGAAGAATGAAATGGGATTTACTGGTTTTATCGTCAGCGATTGGGAATCCATTCATAATATCACCGGGAACTCGCTGGATGAACAGGTGGTGACAGCTATTAATTCCGGAATTGACATGCTGATGGAGCCGGAACAGTATGAGCAGTGCAGAACCATTATTGTTCAGGCAGTAAAGGATGGCAGAATTGCACCGGAGCGTGTGATTGATGCAGCAACAAGAATTATCCGGGTAAAACAGAATACAGGAATCTTCGAAGATCCAATGATGGAACATTTGGATACCGTGCAGACAACAACGGGATCTGAGGAGTATCGTGCTCTTGCGGAACAACTGGTAGAAGAAAGTCTTGTGTTGATTAAGAATGATAATGGTGTATTACCGCTTGAGGATGGAATGAGTATCTATCTTAGCGGTCCTGCGATGGACAGCTCAGGTCTGCAATGTGGGGGCTGGACAAAGGAGTGGAACGGAGACAGCAATATCACCGGATGTACCACAATTCTGCAGGGATTTGAAGATATTGCAGAAGAACACAATCTGACGATTATTACAGATCCTAATCAGGCAGCAAATGCGGATGTCACTATATTATGTGTGGCAGAAAGTACCTATGCAGAATGGAATGGAGATACGGAGGATATGTCAATTACCGGTAGTGTTGCGCATCCGGATAATCAGGAGGCTATCGAAGAAGCGGCACAGCTTAGAGCGGACAATAATATACCAACAGTTACCTGTATTGTAGCAGGACGGGAAGTAATTATTGAGGAATACATGGATCAATGGGATGGAATAGTGATGTGTTATCTTCCGGGAAGTGAGGCACAGGGAATTTCTCATGTGCTGATAGGAGACAGTGAATTTCAGGGAACGCTTCCCATGCCCTGGTACTCTTCTGTTGACCAGATCGGAACAGAAGAATGCCGGTTTGCAGTGGGATATGGTCTTACTTATTAAATGGCTTCACTTTTTGCACAGCCCATACGGTTCTCGCCCATAAAGAACAATGCGATGGTTCCGGGACCTACATGGGCACCCGTGCAGAGATCATAGTAACGAACAATGATATCCTTAACCGGAAGAGCTTTTTTGATTTCTGTTGCAACATATTCTGCCTCCAAAGGGGCATCGCAGTGCGCGATACCAATCACCTGTGAAGAAGGATTGATAATTCGATTGCATAAGAGCGTAATTAATGCATCTAATGCACGACGACGGGACCGAACTTTATCATGAACAATGATCTTACCATTATCATCTGCCTTCAGTATGGGCTTAATGGAAAGAAGGTTGCCGATAGCGGCTTCCGCAGCAGAGATTCTGCCGCCACGTTTCAGGTATTGCAGGTCGCCTACAGTGAAAATATGATTCATTTTCATTTTGTTGTATTCGTAGTAAGATGCTGCCTCTTCAATGGTGCATCCCATTGTACGCATTTCTGCCATCTTAATTACCATCAGTCCTTCGCCGAGGGAAGCACCCATGGAGTCGATGATGATAACCTTTCTTTCGGGATAAGTATCAGATAATTCATCGGCAGCAATGCTTGCAGCCTGTACAGTGCCGCTAAGACCACTGGAGATTCCGATGAACATAAGGTCTTTTCCCTCTTTTAGAAAGGGCTCAAATGCATCAAGGAACATACTGGAATTGATTAGAGAAGTGCGGATATCAGAACCGTTACGCATATCGTCATAGAATTTTCTGCCGGCTTCCTCATAATCCCGGTTCTCGTCATAACACAGATAATCCTGTCCATCGATGGTACTATAATAGGAAAGCATATGAAGGTCATACTGATCCAGTAAATCCTTCGTAAGATTGCTTGCAGAATCCGTAAATATTACAAATGACATAATGACTCCTTTCATGTCGAAAAAACTATTAGATAAATAATAAAAAACCGCAATACATCATATAATAACTTTATAACATAGTATTGAATCAATGTCATTTAGTTAACCAATTTCAAATTAAAATCCAGTGGTTTTCTTTCAGAGAGAGCCACTGTTTTTTTTCGTCAAAAACTTAAAAAATATTACGAAAATAGTTGACAAGATAGCC
>Ga0116143_10003269_pt1 | contig 16532 bp, 12 predicted proteins | sample AD_UKC034_MetaG_FD_89745 | JGI IMG/M metagenome (GOLD analysis project Ga0116143, IMG submission 89745) | Active sludge microbial communities of municipal wastewater-treating anaerobic digesters from USA - AD_UKC034_MetaG | ecosystem: Engineered > Bioreactor > Anaerobic > Digestate | place: USA...
TTATTCTGACTTCACTCGGAACACTAGGTCTTCCGCAAATGGTGCAGAAATTTTATGCAATTAAAAGTGAGAAGGCAGTTAAGACAGGAACAATTGTTTCAACATTTTTTGCGATTATTATTGCCGGCGGCTGCTATTTTCTTGGAGGCTTTGGAAGATTGTTTGACAATGCGGCACTTTATAAAGAAGATGGAAGTGTAATGTATGACAGAATCATTCCTTCCATGTTATCGACGCTGCCGGATGTACTGATTGGTGTTGTGATTGTGCTGGTGCTTTCCGCATCCATGTCAACCTTATCTTCACTGGTACTGACCTCCAGTTCGACATTTACGCTTGATTTCCTGAAGGATTCCGTCTTTAAGACCATGACGGAGAAGAGGCAGCTTTTGATTATGCGTCTGCTTATTGTATTCTTCATTGGCATCTCCGTAGTATTGGCTTTGAATCCCCCCATGTTTATTGCGCAGTTGATGGGTATTTCCTGGGGCGCACTGGCAGGTGCATTCCTTGCACCGTTCCTGTATGGTCTGTTCTGGAAGGGTGTAACCAAGGCGGCTGTATGGACAAGTTTCATTTTTGGTGTCGGCATTACGGTTTCCAACATTTTCTTCAAATTTATTGCATCTCCGATTAACTGTGGTGCGGTGGCAATGGTTGGTGGATTGATTATTGTTCCGCTTGTCAGCATGATTACGCCAAAGATTGCAAAGGAGGATCTGGATAAGACATTTGCCTGCTATGATGTGGAGGTTCACGTTAAGAAGAGAATCGCCTTGCAGGAAGAGGAAGAAAATAATTAATGTAAAGGGAATTGCGAAGGAGCTATCGGGAAAGATAAAAACTATAAATCATTAGACCTCTTGTCATTTGACGGGAGGTTTTTGTGTAAATATTTTAACGAAAGAGGAAAGGAAGGATTTGAAGAATTGAGTTGCCCCGAGGTGGTACGAGTTTCGTTGACACTTCGGGGTTTTCGAGACTATAATAGGTTGACTATACAGTGCGAGGGGTAGATACAATGGAGAAGGAAAGCAGAGTCGTAGTTCTGATACCGGCATACAATCCGGATCAGAAAATGCTTGAGTTGATTAATGAGACAGCAGAACAGTTTGAACATATTGTAGTTGTCATTGATGGCTGCAGTGAGGAATATGCGCCGGTATTCGAGGCAATCAGGGATAAGGTTACTTTGTTGGTGCATGAGGTGAATCGTGGCAAAGGCTGTGCACTGAAGACGGGATTTTCCTATATTCAGGACAAGATGAAGGATGCGCAGGGGGTTGTAACGATTGATGCTGACGGACAGCATACCTTAACGGATACGAGGAAGTGCTGCAACGCTTTTTTAGAGCATCCCAGGAGGGCTATATTTGGTTGCAGGGATTTTACCAGTGATTCAAAGATTCCACCCAGGAGTCGGTTTGGTAATCGCCTAACCAGTCAGTTGCTGCAATTTTTCTGCGACATTTCCCTTTCGGATACCCAGACGGGACTTCGGGTTCTTCCGACTGCAATTTTAGATCAGATGTTATTGGTACCCGGCGAACGTTATGAATATGAGATGAATATGATTTTCAGATTAAAGGAGCTGTCAGTCGCATTTGTCGAAGTGCCCATTGCGGTGATTTACATAGATGATAATGCAAGTTCACATTTTAATCCAATCAGGGACTCGTTGAAAATATACAAGGTATTTGGCAAGTTCTGCATTTCCTCTTTTGGTTCTGCAATTCTGGATTATGGTCTTTTTTTGCTCGTTTCGCATTTTGCCAAACCATTGTTTCCACTGTATTATATCTGGATTGGGACTATTGCAGCAAGAATCTGTTCCGGCCTGTTCAATTATAATTTTAACCGATTGATCTTCAAATCGGATAATAAAGTTGTAAGTTCCGGGCCAAAATATCTGGTGGTGTGGCTGATTCAGATGGGTCTGTCTGCGTTATGCGTCAATTACCTGACGAGATGGTCAGGCATCAGCGAGGCTATTGTCAAACTGGTGGTCGATACCTGCCTGTTCTTTGGCAGTTATAAGATTCAGCAGTTGTGGGTATTTCAGAACAGGGAAAAGGAAATGATGGAGAATGGCGAAAAATAAAGAAAATAAGACCAATGCCATGCGAATTCTGGATTCTATGAAGATCGCATATGAGATGCATACTTACGAGTGTGAGGAATTTATTGATGCAATGTTAATTGCGGATATGCTGCATTTGCCCTATGAAAAGGTCTATAAGACACTGGTGACACAGGGTAACAGCAAAGCCTATTATGTGTTTGTCCTGCCGATTGCCCGTGAGCTGGATCTTAAGAAGGCAGCGAAAGAGGTCGGAGAGAAATCGCTTGCCATGATTCATGTAAGGGACATCAATCAGATTACAGGCTATATCCGCGGCGGCTGTACGGCCGTGGGAATGAAGAAGCAGTATGAGACAAGGATTGACAGTTCCGCCAGGGAACTACAGAAAATGATTGTCAGTGGTGGCAGACTTGGCATGCAGCTGGAACTTGCACCGGACGATTTGCTTAAGGCAAGTCATGCAAAATGGGCAGATTTTTGTGTCTTACAGGGATAGAGCATAGGTGCCGGTCAAGGAAGTACTGGACAGAGCATGAAGTAGAGGATAGAAAAAGAGGATAGAAATGGCTGATATTTTATATGTATATGGAAATAAATTATATGCGAATCTGACGAATCGCTGCTGTCTTAGCTGTGATTTTTGTATTCGCAAAAATGACACTGGTGTCGGTAATGCGGCTTCACTCTGGCATGAACAGGATCCGTCAATAGAAATGATCAAAGAGGCTGTGGATGCATTTGATTTTTCGCCTTTTGAGGAGCTGACCTTTTGTGGCTACGGAGAACCGACCTATGCACTGGATGCGCTTATATGGACCGCAAAATATCTAAAAGATGTGCATCCCGGATTAACACTCAGACTTAATACCAATGGACTCTCCGACCTGATTCATGGACAACCGACGGTAAGGCGGCTTGCAGAATTTATCGACATTGCCTCCATCAGTCTGAATGCGCCAACAAGGAACCAATATGACGCCCTGTGCCATCCACAGAATCCGGATTCCTTTGAAGCCATGCTTGCATTTGCCAGAGAATCAAAGAAGTATTTTAAGGAAGTGAAGTTCACGCTGGTTGATGTGATTCCCAAAGAGGATGTTCAGGCATGCAGGGAACTGGCAGCGACTCTTGGAATTCCACTTCGGGTAAGAGAATATACAAAAGAAAATCATTGATTTATTGAACAGCAGTTATCCATTCAGGAGACTGCTGTTTTTGATTAATGAGAAAAATATAGTTGATTATTGGTCAAAAAACAGTAAAACCTAGAATTTATCGGTTGTTTTGCTAGAATTCGTCACATTAATTTTTTTATAAAAATAGATATAATAAATAGTATGGAGTATTTTCAGAAAATAGCTGGGAGGACAATCATGGAAGTAATCAAAAGTGGTCCGGTGGCACCCAAAGATCCGGAGAAAAGCAGATCTTGCTTTTTCATTATGCGGGGAACAGAAATAACAGGAAGTTCACAACCGGACGGGAAAGGAATTCAGTTCTTATATGAAGATTGTGGGCGACTGGCCTGCAGTGCAAAACTCGTGGGAAATATTACGGATCAAAAGATGTTGGATATGCTGAGTACAACAAAAGATTTTAGAAAACTGGTACATAGCATCGGAGTATCCATTGAGGCGGACGATCCATCCGAGGAGATACAATTTGTTTTCCAGATGTATGGAAAATCAGATCCTTATCATTCGGGAACAAATATCATGATGAAGGTTCAGGCCAATGGAGCAGAGGAGAAGATTGCGCTGGATCAGGTTACCTGGTCAGAGGATGATGATATTACAGGTCAGATTCGATTTGAATTCGAAAAGGCCAATACATTTGCCACAGCATCCATTTGTTTCTATCTTAACGATGGATATGATGCACCGGCTCCAGAGGAAGAGAGAACAATTGATTTTAAATGTGCAGAATACTATGCAATGCTGGAGAAGTCTTTAATTCAGACAGGTAATGTTTATCGTCTGAAGCAGGCGATAGATAAGGCAAGAGCCGGAAAGGACGTAACGGTAGCTTATATAGGAGGTTCCATCACACAGGGAGCCGGCGCTGTCCCAATTAATACGAAATGCTATGCATATCAGAGTTTTATGTCATTTTGTAAGGTTGTAGACGGCACACAGCGGGACAATATTTATTATGTCAAAGCAGGTGTCGGGGGTACCCCATCAGAGTTTGGTTTACTTCGGTATGAACAGGATGTTCTTCGTAACGGCAGTGTGACACCGGATGTGGTAATTGTAGAATTTGCAGTCAATGATGAAGGCGATGAGACCCAGGGTGAATGTTATGATTCACTTGTACGTATGATTTATCAGGGACCGGGCAGCCCGGCAGTCATTCTGTTGTTCTCTGTATTTGCCAATGACTGGAATCTGGAAGAACGATTATCACTGGTAGGAAGAGCATATCAGCTTCCAATGGTAAGTGTAAAACAGGCGGTAGTAGAACAGTTTTATAAGAAAGACGGACAAGGCAGAGTTCTTTCCAAGAGACATTTCTTTTTTGACCTTTATCACCCAACCAATGTAGGGCATAAGATTATGGCAGACTGTCTGGAATATCTGTTTGAGAAGGCGGATCAGAGTGCTTATCCCAAAGAGTATAGTAGATTTGGAATCAATTAAGGCACCGATTGGAGATGCATTTACCCGTGTTTTGTTTCTGGATCGCATAGAGGCGGAAAAATCCGCAAACATACAGAGTGGTGGTTTTGATAAGATCGACGAAGATGTACAGGTGGCAGAGAAAGATCTGGATCTGGAACCCACACCTGAATATAGGAAGAACTGGAGACATACTAAGGATTCCTCCAAAGATCCCTATGTAATGGATATTGAGTGTACAGCGCTGATTCTGGTATTTAAAGATTCGGCTTCTGTGCAGGAAGGCATTGCTGAAATCTATGTAGATGGAGAAAAGGTACTAAGTGCCAATCCGCGTGTTGTAGGCTGGACACATTACAATTCGGTAATCTGTTTTAGGGATAGAGAGCGCAAGAATTATCATATAGAAGTAAAAATGCAGCCCGGAGACGAAAACAAAGAATTTACCATCTTTGGATGGGGATATGTGAGGTAAGAGATTATGACAATGGCCAAGAACCCTATTTTCCCCGGATTTTATCCGGACCCAAGTATTTGTGCTGTAGGAGAAGATTACTATATCGTAAACTCGTCCTTCTGCTACTTCCCGGGGCTTCCGGTGATGCACAGTAAGGACCTCGCACATTGGGAACAGATTGGTAACATACTAACGAGAAAGTCCCAGCTTTCACTTAAAGGAGATGAGATTTCCAGAGGATTATTCGCACCAACGATGCGCTATCATAATGGCATTTACTATGTCATATGCACCAACGTTGATCGAGGCGGTAACTTTATAGTTAAGTCAACCGATCCGTCAGGCCCATGGTCTGATCCGTTCTATCTTAATGGTGCAGATGGAATCGATCCCAGCTTATTCTTTGATCCAAGTGGAAAATGTTATTATATAGGAACGCACGAGAACCCGGAGGGTGCCAGGTATAATGGTGACTGGTACATCTATATTCAGGAGATTGATCTTACAGAGATGAAATTAGTCGGCGAGCATAAAAATGTATGGAACGGCGCTCTGAAAAATGTAATCTGGCCGGAAGGACCTCATCTCTATTATGAGAACGGATACTATTACATCATGCATGCAGAGGGCGGAACAGGACCGGAGCACGCTGTCACAGTCTGCAGAAGCCGTAATATCTGGGGACCCTATGAGAATAACCCCTGCAATCCTATTCTGACACATCGTCATTTCGGGCAGAATTTCCCGGTTCGTTATGTCGGACACGGTGATCTGATGCAGACCGTTAAGGGAGAATGGTACATGGTACTTCTGGCAGTCAGACAGACTGAAGGATATACCACAATGGGAAGAGAGACTTTCCTTGCTAAGGTCACATGGGAAAATGACTGGCCGGTAGTAAATGCCGGACACGGTATGCTGACCGATACGGTGGAGATTGAACTGCCGGAGTGGAAGCCATCAAAGACACAGATTGATGTAAACATACGAGAATATACCTTTGGACAAATGCAGACACTGGGCGATGAGTTTTTGTTCCTTCGGGATGAAGAGGCTATGCGTTATGAGTTAACAGAACAGGGGTTGGATCTGTTTTATAGTCCATATACCATGTCGGATGACGATACGGAGACGTATCTGGCACTTCGTCAACAGCATAAGAATTTCACGATCAGTGCAACCCTGCCGGTGCCGAATCTGAGTAACAACAAGCAGTGTGGAGTTGTTTATCTGCAGAATAATCAATATCATCTGCGAATCGAATTGGCAGAATCAGAGGATAAGAGTTCTCTGGAGGCAAAGGCAATTATGTGTAAGGCCGGAGTAGACGAGATTCTTGCAGTGACACCAATTAATCAGGGCGTTTTGGAGCTGACATTATCCCTGAAAGTACAGGGCCTTTATGCGGATGCTGTTCTTTGCTGTGATGGTGTGGAGCAGATTGTTGCAGCCAAGGTTTCCATCCGCAATCTTTCCACAGAAGTGGCAGGAGGATTTGTTGTATGTACAACTGGTGTTTACGCCGTATGGAAGGATATGCCGTCACAGTTAAGAGAGAGTTGTACCATTACGCAATTAAGCTATCGTGCTGACGTTTAAAAGGTCAGCGATGAAAGGAGATTTCAAATGAATCAGAATAATTATTCCCATCGTAAAGCACAGTGTGCAATTCATTTAACAGATATGGCGGGCAAGCCACTGGCAAATACAACCGTCAGATTCAAACAGACCAGACATCAGTTTCTTTTTGGAAGTGGGGCATTTGACTTTGTTCCGCTATCCAATGGATTTGAAATAAAGAATCCGGAAACAGCGAAGTCCACAGCAGAGAAATGGCTTGATATTTATAACTATGGAACACTTCCGTTCTACTGGGGCAATTTTGAGCCGGAGGAGGGAAAACCGTTAACAAAAGTAATGATGAATGCCGCGAAATATCTGACTGAGCGAGGGGTTAAGGTCAAAGGACATCCTTTATGCTGGCATACTGTCTGCGCCGACTGGTTGCTGCAATATGATAATGAGACTATTTTTAAGAAGCAAATGGAGCGTATTGATCGTGAAGTCACAGATTTTAAAGGAGAGATTGATACCTGGGATGCTATTAATGAAGTAGTAATCATGCCTATCTTTGATAAATATGACAATGCTGTCACAAGAATCTGTAAGGAAAAGGGCAGAGTCGGATTGATAAAGGAAGTATTTTTAGAAGCGAAGTCTAAGAATCCAAATGCTACTTTACTGCTTAATGATTTTAATACATCGTCTGATTATGAGAAACTGATTGATGGCTGTCTGGAGGCTGGAGTTCCAATTGATGTGATTGGTATTCAGTCACATCAGCACCAGGGATATTGGGGAGCTGATAAAGTTTATGAGGTATTGCACCGTTTTGAACATTTTGGATTACCAATTCATTTTACAGAAAACACCTTGATTTCAGGCGATCTGATGCCGGAAGAGATAGAAGATCTCAATGACTGGCAGGTACCGAAATGGCCGTCCACTCCCCAGGGTGAGGAAAGACAGGTTAAGGAGATGGAAGAGATGTACCGGATTTTATTTGAACATCCACAGGTACAGGCGATTACCGGCTGGGATTTCGTAGATGGTGCATGGCTTGGGGCGCCAAGTGGAATTATTCGAAAAGATGGTACAGCCAAGCCTGCTTATGAACGATTAAAGAGCTTAATTAAAGGAGAATGGTGGACAGATGTTGCACTGGTTACCGATTCGAATGGCTACATCGAGGCAGAAGGATTTAAGGGTGATTATGAGATCCTTGCAGATGGAAAACAATCAACATTTGTCTTAGATGGTTCCAGCAGACAGGCGGAGATTGTATTAAAATAAAGGATTGTTGGAGAAGAAAGGGAGAACGGAAATGATTCGAATTGTTGATACAGAGAATGGAACAGTACGCGGTATTCCGGCAGCAGACCCGCGGATTACTGCATTTAAGGGAATACCATTTGCAGCACCGCCTATTGGAGAGAATCGATGGAGAGCACCGCAACCGTGTCAGAATTGGGATGGTATTCTTGACTGCAGTCAGTTTGGACCGGCAGCAGTACAGGATATACCTGGACTTGGAACAGATATTTATTGCAGGGAATGGCATGTGGACCCGGAGATTCCCATGGGAGAAGATTGTCTGTATCTGAATGTATGGACCAATGCAAAGACCGGTACAGAACACATGCCGGTTGTTGTATGGTTCTTTGGAGGTGCCTTTCAATGGGGTTATCCTGCAGAGATGGAATTTGATGGTGAGAGACTGGCAAGAAGAGATGTCGTTGTAGTAAGTGTAAATTACAGACTTGGCGCATTTGGATTTTTAGCACATCCGGAGCTTAGTGCGACGCAGCCGGACAATCCGGGGAACTTTGGAAGTCTGGATCAGCAGGCCGGATTGTTATGGGTAAAGCGCAATATTGAAGCATTTGGCGGAGACCCTGAGACCATTACATTAGCAGGACAGTCGGCCGGCGGCGGAAGTGTTCTGACGCAGATGGCGAGTGAGACCAATCAGGGTAATTTTCAACGTGCCGTAATCATGAGCGGAATGTTTCGAAGTCCCTATGGACTTGATCCATTCATGGTACCTAAGTCCAAAGAGGAAGCAGAAAAGACTGGTGCTGAATTTTTCGACTATCTAAAGGTACAATCGATTGAAGAAGCAAGGAAATTGGACGCAACATTTATCAGAGAGCGCTATGGACAGTTTCGTGCAGAAAAAGGAATCATGTTTGCGCCAATGATAGACGGAGTATTTCTGACAATGGACCCCTACCGTGCATTCTATGAAGGCAGAAGAAATCGTGTTCCTGTGATGGCGGGCAATACAACAGATGAATTTCTTCATGGAATCCGGGCAACCGATGAGGCCAGCTTAAGAGAACAATTGGAGGAATATTTCCCCGGCAAGGTAGAAGAGCTGCTGCAATTTCCTGAGGCACAGAAGAAGTGCCAAGATGTCAGCGTCTTTGTCAGGGATGTAGAATGCGGCGTCAAGACGGCATTTCTTGCGGAAAGCGCAATGGAGCGAGCGCAGGACTGTTACTATTATCTGTTTGATCCGGATATTCCAGGAGAGGACAATCCGGGAACTTTCCATTCCGTTGATCTCTGGTTCTTCTTTGAGACCTTGGCCAAATGTTCCAGGCCATTTGTTGGAAGGCATTATGATCTGGCCAGACAGATGTGTAATTACTGGGCGAACTTTATTAAGACCGGCGACCCCAATGGTAAGGATGCGGATGGATCGGATTTACCACTGTGGGAGAAATATACAAAGGATCACCGGGGGCAGATTGTTTTCACCAAAGACGGAGCAAAAAATAAAGTAGGAGATGAGTCCTACAGCATTTTCCAGATGCAGCAGGTTATGGAGAGGGAAGATAGCGGACAGCTCATCTATGGAAAGAGAGGGTTTCTATGAGTAAACACATAGCATTTAATCCATATTTGCCAAGTTATGAATATCTGCCGGATGGCGAACCACATGTGTTTGGTGACCGGGTGTATATCTTTGGATCACACGATGCGTATAACGGATTTATCTTCTGTCCGTTAGATTATATCTGCTATTCTGCACCCGTAGATGACCTGGGTAACTGGCGATATGAAGGAGTTATTTATCCAAGAACGGCGGATCCATTGAATCGGGACGGTAAAATGTGTCTGTACGCACCGGATGTGACGAAAGGACCAGATGGCAGGTATTACCTGTACTATTGTCTGGATAAAGTTCCGGTAATGTCTGTAGCTGTTGCGGACACACCGGCGGGCCCTTATGAATTCTACGGATATATTCATGATCAGGAGGGCAGACGGCTGGGAGAACGAGAAGGGGATGAACCGCAATTTGACCCTGCTGTGCTGACAGAAGGCGATATTACATATATGTATAGTGGTTTCTGTGGCAGAGGTGATCGTTCCAGAACAGGCTCCAGAGTCGTTATTCTTAAAAGCGATATGCTGACCATGAGAACAGAACCAAAGACGGTCCTTCCCGGGTCAGAGTATAGCAGCGGTACGGAATTTGAAGGACATGCATTTTTTGAAGCCTCTTCTATTCGTAAAGTAAATGGTAAATATTACCTCGCCTATTCTTCCGAATTAATGCATGAATTATGTTATGCAATCAGTGATCAGCCAATGGACGGATTCCATTATGCAGGCGTTCTTGTCAGCAATACAGATCTTCATATTGACAGTTATAAACCGGCCAAAATGTCAATGTGTTTTGGCGCCAATAATCACGGTGGTATTGAAAATATAGGAGGAAAATGGTATATTTTTTACCATCGACACACAAATGGAACCTGGTATAGCAGACAGGGATGCGCAGAAGAATTAACACTCTTAGAAGATGGCACATTTCCACAGGTTGAGATGACTTCCTGTGGCCTGAATGGAGGCCCATTACCGGGCATCGGAGAATATCCGGCATATCTGGCCTGCAATCTGTTTACTAAGAAGCATTCCATCTATCTTGATGAGGAAAATGCAATTAAGATTATGCAGGATGGACGTGATGGCGATGAGGAAATTGGCTATATTGGTAACATGAAAGATGGTGCCACAGCCGGATTCAAATACTTTGACTGTAAAGGAGTATCCAGGTTCTCTGTTACAACGAGAGGCTATGCGGGCGGAACGATTGAAGTAAGAACCGCATGGGATGGAGATGTACTTGCTACCCTGTCGATTCCATTTAGTAATGTATGGGAGACAGAAACTGTAGATTTAAAATTAGAGGATGGAGTCTATGCCTTCTATCTGACCTACTGTGGTGGCGGAACAGCGATGCTCAAATCATTTACCCTTGCGTAAAGAAAGAATTGTTGGTGTAAGATCATGGTGAATCGACTGGTAACCTTTTTAAACAATATCTCATTGAAGAGCAAGCTGCGCGGACTTTATATTATCTGCGTAATCTGCCCGCTGGTTCTGACAGACGGTGTTATTATATCTGGAATTATCTCCTCAAGGAAGACGGAACAGCAGAATGAGATGCAGAATGTAGCTGCGGCCGTTGAGAATGGGTTGACCTCTCAGATTGATCGTGTAGAATATCTGATGCAGAATATTTATCTGAATCAGTATTTATATAATTATCTAAATAAAACATATGAATCACCGGCAGATTACTATACTAATTACTCTGCATTTATGAATAGTACCTTCTTTCTGGGCAATCCGATTGGTGTAGACCGTACACAGATTATTATGTATGCGGACAATCCAACAATTGTCAACGGTGGACGTTTTCGAAGACTGGAGACAGCAGAAGGAGAAAAATGGTATCAGGATTATTTGGAATGTGGCAAGAGAACGATGCTTTCCTTCTATTATGATGACAGATATCCGTTATATCAGCCTGAACGAAAGATTTTACTGGTTACGGAACTGGATTATTTCTCCGAATCCGGAGTTAAGAAGATTCTTCGTGTGGAAATGAATTATAGTAACCTTGTTAAATATTTAAACAGTATGAATTTCTCATATCCGGTCTATATCTGCCAGAGGGGTAAGGTCTTGCTTTCGAATGCGGAAGCAAATAATACAATACAGGATTTTTACATGTTTTCGAGAGCCTCAGAGATTGCCTACACGAAGCGATTCACTTTATATGACCAGGATTATCAGATCTATGTACTGCGTAAGCCGGATGAATTTCTAAATTCCTTGCAGAGAATGTTCCCGTTCATGCTGATACTGATCTTACTCAATGTGGCACTTCCCTGGATTGTAATGAATCTGATTGAACGCTCTATCACAGTCAGAATCAAACAACTGGATAATGCTTTCAGAACCGTAGAGGGCGACCGTATTGAACCAATTGAATGTGTATATAATAAAGATGAAATCGGCAGATTGATGACCAATTACAATCGAATGGTCGATCGGATGAATGATCTGATTCAGACCGTATATAAGGATAAACTGCATGAGCAGAACATCAGTATTGCCAAGCAGAAGGCGGAGCTATTGGCATTACACAGTCAGATCAATCCCCATTTTCTCTTTAATGCTCTGGAGAGTATTCGAATGCACAGTGTTCTCAAGGAAGAGGAAGAGACTGCAGATATGATTCAGAATCTGGCCGTTATGGAGAGACAGTATGTGGATTGGGGCAATGACAGTATTGAAATCAAACAAGAGCTGGAATTTGCTGAGGCATATCTGAGATTACAGAAGTACCGTTTTGGTAATCGTCTTTCTTATGAACTGGATATTGAAGAGGATTGTGAGAACTTTCTGATTCCCAAGCTGACAATAGTTACCTTTGTTGAAAATGCCTGTGTTCATGGAATTGAGAGTAAATCCACTCCCGGGTGGCTGTTTGTTCGTGTATATCAAACACAGAAGAGTGTATGTATAGAAGTGGAAGATACTGGAGGGGGAATTGAGGAGAATAAGGTGAGAGAACTGAATTCGGATATGCAGAATGCCTGCATTGGAAGTATTCAGAAGAAGAAAAGCGTTGGAATACAAAATGCTTGTCTTAGAATCAAGATGGCAACTGATAATACAGCCAGTTTTTCAATTGAGAGCGAAGCCGGCATCGGTACATTGATGCAGATACAGATTCCGATTGAAAAAATGGTGCGAAAGAAGACGGAAGAGTGAGGGGAAAATGTTAAGAGTTTTACTTGTGGATGACGAGCCATTTATTGCGCAAGGACTTACGAAGCTGGTAAACTGGAGGCAGGAAGGCTACGAAGTTGTTGCGATTATGTCCAATGGCAAGGAAGCATTGGAGTATTTAAAGAGCAATCAGGTAGATTTGATTATCGCAGATATCAAAATGCCGGTGATGTCGGGGCTTGAATTGCTTGAAGAGATTAGAAAACACAATATTTCAGAGGCTCATTTCATTGTGCTGAGCGGATATGGAGATTTTGTCTATGCGCAGCAGGCGATCAAATACAACTGTCTGGAATACGTACTTAAACCGGTAGAAAAAGATAAGCTTTTGGAGATTCTTCGAAAAGTTGCCCATATGTCGGAAAGTGCAAGAGTTGATAAAGAGAATCAGAAGAAGGCGGAGCAGGCATATCTTGCACGTAATGTCATTTCTCTATTAATAGGTAAATTCGACAATATGAATCTGGAGTATGTGAAGAATCACATGCAGATTTCAAAGGGTGTTCGATATGTAGATATTGAGACAGATATTGTTGCATCAGAGGATGAGGAAGATTCTGTGATGCGTGCTAATCAAAGACAATTGTATCAGAACTGCGTTAATCAATTAAAGGAAGATAGTTCGCATATCATTTTCGATGTTTCCTATGATGAGAAGAGTTATGACATTGGATTTATTTATTGTGACTATATGGCTGAACAGAGAAATATACAGGACACGGAATATCTGTCGATACTTCGTGAGCAGTTACAGAAGTTAATGAATCAGTCTGTATATATGTATGTTGGTAAAAAGGTTGCAAATATCGCAATGATTGCCAAATCCTACAGTACAGCATGTATTTTAAAGTCACTGGAAGCCTTTCATACGAAAAAAAACATCTACTATTATGAAGAAGAGATACAGGTTGGGAATAGTGGAGTTCTTCTATGCAAAAAAGGTTTGGACGAGCTGGTTGAATGTATTGAGCGAAATGAGCAGGAAAGGATACCAGATTGTGTGGAAAAGCTTTATTCAGAAATGAAGAAGCTGGGATTCCAGTCAGATGTTGTCAATCTGAATATTAACTATCTTCTGTTTCAGCTGATTCATTTGGCATCAGAGCAGGATGATGATGTCAATCAGGATGAAATTCTTCGATTTATCAGTGAGAGTTCATTTGAGGAAGGAATTGCACGAGGCAGCAGTATTCATATGACAAGATTTGCCTGTGAATATGCAGATTATCTCTCGCAGCTGCGGGGTAAGATTTCTACCAATATTGTGCAGCAGGTGGAACGGGAGATAAGGCTTCATTATACGGAGAATATCAGCCTTAAGGATTTGGGGCAGAAGTTCTTTGTCAACAGCTCTTATCTGGGGCAGATCTTTAAGAGAAAATATGGTCAGTCATTTAAGGATTATGTATGTAGTTACAGGATTGAAGAGGCAGCCAAGATGCTGATTACGACAGATCAGAAGATTCATCTGATTGCGGAAGCTGTGGGATATAAAGACAGCGATTACTTCATTACAAAATTTATCGAAATCAAGGGATGCACCCCATCGAAATATCGAAGAAGCGAACGTTAGTTCGAAAAAACAGCCAACCGGAGAGTTCAAACTAGAATTCTTCGGTTGTTTTGTTAGAATTCGTCGGGTTGTTTCTAAAAAAATTAAACGTATAATATAAATATAATAAATGTTTCTGACATGTATACTTATGTGAAGGAAACCGACGGGAAGGTGAAAGCAGGACATTTACCCGCCAAAACGTAGAAATTCCTGCAAAAAAAATCCAATTAAGGGAGGATGAAAATGAAAGCAAAGAAAATTACAGCTTTGTTGCTTACTACTGCAATGGTAGCAGGTGCGCTTAGCGGATGTGGAACAACACCTGCTGGCGGAACAACAAGCGGAGACGCTGCTGGCGGAACAACAAGTGGTGACACAACAGTAGCATCCGGAGATATCATTGATTATGACATGTTCATCGCAATGCCTGGTGCAGAGATCAACGAAGGTAATGAAATCCAGGAAATGATCGCAGAGAAAACAGGTGTCAGAGTTCATGAGACATGGTTAACAGGTCAGACAGCAGATGAAGCAGTTGGTACAATTATTGCCAGCGGTGATCTTCCTGAACTGATCGATGGTGGTGATGGAATGCATGCTCTTTATGAAGCAGGCAGCCTGATCGCTTGGGATGATTATATTGACAAATATCCTAACATCAAAGAAATGTACTCAGATGAAGAGTGGGATAGATTCCGTCAGGATGATGGACATATCTACTGGGCTAACATTTTCTGTAACACATACGGAGAGAGCACAGCTACAATCCACAATGACGAAGCATTCTGGATTCAGGCAAGAGTTCTTGAGTGGGCTGGTTATCCGGACATTCAGACATTGGATGATTACTTCAATGTAATTGAAGATTACATGGCAGCTAATCCTACAATGGAAGATGGAACAGCCAATATCCCTTACACATGTCTTTGCGAAGACTGGAGATATTTCTGTATTGAGAATGCAGGAGAATTCCTCGCAGGTTATCCTAACGATGGTTCTGTTATCGTTGATACCGATACAATGACAATCGTTGATTACAATACAACAGATATTACAAGAGATTATTTCGAGAAATTAAATGAAGAATATAACAAAGGTATGATTGATCCAGAATTTGCAACTCAGACATATGATGAGTATATTGCAAAACTTTCCACAGGTGCTGTACTTGGTATGTGTGACCAGTGGTGGGATTTCAACGCTAACGTTAATGATGCATTAAAGCAGCAGGGACTTGACCTTCAGGGTTGTAACTATGTTCCTCTTGGTTTAACAGCAGAAGCTGGTATGGACAATATGTGGCATGTATATAGTGATACACAGAACATCTCCAATGGTGTTGGTGTCACAACAGCTTGTGAAGATCCAGAAAGATGCTTCCAGTTCTTAAATGACATTCTTGATCAGGAAATCCATAATCTTCGTTTCTGGGGTGTTGAAGGTGTTGACTACTTAGTTGACGAAGAAACCGGTTTATTCTACAGAACACCGGAAATGAGAATGCAGTGTGCAGATACAGAATACAAAGCTTCTCATATGTGTAATTATTCTTACCTTCCTCAGTGGGGTGGAACAAGCCGCGATGGTATCAATGCAATGCTTCCTAACGAGCAGCCTTCCGAGTTCAAGAGTTCACTTGCTGAGCCGCTTGTAAACTGCTTAAATGCTTATGGTGCTGATAACTATGTTGATATGATTGGTTCAGTTGTTGCAGAGACAGGTCCTTGGTATCCAATGTACTCTCACTCTAATGCAATGACCAATGACACACCGGGTGGTGTAGCTTGGAACCGTATGGGTGAGATTAAGCATGAATATCTTCCTCAGTTGGTAATGGCTTCAGACTTTGATGCTTACTGGGATCTTTACATGGAAGCATACAATGGAGCTAATCCTCAGGACTTCTTAGATGAGATGCAGGCTGAATTAGACAGACGTGCAGCTGCTGCAGATTCTGAATAATCTTAATAAGTCTATAGAGTAGTATAGTTTATAGCAGCCATAGTTGCTGAACAGGTAATTGTGGCTGCTATTTTTGTAAAGATAGTGTCAAATGATTTATGAAAAAACTGAGCAAAGAAAAAAGGCTCAGATGAACCTTGAAAACTGTAGATATTTTAGTTTGTGATAGCTTAACGCCACCCTTGACAGCACGAAAAAGAA
>Ga0116143_10003272_pt1 | contig 16512 bp, 16 predicted proteins | sample AD_UKC034_MetaG_FD_89745 | JGI IMG/M metagenome (GOLD analysis project Ga0116143, IMG submission 89745) | Active sludge microbial communities of municipal wastewater-treating anaerobic digesters from USA - AD_UKC034_MetaG | ecosystem: Engineered > Bioreactor > Anaerobic > Digestate | place: USA...
GGAAAATAAATGTCCTTTTGGAAAACCTGTCCAATTCTTAGTAAGTTGTACATGAAAAACTCATAGTATTTAAATACAAACATTGGAATTATAAGACCAATAATTCCAATTGCCAATATCCACTTTTTAATAAATTGTTTGTTTTGAAATTGAATGAATCGCCCACCAAAATATGTCAAAACAATACAATAGCAAAGGAGTAATGCATACACAGGTTTAAAACTTAGATAAAATAACATACTGGCTAGAAGAAGCCAAATTGGTTTGAATTTCTGTTTTAATAAATAGAAACCGGCAAAAACGAGTGGGAAAAATAGCAGAAACAAAAATGAATCAAAATTCATGGTCCCTCCATCATCTATTTTTCATAAGACAAGTATTGCGCTAGATAATTTTTTTCTTTAAGCACTTCTTCAATGGCATCTAGGCGTTCCTGCGAATCTGCTTCGATTGTATGGTAGTGGTAATTCTCCGTGACATTCTTGAGTGGCTGAGATTTACCACTTCTTAATCCTTCTAAATAATCATCCACATCGCATCTCGAGGAAATCTGCATATTTGCCCTTATTTCTCCATGAAGTCTATGTCTTACAAAAACATCTTTAATTGTTCCCCCTAAATCCACAATGCTATATAATTCATCTTCAATTTCTTCATCCCCATGATACATCTTAAACACTCTTTGCGCACGTTCTTTCTTAGCAATAAGATATCCTTTGCTCGTTGCAATAATGGTTGCACAATCTGCTTTGAGAAGATTCATGTCTGAAACAATGATTTGCCTGCTCACACCTAATTGCATTGCAAGCTGACTGCCCGTAATGGGTTCTTCACTTTTGGTTAGTAATTCAATAATTTTACTTCTTCTTTCTTTTCCAGACATGTTCTTCTCCTTTCGCATAATAATTTATTGTTCTCCAGCGCATTCTATACTGCGCACAAATTTTTCATTGAAATATCCATAATCGGAGCAGAATGTGTTAATGCACCACTTGAGATATAATCCACACCAATTTCTTTTAATCTACTAATGGATTCTTTTGTGACATTACCGGAGCACTCTGTTTTTGCACGTCTTGCAATATATTCCACCGCTTGCTTCATCTGCTCAACAGTCATATTATCTAACATAATAATATCTGCTCCTGCCTCAACGGCTTCTTTAACCATTTCTATAGATTCGGTTTCCACCTCTATTTTTCTTACAAAAGGAGCATATTCTTTCGCCATTTTAACAGCATTTGTAATACTTCCAGCTGCATTGATATGATTATCCTTTAATAGAATTCCATCACTTAGATTGTATCTGTGATTCGATCCACCCCCAACAGTAACCGCATATTTTTCAAAAATTCTCATATTTGGAGTTGTTTTTCTTGTATCCAACAACGTAATGTTAGTATCTTTTAATAATTCTACAATGCTTCCTGTATAGGTTGCAATTCCACTCATTCTTTGCAAGTAATTAAGGGCTGTTCGCTCGCCAGACAAAAGTACTCGAATATCTGCATATACATTCGCAAGCAATTGGCCACTTTTCACATGGTCACCGTCTTTTACATATGCAGTCATCTTAGAATTTGAATCTAGTAGATAAAAAACTCTTTCAAAAATAGACAAACCAGCAATAATTCCATCTTGCTTACAAATTAAATCTACTTTCCCATCCTGTGCCTCTCTCATTACCGCATTGGTTGTAATATCTTCACTTGTAATGTCTTCTCTAAGTGCCATTAATATAAATGGATCTGCACTCATTTTCAATGTAATCTCATTCTTCACGTTCTTTTCCCATCCTCTCAATTTCATCTAGAATCATCTTTTTATTATTTTCTTCAAACTCCTCATATCCAATGTCTCCATAAAGCACCTCAATGACTTCATTTGAAAAACGAAACTCATCTTGATCGAGTGCCTGTAAGGAATCGAGCGCGCGCGTCTCAACAGTGGCGTCTGCAATATCATGGGCCGCAAGTTTTGCAAACACCATACTCTCTAACAACGAGTTACTTGCCAATCGATTCGCTCCGTGCACGCCATTGCAACTTGTTTCTCCAACTGCATATAACTGTTCTAGAGATGTCTTGCTTTGCCGCGTCACTTCGATTCCACCCATAAAATAGTGTTGAGCCGGAACAACGGGAATGGATTCCTTTGTTACATCATACCCTTCTTCAAGACAGTATGCATATATATTAGGGAAATGTCCAGTAATGTCCTCCTGTGGTATGTTACTCATATTGAGCCACACGTAAGGCATTTGATCCTTCTGCATCTGCTCAACTATTTTATTGGTTAGCTGATCCCTTGGTAATAATTCATCTACAAATCTCTCATTCTGGCGATTTAACAAAGTTGCACCTTCTCCACGAACGGATTCAGATATCAAAAATCTTCTCCCAGGTTTTGTTGAGTAAAATGTAGTTGGATGAATCTGAATATAATCGATATCTTTCAATTTAATCTGATGCCTAATTGCAATTGCAAGTGCATCTGCCGTAAGATGATCAAAATTGGTAGAATCTCTAAACAATCCTCCAACACCACCACTTGCAAGTATTGTATGTCTTGCAAAAATAGCCATAGGCGATGTTAATATACCATGTTCATCGATTTGTACACGTTTATCTTTCAAAACAACAATTCCGTGACAGGCGTTATTTTTTTCCAAAATATCTACCATTACCGTATTTTCGAAAATCCGTATGTTTTCTTTTTCTCGTACTCGTTCTAGGAGTTTTTCGGTAATTTCCTTACCAGTAATATCTTTGTGAAATAGAATTCTAGCTTCTGAATGTGCTGCTTCTCTGGTATATACAAAAGCACCATTTTCACGTTCAAAATCCACCCCATAAGACACTAAATCCTCGATAATATCTTGTGAAGAAAGGATCATTTGTTTGACAGATTCCGGATTATTCTTATAATGGCCAGCCTTCATAGTATCTTCAAAGTAGGATTCATAGTCTTCCTGATTTTTCAGAACACAAATTCCACCCTGGGCTAAATAGGAATCGCTTTCTTTCGCTAGCTTTTTTGTTACCATAATGACAGACTGGTCACTCGGAATATTAAGAGCTGCATATAGTCCTGCCACACCCGTTCCAACGATTACAACATCTGCTGATGTATGTGCAATTTGATACATAATTTCCTCCATGACTTATCTATTTTGCTAATAGCAGCATTTTCTCTAAAGGAATATTAGACTGTTGCATCAACTCATTCGATAAAACAATTTCGTTATCATTTGTTTCTAATATGTGCTTCACTTTTTCTAATGTAATCTGCTTCATTGCTGGACAGATTTGGTTCTTACTTACAGTGTAGAATGTTTTTGCCTGACAAGTTTTCTTCAACTCATACAAAATTCCTTCTTCCGTTACAATGATAAACTCCTGATCCTCATTTTCACTTGCAAAACGGATGATTCCAGAGGTACTTCCAATATAATCTGCAAGTTCTAATAATGGTGGTGTACATTCTGGATGCATCAACACCTTGCAATTTGGATGTTCTTCTCTCGCTTTCATGACTTCGTCTACCGTAATATCTCTATGCACATGGCAATACCCATCATTAAAAATGAAATTCTTGTTTTTCACCTTGGAGGCCACATATCTTCCCAAATTCTCATCCGGAATAAAGAATATATTTTTATTTGGAAGATTTTCTACAATTTTAAGTGCGTTTGCTGAAGTCACACACACATCCGAGTGCGCTTTGATTTCGGCAGTTGAGTTGATATAACATACGACTGCAACGTCTTCATATTGTTTACGAACGTCTAGTATTTTATCTATTTCAACCATATGTGCCATGGGACAATCTGCCTCCATGGATGGAACGAGAACTGTCTTTTCTGGGTTCAAAAGTTTTGCACTTTCTCCCATAAAAGTAACTCCACATACCACAATTGTTTTATTTTTAACTTTCGTCGCTTCCTGGCTTAGAAAATAGGAATCACCTATGCAATCAGCAATTTCCTGAATCTCATCTGCAACATAGTAATGCGCAAACAAAACTGCATCCTTTTCTTTTTTTAATTTTTGTATTTCTTGAATTAGCGCTGTATTTTGTTTCACAATTCTCCTCATTTCTTTACTAAGGCCTAGGCCCTCGTATTTTCTTTAAATCATTAAACGCTATTATACACACTTTCTTTACAGCTGACAAGTAAGGTGTAAACTTTCTCTATGTTTTTCTTTCAATACATTACAGGTTTGGAAGTCATTGAACTGATAATCTCCCCATTTTCTGATTGAAACAAGTCCCATCAACGAGTTTGTGATAAAGACTTCATCTACTCTGTCTAAGTCATATGGATAAATATAGGTTTCTTCAACCTTCTCATGCTCTAGCAAATATCCTCTAATAATACCAGGTAACAAACCACATTCTAAGGATGGTGTATACAGTTTCCCTTTTATTACAAAGAAAATGTTACTCACTGTTCCTTCCGTAATTTGCCCTTTCTCATTGAGTAATACCAAATCCATAATTCCTCTTTCATATGCCTTTAAACGTTGTTCATCATACGCCTTTCGATCGCAGAACTTGTGCTTGCACATACTTTTGATTCCCTTTGCATAAGAAAGTTCTACTCCCTCTTGATAGATTTGGTTTGGATAATTTCTATTTTGAAGCACAAAACCATACTGATGACCACTGCTCATGATTTTCAAAACATTCTCATCTTTTCGATTTTGTATAACCCAATCTAGTAGTTGCTGCTTATTTAATTTTGAACTTCTTTGATTTTTTTGAGCACTTTGATTATCCTGTAGGTCAAGCTCCACGAGAGATCTTTCAAATCGCTGTTGATGTCTGTCAAATAAGACCAATTCATCTTGATCTAAGCGAATGGTTGAAAAAATTGCCTTCTCAGCACATTCAATGCTTTTGATCATTGCCGCCGCCTTTTGCTTTGTTTCCTCGAGCTCAAACAGAACTTCTGAATGATGTGTAATTCCACCACCCACCCCAATAGAATAACAGCCGTTTTCATATAATAGCGTTCGAATCATAATGTTAAACTGCATTGTATGATTAAATCCAATCATACCTAGCGAGCCCGTATAAATGCCCCGACAGTCTTCTTCTAATTCTTCAATAATCTGCATTGCCCTATATTTCGGTGCTCCTGTAATCGAACCACCCGGAAACATTGCCTCTAATATCTTGGATACAGGACACTTTTCTTTTATTACCCCACTGACAGTCGCGATTGCATGGTGTAACTGCGCAAATGTATGAATCTCATATAATTTTTCTACTTCAACTGTTCCGGGAATACAGATTTTATGAAGATCATTTCTCTCTAAATCCGTAATCATCAATAATTCCTGAAAATCCTTTTCAGATTCTTGTAGTTCTAGCTTAAGTCGCTCGTCGTCTTCCTCTGTAACTCCTCTTGCTCTTGTTCCTTTGATGGGAGAAGTGGTGATTTTTTGATTTTTGAGATTAAAAAACTCCTCTGGTGAAGAACTGATAATAACCCCGTTTCTAGTTCTAAAGAAAGCTCCATAAGCAGATGCACTCAGGGTTCTTAAATGCAAAAACACTTCATAGGGATCCACTAAACTCTCAATTTTAATCTGCCTTGTTAAATTTGCAACATAAATATCGCCCTCATACATATATTTTACCATTTTTTCAAAAATCTTTTGATAATCCTGTGTATGAATAGGATCTTTATCGTTTTGTATACAAAGTGAATTTCCAAATGCTTTGGCCGCATTATAAAGCAAACAATCACCATTGTTAATCATCATCTCCATTTCAGATGCTTCGTCTAGATTAGAAGCAAAGATTCTTAGCTCCGATAATTTGTGATGAAATTCTACGACCTGATGATATGCTACAAAAACAGCTAGTGCCATAGAACTATCCCATTTTTTGGCACTTGTAACTTGCATAAGCTCTTTGCCATATTCATAGGAGAGATATCCAAACAATCCACCACAAAAATTGGCTTCTTGTTGATTCTTTGATACAAGTTCATCTAAATAGTCTTCAAAACTTTCTATTTCCACACCATTTAGTAAGGTCTTTTTGCTCGTTTTTTCCAAAATCAGTCGTGGTTTTCTTGCTATTCGGGAGATTGGGTCATTCTCTTTTTGCAGTTTCGTATCCAAAAAAATGGCATATTCCTCCTCTTGAAAAAATCGAAAGACCTGCTCCAAATCAAACTCTTGGTCTACTTTTATACTTATGTAATACTTCAATTGCAAATCAAACATTGGCATTTCTCCTGGGATGAGCTCTGTTAATCGTATGTATCTCTTTACTGAATTCTTACTTTCACCAACCTGTTGAGCCAGTAATTCGGATGTCCATAAATTCGGCCCAACTTGGGCCGAATTATTATTCCCAACCTGGGAATCATTTTCAGCACGATCTAACGCAGTCTTTCTCTGTGGTCTTCCCGCCTTTCTCTTCATGGCATCATACTTCATCTTATAAGCAAATGCCTTTTCACTCGGCAGTATTTCTTCCCTCTGCAGATTAGAATCAACCATCGCTAAGATTGCATCATCGTTGGTCATTTCCTTCACGATTGCTGGAATCTTTGCAAGACCTGCACGCTTTGCCGCATGTAATCTTCTATGACCTGAAATCATCTCATAGGTTCCTTCATCATCCGGTCTTAAAATTACCGGAGTAAGAACACCATTCAACTTGATACTGTCTACTAGCTCCTCCATCTTCTCGTCATCCAGCACCTTAAAAGGATGATTCTCAAATGGATAAATTGCATTTACAGCTACATCAACTGTGCCTGCAGTCTGTGGCACACATAAAAGCTCATCGATACTCGTCAATTTGATTTTCTGTCCTGGTCTGTTTCCCATCTTACTTGCCCTCCTTCATAAGTACTTCCTTAATAAACTCTGTATAAGCATTTGCCGCTTTTCCCTTTGGATCATACTGATATAAGCTACTGCCCTCTGCAGATGTTTCAGCCGCTCTTACAGATAAAGGAATCTCTGATTCAAATACTCTGATTGTCTCTGAGTAAGCCTCATATACCTGGCTTGCTATGTCCTTTGCATAATTAGTTCTGTTATCAACCATAGTAAGAAGAATCCCTTCCATCACAAGATCAGGATTCAATTGTCTCTTCACTCTACCAATCGTTTTGATTAACTGCTGAAGTCCCTTCACCGGAAGATAAGCTGCCTGCACAGGAATCAATACAGAGTCTGCACATGCCAGAGCATTAATTGTAAGAAGGCCAAGTGATGGCATACAGTCAATGATAATGTAATCGTAGAATTCTCTCATTCGATCTACATACTGCTTTAGGATTGTCTCCCTGCTAATCACTCCGTTAATGGAGATCTCAAGACCGGAAAGTTCAATATTTCCTGGTAATATATCCACTCCTTCATTATGTTGTAAAATTCCTGACTCTGGGGCAAGTTCCTCATCATTTATCACCTTCATCAGAATTGTCGCCAAGGTGTTCTCCATTTTGTCCGGCTCATCGAAACCAAGGCTGATAGTTAAAGACCCTTGCGGATCTGCATCAATTAGAAGTACCTTCTTTCCTTCTCTTGCCATTCCAATTCCTAAATTCACACAGGTGACGGTCTTTCCAACTCCGCCCTTTTGATTTGATACACTGATAACCTTACACATAATCTGCCTCCTTAATCATCTACCTTAAATGCTTCAATAAACTGCTCAAATATCTCTGTATTAACTAGTACTATGTTGCCAATCTTATAGCAGGCTCCTGCATCCTTGGCATATTTTTGAAATGTATGAAGGCCCATGGAATAAAGCTTTGCTCCCTCATCCCATCGCACATATTTCTTATGACCGTCAAATATTAATCCCTCAAGATTTTCTATATCTTTTCGTTTCTTCATCAGCTCACGCTCGCTTTCCTTTCTATGTTCTACCGCTAACTTCAGACTTTCCTGCAGGTACCGGTCTAAAATTATAGTATCTACAATTGCTGTTTTCCTAAGTGCCCAGGTGGCTCCGGCTTTCTTTGCCAGAGTCACAAATGTCCAATAGGGCAGATTATAAAATCTTGCACCCTGGGCATAGCTAATGTAATTGTGGTGTCTTCCTTCCAGATACTTTTCCAGATCCGGTCCTCTCACTCTGTTCTCCTGCATCATTGACCTCCTTTTGTTCTCCAAAGCAAATAAGACAAAAAAAGACCCCGTCTAGTATTTCTACTAAACGAGGTCTGTAGGTTCAGTTTTAGCTGTTCCTCAAAACTTCTGTACTATATTTTATCTTCATTTTTGGAGCCTAAAATAGGCTTTGACACAAATTTGACCACAATCCATAGAGCGAATTATGTTCCGCCTGTCTGTATCCATACACATCCAAGGGCGTCCATCAATAGTCATGTGTTATATCACAATTGCTTGTACACTGTTGGACAAGGATGGATTCTATGGATTTCAAGACCGTCCGTATGCGTCCGTCTGTTAATTAAGCGATTTCATCGTCGGGAACAACAGTACATCCCTTATCGCCGGTGAATTGGTCAACAGCATAACCAGTCGATCAATACCATATCCGATGCCGCCGGTAGGCGGCATACCAATTTCCAATGCGTTCAGGAAATCTTCATCCGTATGGTTGGCTTCCTCATCACCTGCTGCAAATGCCTCTTCCTGTGCTGCAAATCTTGCTCTCTGATCAATCGGATCGTTTAATTCTGAGTATGCATTACACATCTCCCAGGAATTGATAAACAGCTCAAAACGTTCTACAAGTTCCGGCCGGTCCGGTTTTCTCTTGGTAAGCGGTGAAATTTCTACCGGGTGGTCCATAATAAAGGTCGGCTGCTTCAAGTGTTCTTCAACAAATTCTTCGAAAAACAGGTTAATGATATCGCCCTTTTGATGACGAGCTTCATAGTGAACCCCTTTTTCATCAGCAATCTTCTTGGCCTCTGCAGTATCTGCAACCTGATCAAAGTCAACACCTGCATATTTCTTAACTGCTTCTATCATGGTCATTCTTTCAAATGGCTTACCAAAATCGATTTCCAGTTCACCATACATGACCTTCGTTGAACCGCATACCTCTTGTGCAAGGTAACGGAACATATTCTCGGTCAGATCCATCATTCCATAATAATCCGTATAAGCCTGATAAAGCTCCATCAGCGTAAATTCCGGATTATGACGAGTATCCAGTCCTTCATTACGGAATACTCTACCAATCTCATAGACTCTCTCCAAGCCACCAACGATCAGTCTCTTCAGATATAATTCCAGTGAAATTCTCAACTTCACATCTTCATCCAAGGCATTGAAATGTGTCTCAAATGGTCTTGCTGCAGCTCCTCCGGCATTGCTGACAAGCATTGGTGTCTCCACTTCCATAAAATCCATTCCATCCAGATAACGACGAATGGCACTGATAATCTTAGAACGTTTAATAAAGGTATCCTTTACCTCACTGTTCATAATCAAATCTGTATATCTCTGGCGATAACGGATATCGGTATTGGTCAATCCATGATATTTCTCCGGAAGAATCTGAAGACTCTTGCTTAACAGGATAACTTTAGACGCATGAATCGAGATTTCTCCTGTCTTGGTCTTAAACACTTCACCCTCGATACCAATCAGATCACCAACATCATATTTCTTAAAATCTGCATAGGGTTCTTCACCAATGGAATCTCTGGCAACATAAGACTGGATATTTCCAAGCTTATCCTGCAGGTTGCAAAAGGAAGCCTTACCCATCACACGTTTCGACATCAGTCGTCCCGCTACGGACACCTGTTTGCCCTCCAGTGCCTCAAACTGATCTTTGATTTCCTGGCTGTGATGTGTCTGGTCATATTTGGTAATTTCAAAAGGATTCTTTCCACTTTCCATCAAACCAGCTAATTTCTCACGACGTACCTTTAATAGCTGTCCAATATCCTGCTCCTGCTCTTTGTTCTGATTCTGCTGTTCTCCCACTGTGTTCTCTCCAATCTTTCTTCGGTTCATCTCGTAATCAACCGCATTCTTCACTATCGGCAAATGTCTTTACCGAATCTGTTAGCCCTCCATCCAGATGTCAATAATCTTATATTTGATGATGCCAACCGGTGCTTCTACCGCAATAGTCTCGCCCTTCTTAGAACCGATAATTGCTCTGCCCAAAGGGGATTCATTGGAAATACTGCCATTCAGACAGTCTGCTTCACTTGCACCCTTGATTGTGTAGACAAGTTCTTCTTTCATTTCCTTATCCAACAACTTTACAGTACAGCCAAATGCTGCTTTGGTAACCTTACCATCGATCTGCTCAACATCTACAACTTCAACATTTTTCAAAAGCTTCTCGAGTTCTTCAATCCGGGCTTCCACGTCACGCTGCTCATCTTTGGCTGCATCATATTCTGCATTCTCGGAAAGGTCGCCCTGTTCTCTGGCTTCCTTAATCTTCTGGGAAATCTCCTTACGTTTTACAAGCTTCAGTTCATGCAGCTCTTCCTCATACTTCATTAATCCTTCTCTGGTTAATAGATTTTTCTTCTCTTCCATTGTCTCTACACCTTTCTATATTTATTAAACTCTCAAATTAATTCATTCCAAAACAATCAATAAATTATACCCTATTTCCATTTATACTGTCAAGGAATCAGGAATATAGATTGCTTCCCCTGATTTCTTCCACCATTTCTTCCAATTCTGAAAAATGTTCCACTGCACAGACGCGTTTTCTCAGTTTCGCAGAATGTGGGAATCCAGCCAGATACCATGCGACATGTTTTCGCATCTCACGGATTCCAATGTACTCGCCTTTGCACTGTGCCTGCAGCTTTGCATGTTTGAGAATCATATCGCACACTTCATCGGTCGTTGGTTTCTCTGCAATCACCCCATGGTCCAAATACTGTAGGATGGATGAGAAAACCCAGGGGTTCCCCTGTGCTGCGCGACCAATCATGATGCCGTCACAGCCAGTCTCCTTCAGAATCGCCTCTGCTGCCTGCGGGCTGTCGATATCACCGTTTCCAATCACCGGAATCTGTATTGCTTCCTTCACTTGTCGAATAATGTCCCAGTCGGCCTTACCGGAATAGTACTGTTCCCTTGTCCTTCCATGCACCGCAATCGCCGCGGCACCTGCATCTTCTAACCGCTTAGCCATTTCCACGGCATTGACACAACTATCATCAAATCCTTTACGAATCTTCACCGTTACCGGCTTCTTAATTGCTCTGGCTGTTTTTCTTACAATCTCTGCTGCCAGCATCGGATTCTTCATCAGTGCAGAACCCTCACCATTGTTGACCACCTTAGGAACCGGACAGCCCATGTTAATATCCAGTATGGCAAATGGTCTCTCCTCGATTTTCTTCGCCATCTCGGAGATAATATCCGGATCTGAGCCAAAGAGCTGCAGAGACACCGGAACTTCTCGTGGATCAATTGCCATCAATAACTCCGTATTCTTATTGTTATACAGAATGGCTTTGGCACTGACCATCTCCATGCACAGAAGTCCTGCCCCCTGTTCCTTGCATAACAACCGAAACGGCAGGTCGGTTACCCCTGCCATCGGTGCTAAGATCATATTATTATCGATTGTCACATTTCCTATCGTCAGTTGTTTCATTACTACCTGCATATCTGAGCCAATCAGGCTCTGTTACTTATTTGGAACAATTCTTCTGATATATAATCCGAAGTCCATCCAGCGTTAAGGTTCTGTCATAGGTCTCAATGCAATCTGTTTCCTTTGCAATGATACTGCCAAGTCCACCGGTAGCAACCACACGCATCTTATCATATCCGGCTTCTTCCTTCACCTTTCTCACGATATACTCGGTCTGTCCGATCTGGCCAAAGACCAGTCCTGCCTGCATACTGGTAACGGTATTCTGTGCAAGAATGGAGTCCGGTTTCTTAATCTCGATCTCTGGCAGCTTCGCGGTATCTTCCCAAAGTGCTTTTGCACTTGTCTTGATACCCGGTGCAGTAATACCCGCTGTAAAATCACCCTCTTGGGTGACCAGATCATAGGTTGTTGCAGTTCCAAAATCAAGGACCAGCACCGGTCCACCATATTTCTCATAAGCAGCAACAGCATCTACGATACGATCCGGCCCGATTTCCTTGGGATTCTCTGTCACAATTCTGATTCCGGTCTTCAGTCCGGGTCCCACTATCAATGGTTTCTGATGAAGATAACGTTCTGCACCACCAATTAGGGAATGCATAACATTAGGTACAACACTCGCCATAATGATACCTTCGATATCTGATGGTTTGACGTCTGCATGTTCTAGCAGCTCAATCATGATAATGCCAAATTCATCCGATGTACGCGGTTGCTTTGTCATGATTCGAAAAGTACATTGCAGTTCTTCTTTATCAAACACGCCAAATGTGATATTCGTATTTCCAACATCTACAGCCAAAAGCATCTTCAGTTCTCCTCTACATCTTCAAATTTCTCATGCAAAATAAATACTCTGTAATACATACTAAGTGACTCCAGCAGGTCTTTTCGCTTCTCCCGTACCTGTTTGATTAACAGACCGCTGGATACCTCATCATAATAGAAATCATCCTCTGCACACACAACATCCATTGAGACGCTTCCATCTTCTTCAAACACAATCGTAAAGATTCCACCAACCTCTTCTGTAAACAGGACGCAAATGATATGCAGTTCATCCTTGATGGAATCCGGCAACTGTCCAAACTCTTTCTCGTTAAAGTAGTATTTCTGTTCATAGGCATTGGCACCACACAGAACCATTCTGTTATCTTCCACTTTCGTACTTCCTTTCCTGTCACACATATCCGTAAACGCCCCGGACAGACACTTCTCCGGAATACACTCTGGCAATACTGCCATCTTCCCGTTTCACAATTAGTTCTCCACGGTCATTGATTCCCTGTGCTATTCCGGTATATTCGCCTTTGGGGTCGAGTACTCTGACAGTCTCATTGCGATTAATCAGATAGCCATCATACAATTCCACAAATGCTGACACATCGCCATTCTCCACAAAGATATCATAATAGTACTCAAAATACTCCATAATATTAAGAATCAGATCGTTACGATCCACACGTTCCCCCTTCTCCATCAATAGAGAAGTTGCTATCTCTGCCAGTTCTTCCGGCAGTTCCTTCTGGTTCACATTGATTCCCACGCCGATTACAACATAATTGATATAATCCATCTCTGCATTCATCTCAGTTAGAATGCCGCAGACTTTCTTTCTGTTCACAAGAATATCATTGGGCCATTTAATCATAACATCCAGATCGCAGCTCTTACTAATGACCTCAGCAACACTAATTGCCATCAGAAGTGTCAGCATAGATGCCTGATTCGGAGCAAAATCCGGTCTAAGCAGCAGACTCATGGATATACTTGTTCCAAGTGGGGAATCCCAGCTTCTGCCACGTCTTCCTTTTCCACCAGTCTGTGTCTGTGCAACCACCAGGGAGCCATGATCCATTCCTTCGTCACCAAGGTACTTCGCGTCCTCATTGGTGGATTCACACTCTTTACGAAAATATACCTTACGTCCTGCCCACTGCGTGTTCATTCGGCTCATCAATTCACACCCGGAGAGAATCTCCGGATAACTGATCAGTTTATACCCTTTGTTGGTTATTGCTTCAATATCATAGCCTTCTGCCTGTAACTGCTTGATTACTTTCCATACGGCTGTTCTTGATACGCCAAAGCTCTCACAGAGTTCCTGCCCGGAAATATAATCTTTACTGTTACGAAGCATTCTAAGTAATTCCGCTTTCATCGCTCTTTTTCTCCGCCCTTTGTATCTGTTTTATGCTCCAAGAGTTGCTGCCATGACAGCCTTTATTGTATGCATACGATTCTCTGCTTCCTGAAATACCTTAGATTGTGCACTTTCAAACACTTCATCCGTCACTTCCATCTCCGTAATGCCAAAGCGTTCTCCCATTTCCTTGCCAATCTTCGTCTTCAGATCATGGAATGCCGGCAGGCAATGCAGAAAGACTGCTGTATCCTTCGCATTGGCCATCAAAGCCTTTGTCACACGGTATGGTGTCAGTTCATGAATACGTTCCTCCCAGACACTATCCGGTTCACCCATGGATACCCATACATCAGTATAGATAATATCTGCATCCTTCACTGCTTCCATTGGATCTTCTGTTAACAGAATAGAACCACCAGAAGCCTTTGCATATTCTTCACACGCATCCACAAGTTCCTTCTGAGGAAAATATTTCTTTGGTGCGCCTGCTGCAAAATGCATTCCCATTTTCGTACAGGCTATCATCAGTGAGTTGCCCATATTATAACGGGCATCACCCATATATGCAAGTTTTCGGCCTTTAAGGTCTCCAAAAATCTCACGAATCGTTAAAAGATCTGCTAGCATCTGTGTTGGATGATACTCATTGGTCAGTCCGTTCCATACCGGTACACCGGAATACTTCGCCAGATCATTAACAATTTCCTGTCCATAGCCACGATATTCGATTCCTTCATACATACTGCCAAGAACCCTTGCAGTATCTGCAATGCTCTCCTTCTTGCCTATCTGGGATCCTGTCGGATCTAAGTATGTTGTTCCAAGTCCAAGATCATGTGCTGCCACTTCAAAAGAACAACGCGTACGAGTACTTGTCTTCTCAAAGATGAGTGCGACGTTCTTACCCTTTAGGGTATCCGTCATGATACCATCTTTTTTCTTCTGCTTATATTCTGCTGCCAAATCAATCAAATATGTGATTTCCTCCGGTGTAAAATCACGAAGTGTAAGAAAACTACGTCCCTTTAAATTCATATTCTAAGTCCATCCTTTCCATATATGTAAATGTGTCATTATCTGCCTGCAATAACTTCCTCTATAATGTCAAAAACAGAGCCACACGAAAAGTGCGGCTCCGAATCTTCATAGAAGCTCTTTATTTCGTTATCGATTCCTTGAAGGTAGTTGCCAGAGCGGCAATCCCCTGCAAATCTGAAGGAATGATAATCTTAGTTGCCTGGCCATCTGCAACCTTCTCCATCGTCTCAAGACTCTTTAAATGGAGAACAGATTCATCTGCTCCGGCTTCCTTCAGCATGCGGATACCGTCTGCTGTAGCCTGCTGAACCTTAAGAATAGCTTCAGCCTGACCTTCTGCCTCACGGATCATTTTCTCTTTTTGTGCTTCTGCTCTCAGGATAGCGGACTGCTTTTCAGCTTCTGCTTCCAGGATTGCAGATTCCTTCTTACCTTCTGCAACAAGGATGGAAGATCTCTTCTCACCTTCTGCTCTGGTAACGGACTCTCGTCTTTCTCGTTCTGCCTTCATCTGCTTCTCCATTGCGTTCTGGATCTCAGCAGGTGCAATAATATTCTTTAACTCAACTCGGTTTACTTTGATACCCCATGGATCAGTTGCAACATCAAGAGAAGAACGCATCTTGGTATTGATAATCTCTCTGGAAGTTAACGTCTGGTCAAATTCCATATCACCGATAATATTACGAAGAGTAGTTGCTGTTAAGTTCTCAATTGCCATGATTGGATTCTCAACGCCGTAGCTAAAGAGCTTCGGATCTGTAATCTGGAAGAATACAATGGAATCAATTCTCATGGTTACGTTATCTTTGGTGATAACCGGCTGAGGTGGGAAATCCACTACCTGTTCCTTTAACAGAACTTTTCTTGCCACCTTGTCAATCAAAGGTGTTTTAAAATGAATACCTACGGACCAGGTTCCCTGATATCCGCCAAGTCGCTCTACGACATAGGCATTGGCCTGAGGAACAACCTGGATACATGAAATAAGTAAAATAATAAGTACAATGATTACAACTAATATTGCGACTGCTGCTGCTGGCATTTTTTTACCCTCTCTTCTTTTCTCTAAATTTATCTTAGTTACAAGATGAAAAATTATTTAACGATTAACTTAACACCCTTAACCAGAACTACGGTTACATTGGTACCTTTTGGAATTACGATTGCATCCTGTTCCGCTCTTGCTGTCCATTCCATTCCATTCAATACAACTTTTCCAAGCCCTTTGAGGTTCTCAATATCCTCTGTTACTACAGCGGTTTCACCTACAATACCTTCAACATTGGTCTTTACTCTGCCTTTGTTGAAATACTTGACTGCCAAAGGTCTTGTGAAATATAAAAGAACTAATGAAATGACAATAAACAATATAATCTGAACATAAACCGGAAGACCAAGTGATGCGGCTACTAATGCAAATAATGCACCACCGGCAAACCATATTGTTGCCAATCCCATCGTTACTAATTCAACGCCGATCATCACAACAAAAATCACGAGCCAAATTATTGTTTCCATTTCTCTCCCTTCTTTCCACCTTTCAATTACTTTAAGTTACAAGACCTATCATACTATATTTTCCGCTTGTGTGCAATAATTTCAAACGACTTGTTGTAAAATGAAATTGAACTAAATAAAAAATCCATAGTGGATTATCTGTGTTATGATTTAATCACGACAAAAAAACACACACGAAAGGATAACAACTATGGACTACCCAAATA
>Ga0116143_10003273_pt1 | contig 16511 bp, 15 predicted proteins | sample AD_UKC034_MetaG_FD_89745 | JGI IMG/M metagenome (GOLD analysis project Ga0116143, IMG submission 89745) | Active sludge microbial communities of municipal wastewater-treating anaerobic digesters from USA - AD_UKC034_MetaG | ecosystem: Engineered > Bioreactor > Anaerobic > Digestate | place: USA...
GCTTGAATCGCTCTTGACCCATCGTCTGCCTCCCCATCCATGTCTGACGCGCCGTGGCACCATACCCAGTGTACCGGATTCACCGCCTGCACACAAAACGCCAGGTCGTTTTTCAACACTCTCATCAAATGAACGCTTGTTCGCGGGGATGAGCCGATGCTATAATGCGACGTTACCAGAGTGAGGGAGGCATCAGCCAGTGGACCTGTACGAACGTTACGCTGCCCTCCGGATTCAGGGGGATTTGGTCAGCAAGATTGAAGATGAGGTGTGCATCGAGGACACGTTTCGACTGCACCTGAATGACGTGCCTTTGGCCCAGATCATCGCCAGCCCGGACCAGCTCATGGAGCTGGGGGCTGGTTTTGTAATCTGCGAAGGGCTGGCTGAGCGCGTGGACAGAGTGGTGGTCTCCGGCCACGACATACACATCTCGGCGCCGACCAATGCTCGAATCGACTATGAACTGCGTTCCTCAGGTTGCATTGGCGTTCGTGGCTTGCCGAAAGTGGTCAGATCTGACCTGAGCATCACCAAGGACGAGGTCTTTCAGGTGATCGGCGAGATCGAATCGGCCGTGTGGAAGCAGACGGGCGGCGTGCATTGTTCGGTTTTATTTAGCAACGGGCAAATCGTGGCTCGCTCCAGCGACATTGGTCGTCATAATACCGTCGACAAGGTTGTTGGGTACGCAGCGCTGAATCAACTGGATCTGAGTCGCTGCGTCATTGGCTGTACGGGGCGTCAGCCGGCGGGCATGGTGGGCAAGGTGGCCAATGCCGGTGTGCCGCTCGTCGCGACCAAGGCCGCCACCACGGACGCGGGCATAGCCATCGCGGAACGCTCCAATGTAACGCTCATTGGCTTTGCGCGTGGTGACCGCTTTACGATCTATGCCCATCCCGAGCGCGTGATTGGAGTTGTCGGCCGGTAATGGCGGCTATCAGCGCGGTGGTGCTGGCTGGCGGAAAAAGTCAGCGGCTGGGTATCGACAAGACGCTGCTGCGGCTGGACGGTGTCTGGTTGCTCGAGCGGATCGTTGAGCAACTGCGCACGTTGAGCGATGACGTGTTGGTGGTGGCCAACGAGCCATACAAGCTTGCGCCTCTCGGGGTGCCGATTGTGCCGGACCAACAGGTGGGCATCGGCCCTCTGGCCGGAATCCTGGCGGGCCTGGCAGCCATGCAGCACCAGGTGGGCCTGTTCGTCGCCTGCGACATGCCCCTGCTCAACAGGCGCCTGCTGCGGTACATGGCGCGACTGTCGGCCGACGTCGACGTGGTTATTCCGCGCAATGGCAGCGAGACCGAGCCCCTGCACTCGTGTTATAGCAAGGCCTGCGTGGAACCGATAGCCGCGGTGCTGGAGCAAGGCCAGAGAAGGGTTATCCACTTCTTTGACCGAGTCCGAGTACGGTACGTCGATCCGGACGAGGTAGCCGCTTTTGACCCGCAAGGGCTGTCGCTCTTTAACATCAATCGGCCGGAGGACCTGCAAAGAGCGCAACTGTTGCTCCGTCAGGCCCGGCAGGTGCAGGGCGCGGCTGACCCTGGCGCCGGGCAGAGTGCAAGGATGCGCACGTTGGTGATCGGCTACGGAAACCGGGACCGCGGAGACGACGGGGTTGGCCTGGACATCGTGCAGCGCCTGCGCGGCGAGCTCGGCGTTCAGCCCCTTGCTGACGGAGAATCGGGCCTCGAGCGGCGGGGCGGCGGCATCGATGCGGTGTTCCTGCCGCAGCTCGTGCCACAGTTGGTTGACCTTCTTGTCGACTACCAGCAGGTGGTCTTTGTCGACGCTCATACTCGGCCGGACGTGACCGGGTTGCACTGTGCCGCGATCCAACCCGGCTCAGCAGTGGCCGCTTTTGCCCACCACCTGGGCCCCGCGGTTCTGCTGGCGCTGGTCGAGCGATTGCGGCGGCAACGGATTCCGGCCTTTGCCGTGTCCGTGAGGGCCTACGAAATGGGCTTTGAGCAGCGCCTATCGGCACGTACTGCCACCGGCGTAGCACCGGCTGTGGAAACGATCCTTGACCTGATCGATGCGAACACGGTCGGCTGGCCGTCGGACAACCCGGGAAAGAGCTGAGGCGAGTGCACGAACTGTCGATCACCCAGAGCATCTTGAACATTGTGAACGAGCACGCACAGCGTGCCGGCGCAGCGAAAGTGACGACGATCAACCTCACTGTGGGGGAGCTGACCGGGTTTGTCGATGATTCGCTGCAGTTCTACTTTGAGATGTTGAGTCCAGGCACCCTGGCCGAGGGCGCCAGGTTGAACATCACGCGGGTGCCGGCCACAGTGCGGTGCCGGGCCTGTGGGTCCGAGTTCCACCTGGAAGGTCTGCAGTGGATCTGCCCCCAGTGCCAGGCCGTTGGCGGCGACGTACTGCGCGGCCGCGAGTTCCAGGTGGAGAGCATAGAAGTAGTTCAGGGGGAAGCGAAGTGAAAGTATCGGTTGTGCAGGGCATTCTGAGCGCGAATGATCAGCTTGCTGCGGAGAATCGAGATCAGCTCCGACGCCATGGTATTTGCACGATCAACATCATGGCTTCTCCAGGCAGCGGCAAGACCAGCCTCATCTTGCGTACCCTCGAGGGGTTGGCAGGTCGACAGAGGGTCGGCGTGGTCGAAGGCGACATCGCATCGACGGTGGACGCGGACCGAGTGGCTGCTTGTGGCGTGCCCGTTGTCCAGATCAACACCGGCGGCCAGTGCCACCTGGATGCACCGATGATGCGCAAGGCGCTGGGCCAGCTTCCGCTGGAGCAGCTCGACCTTATTCTGGTGGAGAACGTCGGCAACCTCATTTGCCCGGTAGATTTCAAACTCGGTGAGGACCTCAACGTGATGATCGCGTCGGTACCAGAGGGCGACGACAAGCCCTATAAGTACCCGGGCATCTTTCTGGCCGTGGATGCAGTGGTTATCAACAAGGTGGACCTGCTGCCGTACGTGCATTTCGATATGGCGGCGTTCCGCAAGCTGGTATCGGGAATGAATCCCGATGTGTGTCTGTTTGAGGTGTCCTGCGAGACGGGGCAGGGCATCGATGAGTGGGTGGCATGGATCATCGAGCAGCGCGAGAAGAGACGTCGGACCTAGTCGCTCGCTACGTCGAGCTGACGGGCATCGTGCAGGGTGTAGGCTTCCGCCCCTTTGTGTACAACCTGGCACTGGGTCACGGACTGCGCGGCTGGGTGCGCAACACGTCAGCCAGCGTTCAGGTGTACGTTGAGGGGGCGCCCGCGCAGGTGGACGCCTTTGTCGGTGAACTGCGCAGCAAAGCCCCGCCCCTGGCGCAGATCGAGAGAGTCACCGTTCAGGCGTGTGCGCCTCGGGGAGCGGAGTGGTTTGTCATTGAGGAAAGCCTCCCTCAGCCGGGGGCCTATCAGCTCGTGTCGCCGGACATCGCCACGTGCGCCGACTGCCGGCGTGAGCTGTTCGATCCGCAGGACCGAAGGTACGGCTATCCCTTCATCAACTGCACCAACTGTGGACCGCGCTTTACGATCATCGAGGACATTCCTTACGACCGGCCCAACACGACCATGAGCGAGTTCACCATGTGCCCGGAGTGCCGGGCCGAGTATGAGGACCCCGCAAACAGACGTTTTCACGCCCAGCCGAACGCCTGCCCGGTGTGCGGGCCGCACCTGCAGTTGATTGACAAGGCCGGCGCTCCGCTCCAGCAGGCGCAGCAGTCGGCCAAGGGCGGGGACCTGGCGATGATCAGGGAGGCGGTGAGGCTGCTCAAGGAGGGCCGCATCCTGGCGATCAAGGGCCTGGGGGGATACCAGCTCGCCTGCGACGGTAGAAACGAGGAGGCGGTGTGCCTCCTGCGTTCACGGAAGAAGCGGCCAGCCAAGCCCTTCGCGCTAATGATCGAGTCGGTGGGGGAGATACGCCGCCGCTGCCAGGTCAGTGACAGCGAAGAGGGGTTGCTGACATCGCCTGCGGCACCCATCGTGCTCCTTCGCCAAAAGCTGCCCACGGACATTGCACCAGGGGTGGCACCGCAGAACAACTACCTTGGAGTGATGCTGCCCTGCACGCCGCTGCATCATCTGCTGATGCGCGAGGCAGACCGTCCCCTGGTGATGACCAGCGGCAATCTCTCGGAGGAGCCCATCTGCAGCCAGAACGATGAGGCTCTGCAGCGGCTGGGCCACCTGGCCGACGCCTTTCTCGTGCACGACCGCGGCATACACTCACGCTATGATGACAGCGTGTGGATGGTTCCGGCTTCCGTGGGGCCTCAGCCCATCCGTCGCGCCCGTGGCAACGCTCCCAATCCAGTGCGGCTCAACAGTCCTATGCCCCCGGTTCTGGCCCTCGGCGCTGAACTGAAGAACACCTTCTGTCTGACTCGCGACCACTACGCCTTTGTCAGTCAGCACATCGGGGACCTGGAGAACCTGGAGACCCTGGAGCACCTGACGGCCACCATCGAGCTCTATGAACGACTGTTTCGTTTCACCCCCGAGGTCATCGCCTGCGACCTGCATCCGGACTATCTGGCTACGCAGTACGCGCAGGAGCGTGCCAGAGGGCAGGGTCTGCCGCTCATTCCGGTACAGCATCATCTGGCTCACATTGCCAGTTGCCTGGCCGACAACAACTGGCCTGCGGACGGCCCACCGGTCATCGGCGTGGCACTGGACGGCACCGGACTGGGCGGCGATGGTCGGATTTGGGGCGGCGAGTTTCTGATTGCCGATTGCCATTCGGCGAGACGCTTTGGACACCTGGAGTATCTGCCCCTGCCGGGAGGCGATTCGGCCACGCGCAAACCCTATCGCATTGCTCTGGCCTACCTGCAGGCACTGCTGGGAGAGGTGCCTCATGTGCCTGCCCTCGAGGCCGTGCCGCGGGAGGAGCTGGAGAACATACAATGCATGGTGGCGGGCAGTGTGAACACGCCGTTGACCTCCTCCTGCGGGCGCCTCTTTGACGCGGTCAGTGCGCTGCTCGGAGTTTGTCTTGAGACCAGCTACGATGCACAGGCCGCCATCGAGTTGGAAATGGCTGTCGGGGACATTGACGCGGCACAGGTTGCCCCGTACGCGTTTGGCCTGGACGCGACCCCAGAGGGCGGCATGCTGCGCCTCCAGCCGCTCTTCCAGGGGCTGATCACTGACCTGCTGGCTGGTGTCGGCGTACCTACGATGTCAGCACGATTCCATCGCACGGTCGTAGCGATGGTGACGGCAATGGCCAGTCTGATTCGCGAACAGCACCAGGTAGACACCGTCGCATTGTCGGGCGGCTGTTTCCAGAACCGGCTGCTGTTGCGCCTGTGCGTCGAAAGCCTGCGGGCAGAACGCTTCGATGTGCTCGTGCACCATCAGGTGCCAAGCAACGACGGCGGAATCTCACTCGGCCAGGCAATTGTCGCTGGCCTGCGGATGGCCGGGGCATCCCGGCAGAAACGGGTCCTCTAAGGAGCCTCCATGATGTGTCTGGCAGTACCAACCAGGATAATCAGCATTGACGGTCAGATGGCCGAGGTTGACATAGGCGGCGTAGGGGCGAGGATCAGCATCGCGCTGACGCCAGCAGCGAAGGCTGGTGACTATGTGCTTGTTCACACCGGCTTTGCCATTGAAGTCCTTGACGAGGCCGAGGCGCTGGAGACCCTGCAGATGCTGAAGGAGATGGAGGACTCGGCGCAGCCGGCGCCAGGTTGCACCACGGCGGGTCAGCGGTGAAGTTCCTCGACGAGTTCCGCGATCCAGCCCTGGCGCGCAAGCTGCTGGTTGCCGTGGAGTGCCGCGCCACGAGGCCGGTTCGCTTCATGGAGTTCTGCGGGGGGCACACGCACGCCATTCTCCGCTCGGGCCTGAGGCAGTTGCTGCCAGCCAACATTCGGCTGTCGTCAGGGCCGGGGTGCCCCGTGTGCGTCACGGCCAGCTCGGACATTGACCGGGCCATCACGTTGGCCAGACAACCAGGTGTGATCCTGGCCACGTTTGGCGATATGATTCGAGTGCCGGGAGGAAGGCCACGCGGTCAGATCAACAGCCTTCAAGAGGCCAGAGCCGTCGGAGCGGATGTGCGCATCGTGTACTCGACTCTCGGTGCGCTCGACATCGCCCGGTCGAACCCTGCCCGCGAGGTGATCTTCCTGGGAGTGGGGTTTGAGACCACCGCGCCAACAATCGCCGCCGCTGTTGTTCAGGCCGAGTCCGAACGACTGCCCAACTTTTCTGTCTTGTCCCTGCACAAGCTCACGCCGCCGGCGACCAGGGCCATTCTGGACGCGGGTGAGGTCCAACTTTCGGGCATCATCGGCCCGGGCCATGTCACTTCGATCATCGGCGCCAGGGCGTGGCAGTTCTTGCCTGAGGAGTATGGCATACCCTGCGCCGTCTCCGGTTTTGAACCGCTGGACATTCTGCAGGCTGTGACCGCACTGGTGGACATGGCTATGACAGGCAAACCTGCCGTCAGTAACCAGTACGGCCGTGGGGTCAAACCAGAGGGCAACGTCGTCGCGCAAGAGCTGTTGAAGCGGGTGTTTCACATCGTGCCAGCCGAATGGCGCGGGCTGGGCGTCGTTGGTGACAGCGGACTGGCCCTGCGAGACGAATACCGCTCCTTCGACGCCCTGGGCCGTTTCCCTCTGCCAGTAGAGGCCAGTCAGGAACCTGTGGGCTGCCGCTGTGGCGATGTGCTGCGCGGGGTGATTGCGCCTCCCGAGTGTCCTCTCTTTGGGCGGGTGTGCACCCCTGATGATCCAGTGGGGCCCTGCATGGTCTCTGGCGAGGGCGCCTGCGCGGCATTCCTCCAGTACGGAGTGTGACGGATGAGCGATTCCTTTGTTGTGCTGGCGCATGGCAGCGGCGGCCGGCTAACACACGATCTTATCCGCGAGGTCTTTGCCCGGCATTTCCGCAGCCCGCTGCTGGCCACACAGGATGACTCTGCCGTATGGTCGCCTGTGGTGCCAAAAGGGGCACGGCTGGCCATGACTACGGACAGCTATGTTGTTCAACCTCTGTTCTTTCCCGGTGGTGACATTGGCCAGCTGGCCGTCTGTGGCACGGTCAATGACCTGGCGATGGTCGGGGCGCGCCCCCTGTACCTGAGCGCCGGGTTCATTCTGGAGGAGGGCCTGTCCTTTGCCGACCTGGAGCGGGTCGTGCAGTCGATGGCACGCTCCGCAACGGACTCGGGTGTGGAGATCGTCACGGGCGACACGAAGGTAGTGGATCGCGGCAGGGCGGGTGGCGATGGGCTGTTCATCAACACGGCTGGCGTAGGGATCGTTCCGCCGGGGGTCAGCCTGTCGGGGGCCAATGCCAGGGTGGGCGACCGGGTGATTCTGAACGGTCCCATCGGAATGCACGGGATGGCTATCATGACGCTTCGTGAAGGCCTGCGTTTCTCGTTGCCCCTGCAAAGCGACTGCGCCCCGCTGAACGGGCTCGTAGAGACTATGCTCGAGGCCGGCCCGAGCCTCCGCTGCCTGAGAGACCCCACCCGTGGGGGACTGGCTACCACGCTCAATGAAATCGCCGGGCAGAGCAGAGTGGGTATCGAAGTAGACGAAGGGAGTATTCCCGTACCGGAGGCAGTCCGCGCTGCCTGCGAGCTTCTCGGTCTCGATGCGCTCTATGTGGCCAACGAGGGCAAGTTGGTCGCCATTGTTCCGGCAGCCGACGAAGAGCGCGTTCTTGAGGCGATGCGCCGGCACCCCCTCGGACAGCAGGCAACCTCTATCGGACGGGTCGTTTCAGACCATGCCGGACGCGTCGTGCTCGCGACCACGTTGGGCGCCCGCCGTGTCCTGGATATGCTGTCGGGGGCTCTGTTGCCGCGTATCTGTTAGGAGCGGATCCGGACCGCTGTTACCCCAGCGCGCCTAACCATGGAAAGAAAAGAACGGCTCAGCGTCAGGCTGAGCCGTTCTCTTTGTGCTCTGCTCAGGAAGCGGTAGAAGTGCGGCGGAACAGCTTGCCCAGGTCGCCCTTTTCCCAGACCACCAGCAATGGCACGGCGATGAACAGCGAGGAGTAGGTGCCGCTGATCATGCCGATCAAGAGAGTGGCGACAAAGTGGCGAATGGTCACACCGCCGAAGAACAGGATGGCAAACAGAATGAAGAAGGCGTTCAACTGGGTGGCCAGAGAGCGATGCAGGGTCTCCAGAAGGCTGCGGTTGACGATGAGCTCGTACGGCTCGCCGCGCCGCTTCGGAATGTTCTCGCGGATGCGGTCGAACACGACGATGGTATCCTGCACCGAAAAACCCGTGACCGTCAGCATGGCGGTGAGGAACAGAGCGTCGGCCTCCCAACCCAGCAGCAGTCCCAGAATGGAGAAGGCGCCCAGCGTCACGAGGACATCGTGAAAGGTCGCGATGGTGGCACACAGGCCGTAACGCAGCGCGTGCGGCACCTTGCGCCAGGCAACGATGATGAAACCCATGATGGCGATGGCTGCGGCAGCGATGGCAATGGCAGCGCTGCGCGTTGTCTCGCGGCCCACCGTGGGCCCGACCTGGTCAAAGCGCAGCTCGGTGGACGGGCCGAACTGGGTCGTGAGCTCGTCCTTGATGGCCGCCTTTTCACCCTCAGCCAGTTCCTTCGCGCGGATGAGCACCGTGAGCTCGTCGGTAGTCGTCTGCACCACCGTGTCGCCGTACCCCCGGTTGACAAACACCTGGCGTACAGCCGCTGGTGCCACTGGCTGTTCGAACCTCAGCTCCCACAGCGAGCCGCCTTTGAAATCGATGCTAAGGAGAAGCGGGCTGCCAAACCGCACCCAGGAGATGCCCATGGCAATCAGGCCCGGGATAATGACCAGAGCGGAGATGAGGAAGTACCACTTGCGCTTGCCGACGATGTCAGTCATGTAGCCTCCCGATTCCTAAAGGCCGATCAGCCATTTGCTCTCGCGCAGCTTTTCGCCGCCGAGGGCATAGAGGGCGCGGATGATGGTGCGGGTGACCGTGATGGCGGTGAACATACTGACGAGCACGCCGAGGAACAGGGTCACGGCAAAGCCTTTGACCATACTAGCACCATAGTTGCTGCCAAACCAGTAGAGGATACCGCAGGTAATAAAGGTCGACATGTTCGAGTCGCGGATGGAGGTCCAGGCTCGATCGAATCCTGCCTGGATTGCCGAGCTGAATCGCTTGCCCTGACGCAGCTCTTCCTTCATACGCTCAAAGATGAGGATGTTGGCGTCCACTGCTGTGCCAATGGAAAAGAGGAAGCCAGCGATACCAGGCAGAGTCAGTGTCACCGGGATTAGCTTGAACAGGGCAAAGGTGATTAGCGCATAGATGATCAGCGCGATGTCGGCCACCAGCCCGTGCAGTCGGTAGTACACTAGCATGAACAAAAGCACAATGATCACGCCGATGGAACCGGCACGAGTGCTCTTGGACACCGAATCCTGACCCAGGGTAGGGCCGACGCTGCGGTTCTGAATCACCTTGAGCGGGACGGGCAGCGCACCATAACGCAACTGGACGACGATACTGCGGGCTGCCGCCAGCTCAAAGTCACCGGTGATTCGCCCCGAGGCTTCGGTAATCGCGGTCTCGATCTTGGGGCAGGAAATGACCACGCCGTCCATCACAATGGCCAGGTAGCTGCCAATGTGCGAGCCGGTATGCGCGGCAAAGATCTTGCCGCCATCGTCAGTCAACTGGAATTGGATCTCCGGTCGGCCGTACTCGTCCTGGCCGACCTGGGCAGTCTTCAGGTGCTGGCCGGTGATGACCGTGCGGAAGATGCGGATGCTTGGAGTTGGGCTCGGCGTAGGCTCTGCGGTGACAGTTGGGGTCACACCTTCGGTGGCGCCGACCGCAGGCGTAGCAGAGGGAACGGGCGTGGCTGTGGCAGCGATAGTCGGCGTCGCAGTGATCACAGGCGCAGGAGTCGGAATGCCAAACTCGCCTGTCTCGCGGTAACTGCTGCGCACAACGGTTCCTGGCGTCAGGAACGTAGTGCCGGCGTCGATGAACTCGAGCAGACCGGTTTGCCGAAGGGTCGAAATGGCCAGGTCCGGATCCTGAATACCGGGCAGCTCGACCACGATGCGATCCGGCGGCGCCAATTGAACCAGAGGCTCGGTTACGCCAAGGCCGTTGACGCGGCTCTCAACGATGGCTTTGGCTGCCGCCAGCGCGTCCGAGTCAATAGTCTGGCCAGGGGCGGGGTCGGCGGCCAAGACCACCTGCATGCCGCCCTGGAGGTCGAGGCCACTGTGTATCTTGATAGCGCGGTCGATATTGATCGGGCCAAAGTGAATGCTCAGGCCCGGATTGCCGGGCCAGACAACCCAGATGGCCAGGCCAGCCAGGATAATGATAAGCATCAACAGTGTCAGGTCGCGTTGCTGCATCTACTTCCTCCACAGCCTTCACAAGGCACATAAATGCCACACCCGGGCCGGGTGTGGCCGGCGCGCCGCGCGCACATTCGGCTATTCTAATCCGCGCTCAGAGTGCTGTCAAATTGACTCGAGGGTGGACAGGTAGGCTACTACCCCGTCCAGGACCTGCTCGGGGGTTAGATCATCGGTGAGGACGTACAGGTCGCAGTGGGCCCTGGCATGGGCGAGGCGCTGGCGCTCGATGTCGTTGTAGTGAGGTACATAGTGGTGTTCTCCCCGCCGCGTTGTCACTTCATCTGAGGCGTCCAGGAAAATCAACACATCGGGCCTGGAAATGGCCTGCCACATATAGGGCACGTCAGAGTGTTCCTGTACGCACTCGTGCACCTCATAGCCCAAGAGCCGCAGACCCTTGGCCAGGGTGCTCTTACCGCTGCCGCAGACGCCTACCAGGACCACTCTCATCACACTCTGCCTCAGAATGGGGGCAAGGGAAAGCGCACGGCCAGGCGACGCGCCGGGTCGACGGAGGTTCGGGATAGCAGCCCGAGGACCAGCACGCTCATGTCATCGTGGGGCCGGCCCTGATCGCGCGCCATGGCCTCGGCGAGAAGCGCATCGGCGAGCGCCGCCGGCGAAGCGATGCCTTGCTCGAGCCTCGTCGATAACCAGTCAGCCAGCGCGAACCCGGCACCGTCGTGTTGGCCTGCCTCCAGGATGCCGTCGGTGAACAGTATCAGCCAGGTCGGCGCGAGCAGGGGCAGCTCGAGAATGACGGGCTTGGTGCGAGCATGGATGCCGATAGCCTCGCTGGGCTCATCCCACACACGCAACCTGGTGCCGTCAACGATGAGTGCCGGGCAGTGGGTGTTGCGCGACAGAACCAGTGTCCTGGTCTCGAGGTCCAGGGAGGCGATGGCCAGCTCGCAGGAGACCTGTCCCTGACGGTGAGTGCGCAGGTAGTCGTGCGTCGCACGGGCGGCCGCCCCGTCGCGGACTCCTTCCGCCAGCAGCGTGATGGCCTTGCGTGCCACCAGGCTGCTGATGACCTTGGCGGCCCGACCGCTCTGTTGCCCATCGGCCAGCACGAGAGACAGCCCGCCATGCGGCCTCTCCGTCACCTCGAGTGTGTCGCCGCTCTCGCTGACCGCATACTTGCTGACTTTGGCGGCACCCACCTGCAGTTCGAGCTCGCCATCGACTGTCTGCCTGACCATCCTGTCTTTCCTCGAAGGACACGTGATTCCGGTTCCGGACGTTCGTTAACCTGATTATAGCCTCGCGCCCGGGGCCGCAGAAACGCAGCCAGATCAACCGCCGGCGGTGCGCGCCAGGAAAAGGCTGGCGGTTTGACGATTCGCGCGTTGCCCTATAGAATGGTAATTGATAGGGACACAGCCGCCCCTCATTCCTCGCTGAAGCGGACAACACATGCTCGGAAGCTGAGGAGTGGGGGTTGTTTTTGTTGGACAGGAGACAAGAGCGTAGTTGATGCGCATCGGCATTGACGCTCGGCTCGTTTTCTACAGGCAGGCGGGAATTAGCCAGTACACAGTGCGGTTGCTGGAGGAGCTGGCGCAGGTTGATCCTGCAGTGCAGTATGTGGTGCTGCAGAGTCGCAAGGACCAAACCAGGCTGGCGGATCGGCCGAACCTGTTGAGGCACAGCCTCTGGACTCCGCCCCATCATCGCGCCGAGCAGTTGTTGTTGCCGCTCGAGCTCGCCACGCTTGACCTGGACGTGCTCCATAGCCCGGACTTTATCCCTCCATTCCGTCGCAACTGCAAGTCCGTAATCACCATCCACGACCTGAACTTTTTGATGTACCCGCACTTTCTCACCCCGGAGAGCGCTCGTTACTATGGGCAGATCGACCAGGCAGTGCGGAGCTGTGACCACATCATCGCCGTGTCAGAGTGCACCAAGAGGGACGTGATCCGCCTGACGGGTGCGCAGGAAAACAAGATCACCGTGGTCTACGAGGCGGCTCATCCTCTGTACCGGCCGCTCAATGACCCGGCCTTTTCGGCCGAGGTCAAGCGCCGCAACGGACTGGAACGCGACTTTGTTCTGTTTGTGAGCACTATCGAGCCGCGCAAGAATGTTCCGACGTTGCTGATGGCATTCCGGCAACTGCTGGACGACTATCGCCCGGAGGTAGACCTGGTGCTGGGCGGCGAGAGGGGCTGGCTGTTCGAAGAGGTCTTTGCCCTGGTAGACAAACTGCAGCTAAAAGACAGGGTGCGCTTTGTCGGCAAAGTAACCCCGGAGGACTTGCTCGGCCTTTACAACGCCGCCAAGATCCTGGTTCATCCCGCTTTCTACGAAGGCTTTGGCCTCCCGCCGTTGGAGGCGATGGCCTGCGGCACGCCGGTGGTTGTGTCCAACACCTCCTCTCTTCCGGAGGTGGTGGGCGATGCCGCCCTGCTCGTGGATCCGAGCGACGTGGAAGGCCTGACTGTGGCGATGTGGCGAGTGTTGAGCGATGCGACTCTGCGCAAAAAGATGATCGACAAAGGACTGAAGCGGGCCCGCCAGTTCTCGTGGAGGAAGGCGGCGGAAGAAACGTTGGAGGTCTACCGACGCCTGGCCGGCGAGAGGCCAACGCACCAACAGCGGGGGCCGTCAACACCAACGCCAGATTCTGGCACCGTGCGCACCTAGTTGGAGCCTATGACCACGCGGATTCTGTTCCTTACGCCGCAGCTCCCCTTTCCCCCGCAGCAGGGCACCGCCATTCGCAACTGGAACCTGATGGTGCAGGCGGCCGCGCGCAATGAGGTGCACCTGCTGTCATTCAGCGATGGCGAGCCTTCCCCGGAGCAGCTGGCAGCCGTGAACAGCATTTGTGCGAGCGTGCGTATCGTTCCAACTCCGAGCCGTACCCCTATGCAGCGTCTGAGCACGACGCTGTTCTCGCCGCAGCCGGATCTGGCGCTCCGGCTGCGGTCGTCAGCTTTCAAGCAAGAGTTGGTGCAGGCGCTCGCCGCGGTCAAGCCTGACCTGCTGCAGGTTGAGGGACTCGAGATGGCCACGGAGGTCGCCGAAACCGCCCCGGCCAGGCTGCTGTACGATGCCCACAACGCCGAGTACCTGCTGCAGAAGCGGATGTCTGTGGCTGATGCCGCCCACTTACGGCGGTGGCCCGGGGCGCTCTATTCGTTCCTGCAGTGGCGCAAGCTCAGGGCCTATGAGGCCAGGGTCTGTCAACGAGCACATCACGTGTTAGCCTGTTCGCCATTGGATGCGGCGGCATTGCGCGAGATCTCTCCCGGGCTCGAGCCGTTGGTGGTGCCCAACGGTGTCGATTGTGAGCAATACCGGCCAGGTGTTGTGCCGCCTCTGGAGCTGGGTGGACAGGCGCTGGTCTTTACCGGCAAGATGGATTTTCGCCCCAATGTCGACGCTGTGCTGTGGTTTGCCAACGCGGTGCTGCCACTGGTACGCGCTCGAGCCCCTGAAACAAAGCTGTACGTGGTGGGCAAGAACCCACACCCGCGGCTGGATTCGCTGCGCAGGGTCGAAGGAGTGACCCTGACCGGCTACGTGGAGGACGTGCGCCCCTACATCGCCGGTGCGTCGGCCTATGTCGTGCCCCTGCAGTCAGGAGGCGGAACCAGGCTAAAAGTGCTCGAGGCCATGGCTATGGGCCAGGCTCTGGTGACGACAACGCTGGGGGGCGAGGGAATCGATGCTCAGTCAGGCAGAGACTGGCTGGTTGCCGACAGCCCGGCCGCCTTCGCCGAGCAGGTACTGTCGCTTCTAACAGACCGCGCTCTGGCAGGCAGGCTCGGGCTCGCGGCGCGCGAGTTCGTGGCGGCGCATTTTGACTGGCACATTGTCACGAAACCCCTCATGCCCCTGTACGACAGCTAAACCACGACGTTGACCGTTCCCCCGAGCCCTTCGCTTTGTCCGGCGTGCTGCTTCTGAAGCGGACCTCGACTTGTATTCTGGCGACACTCGGACAGGCTGGCTCTCTCGCGGCTCCGGGAACTGATGGTAGCACCTCCTCGTCTGTTGACCAATGCATCTCCTGCCGACATGCCAACGAACCAGCGCTGGTGGCGTATAATGAAGCAGCGAATTGGCGCATCGAAGGACACGCGAGAGATGTCGAGCAACAGCAGTTCAACCAACTTGCTTCCTGTGGGCAAATGGCTGCAGCGGACGGCCCTGGCAGCGATCCTCGCTGCGACCCTGCTAGCGGCCTGCACGGCGAGCGCAACGCCGACCCCTGTTTCCACGCCGACGCCGGTGCCGACCCCGACACCTTCTCTCCAGGGCGCCGATGAGGTCGTTAGGGCATACCTTCAGGCCTGGCAGGAATCCGATTATGCGCGCATGTACACCTACCTGTCGCCATCGGCACAGGCAGGGATTCCCGCCGACAAGTTCACTTCCCGCTACAAGGCAATTGCCGACGAAGCGACCTTGCAAAGCCTCGTCGCCACAGAGTCCCCCGCACAGCGGACGTCGGCTACTGCGGCGGTCGCTGCCTTCAGCATTGCTGCCGAGACCAGTCTGGCCGGGCCGTTTCGGCTGGACAACCAGTTGAGGCTGAGCTACCAGGGCACACAATGGGGCATCGATTGGACGACCGAGAGCATCTTTCCGCTGCTAGGTCCCGAAAAGCTCGTGCACATGTTCGTCCAGGTGCCTTCGCGAGCGGGGATCTATGACCGGCGCGGTCTGGCCCTGGCCGTCAACGAGAACCTGGTGGAGCTTGGTGTTGTTCCCGGCAAGGTAACGGATGAAGCTCTGCTATTGCGCACCCTCAGCGGCCTGCTGGGCGAGCCAGAAGACAAGATCAAGGCGCGGTACGCAGCGGCTGCTCGCCCTGATTGGTTCATGCCGGTGGGCGTGATCAGTGCCGCAGCCGCCGACAAGAACGAGGATTTGCTTTCGTCCATCGCCGGTATCACCTGGCGCGAGAAGGACAAACGGTCCTATCCGCAGGCCAGCCTGGCGGCACAGGTAGTGGGCTATATGGCGCGCATTGACGCCAAGACACTGGAGCGTCTGAGCGGTCAGGGTTACAACGAGACCGACATGCTGGGCGTGGCCGGGCTAGAGGCGTGGGGCGAAAAGTACCTGGGGGGCACGCGGGGCGGCACGTTGGCCATCATCAGCCAGGATGGCCGCATCGTCTGGACCCTGGCTGAGAAAGCGGCAAAGAGCAGCGCCAGTCTCTACACGACGTTGGATTCAGAACTGCAGCGCACGGCGGAGACAATCCTTGGCACGAGAGTGGGGGCCATCGCTGCCATCGACGTACGCAACGGCGAGGTGCTGGCCCTGGTCAGCTACCCGGGTTATGACCCGGGGGAACTCACGGCCGGGACCCCCACTGGCGGATGGGAGGCCCTGCTCAATGATCCCCACCATCCCTTCCTGGACCGCGCCATCGCTGGCGTGTACCCGCCGGGGTCGACGTTCAAGATCATCACTCTGGCCGCAGGTCTGCAGGAGCTGCGGTTGTCGGAGAACACCACCTACTACTGCGCCGGTCGCTGGAACGGCCTCAACGACGGCGCCATACGGACCTGCTGGGTGCCGACTGGCCACGGCTCGCTGACTCTGTTTCAGGGGTTGGCTCAGTCGTGCGATACCGTGTTCTGGGAAGTGGGCAAGGCGCTCAACGAACGCAGCCCCTATGTTCTGCCACAGTACGCCCGGGCCTTTGGGCTGGGTCAGGTGAGTGGGCTGAATGCCCTGGACGAAGCTCAAGGACTGATCCCTGACCCGGACTGGAAGGCCAAGGCCTACTCGGGTGCTGAGCAGAATTGGCTGCCGCGCGATGCGGTCAACATGGCCATCGGCCAGGGTGACGTGCTGGCAACGCCCTTGCAGATGGCCAACCTGGTCGCTGCTGTGGCCAATGGAGGCACTCTCTACCGGCCGCGTCTCATCCGTGAGATCAGGTCGGCGATGGATGGCGTTGTGGCCAGCTTTGGTCCTCAGGTAGCGGGGCAGCTCCCGGTTTCTGCGGCAAACCTGCGGATCATTCAGCGCGCGATGAACGCCCGGTTCGCTTACGGGTGAGCAAAAACCGCCTTCATCGGTCCGCCCATGCTTATCACGTCCCTGCCACGTACACGCGCGTGACCCTGCGTGGCCGCTCGGGGGTGGTCTATCCGCGCTGACCCGAGCGA
>Ga0116143_10003279_pt1 | contig 16493 bp, 12 predicted proteins | sample AD_UKC034_MetaG_FD_89745 | JGI IMG/M metagenome (GOLD analysis project Ga0116143, IMG submission 89745) | Active sludge microbial communities of municipal wastewater-treating anaerobic digesters from USA - AD_UKC034_MetaG | ecosystem: Engineered > Bioreactor > Anaerobic > Digestate | place: USA...
GCTCCGGGAACACCATCTTCTCGAGGGTGATCACCTTGTCGAGGGCGCACAGCGTGTCGCCGGTGATCACGTCCTTCAGGCCCACCGCGGCGGCGATGTCGCCGGCGCGCACTTCCTTGATCTCGGTGCGCTCGCTCGCATGCATCTGCAGCAGGCGGCCGATACGCTCCTTCCTGCCCTTGCCCGGCACGTACACGGTATCGCCGGAATTGAGCACGCCGGAATAGACGCGAAAGAAGGTCAGGTTGCCGACGAACGGGTCGTTCAGGATCTTGAAGGCGAGCGCCGAAAACGGCGCCTCGTCGCTCGACGGGCGCGTATCGGGCTCGCCGGCCTCGTTCAGGCCCTTGACGTCCGCGACCTCGGTGGGCGAGGGCATGTATTCGATGACCGCGTCGAGCAGCGCCTGCACGCCCTTGTTCTTGAAAGCGGTGCCGCACATGCACAGCACGATCTCGCCGCGCAGCGAGCGCTCGCGCAGACCGTGCTTGATCTCCTCGTCGGTCAGCGTGCCTTCCTCGAGGTACTTGTTGAGCAGCTCCTCGTTGCCTTCGGCAGCAGCCTCGACCATCTTCGCGTGGTATTCCTCGGCCTGCGCCTTGAGACGCTCGGGAATTTCGCCGTACTCGAACTTCGTGCCCTGGGTTTCCATGTCCCAGTAGATCGCCTTCATGCGCACGAGGTCGACGACGCCCTCGAACTTGTCCTCGGCGCCGATCGGCAGCTGGATCGGCACCGGATTGCCGCGCAGGCGCGTGCGGATCATGTCGACGACGCGCAGGAAATTGGCGCCCGCGCGATCCATCTTGTTGACGAATGCGATGCGCGGCACGTTGTAGCGGTTCATCTGGCGCCACACGGTCTCGGACTGCGGCTGCACGCCGGCGACCGAGTCGAACAGTGCCACCGCGCTGTCGAGCACACGCAGGCTGCGCTCGACTTCGATCGTAAAGTCGACGTGGCCCGGCGTGTCGATGATGTTGATGCGATGCTCGGGGAAGGACTTGTCCATGCCCTTCCAGAAACAGGTCGTCGCCGACGAGGTGATCGTGATGCCGCGCTCCTGCTCCTGCTCCATGTAGTCCATGATGGCGGCGCCGTCATGCACCTCGCCGAGCTTGTGCGATACGCCGGTGTAGAACAGGATGCGCTCGGTCGTCGTCGTCTTGCCGGCGTCGATATGCGCCGAAATGCCGATGTTGCGATAGCGCTCGATGGGAGTGGTGCGGGGCACTTAGGAATCCTTGACAGTAAACGGGGCCGTTACCAGCGATAGTGCGCGAAGGCCTTGTTGGCCTCGGCCATTCGGTGCGTGTCTTCACGCTTGCGTACGGCCGCGCCGCGGTTCTCGGCGGCTTCCATCAGCTCGTGCGCGAGGCGGGCCGACATCGACTTCTCGCTGCGACCGCGCGCGGCCTCGATCACCCAGCGCATCGCCAGGGTCTGGCGCCGCGTGGCGCGCACTTCGACCGGCACCTGGTAGGTGGCGCCGCCGACGCGGCGCGACTTCACCTCGACCACCGGCTTCACGTTGTCGAGCGCCTGCGACAGCACCGCCAGGGCGTCCGCACCCTGCTTGCCGGTCTTCTCGCCGATGCGGTCGATCGCACCATAGATGATGCGTTCGGCAGCAGACTTCTTGCCGCTTTCCATGACGACGTTCATGAACTTCGCCAGCATGTCGCTGTGGAATTTCGGATCGGGAAGGATCTCGCGATGGGGCGCCTGGGCTCGACGTGACATGATGCTTTACCTGGTTTACTTCTTGGGGCGCTTCGCGCCGTACTTGGAGCGGCTCTGCTTGCGCTCGTTGACGCCAGCGCAGTCGAGGGTGCCGCGCACGGTGTGATAGCGCACGCCCGGCAGGTCCTTGACGCGACCGCCACGGATCAGAACGACCGAGTGCTCCTGGAGATTGTGACCCTCGCCGCCGATATACGAGCTGACCTCGTAGCCGTTGACGAGCCGCACGCGGCACACTTTGCGAAGCGCGGAGTTCGGCTTCTTCGGCGTGGTGGTGTACACACGGGTGCAGACGCCGCGCTTCTGCGGTGCGGCGCCGAGCGCCGGCACCTTGGTTTTTTCCTTGCGGGTCCGGCGTGGTTGCCGGATCAACTGACCCGTAGTGGCCATGAAATCTCCAGGAATGTGAAGCAACACCGGGCCGCTCCACGACGAAGGGGCCCGGTGTTGGGTATGTCGCTAATTTCCCCGCCCGGCTGCATTCGTGCCCGGGCGAAAAGGCGGGGGATTCTAGGTAGCCATCAGGATGCTGTCAATGCATGCTGCATAGCACAATCCCGCGAGGGCGCACTGGCGAGCCGATCCCGGGCCCACGTTGCGCGCCGCCTTGTAGACTACATGTCCCATGAGCGACGCAAAAGCGGCTTCCCTGCCCCTCACGGGCCTCGTCATCGCGATCGGCCTCGCGGCCGGCGGCTGGTTCATCGGCCACGGCCTGCTCGAGGCCCGCTCCGCGGACCGCTATGTCACCGTGAGAGGACTCGCGGAGCGCGAGGTCAAGGCCGATCTCGTGATCTGGCCACTGCGCAATGCCGTCACCGCCAACGATCTCGTGACACTGCAGCGCCTGTCCGACGAGAGCGCGCGCAAGGTGCGCGCCTTCCTCGACAAGCGCTTCGAGGGCGACGACATCACCGTGTCGGCGCCGCAGATCCAGGACCGCGACGCGCAAGGCATGACGAATCGCGGCAACGTGCAGCGCTACGTCGCCGAGGTGGTGGTCACGCTGCGCACGAACCGGATCGACGAGGTGCGCCGCGCCAACGAACAGCTCGGCGAGCTCGTCAGCGAGGGCGTGGCGCTGATGCAGAACTGGGAGAGCCGCACGCAGTTCTCCTACACCGGCCTCGAGCAGGTGAAGCCGGAGATGATCGCCGAGGCGACCCGTGACGCGCGCAAGGCGGCCGAGCAGTTCGCCGAGGACTCGGGCAGCAAGGTCGGCTCGATCCGCAACGCCCAGCAGGGTTATTTCTCGATCGATGATCGCGATGCGTTTTCGCCCGAGTACAAGCGGATCCGCGTCGTGACGACGGTGCAGTTCTTCCTGGAGGACTGAGCGAGGGGCCGCTTGCCGGGCTGCGTTCAGCGGTAGAAATCCACGAACTGGACGCGCAGCGATGCCGCGCCCGGCGCGGCGTCCACCGTGGCGCAGGCGCCATCCACGGTAGTCCCGAGTGCCGAGCGCTGCCCGCCCCGGGCCACCGCGACGACCTCGAGGCCCTCGAGGCGGCCGAAGGGACGCGAGAAGTCGTAACCGAAGCAGATCCTGAGCGGCCTGGCCGGCGCCGGTTCCACGGTGAGGCCACCGATGCCCCGCGCACTGCTCACCTCGAGGGTGCCACCGTTCCAGCGAGTCGCCTCGACATGATCGAGCGCGAGCGCGCGCGGTTGCGATGCGCAGCCGATGGCGAGCCAGGCGAACGGCAGCACCGCAGCCAACCGCCTCATGCCACCGTCCCGCCTGCGCCCGGGCGCCTCAACCCGCGGCGCTCTCCTCTTCGGTGACCGTCGGCTCGTCGATGTCCGCCACGCCGCCGCCCACGTCCATGAAGCTGCGGCGCTCGGCGGTCGACTTGCGACGACGGTGGGCGTGGGCCGCGAAGCCCGTGCCCGCCGGGATCAGCCGGCCGACGATGACGTTCTCCTTGAGCCCGCGCAGATCGTCCTTCAGGCCGCGCACCGCGGCCTCGGTCAGCACGCGCGTAGTCTCCTGGAACGATGCCGCGGAGATGAACGACTCCGTCGCGAGCGACGCCTTGGTGATGCCGAGCAGCACCGGCGAGAGCGTCGCCTGTTGCTTGCCTTCCAGCGCGACGCGATCGTTGATCTCGAGCGCGCGGGCGCGATCGAGCTGCTCGCCCTTGAGCAGCGGCGTATCCCCCGGCGAAGCCACGTCGGCCTTGCGCAGCATCTGCCGCACGATCACCTCGATGTGCTTGTCGTTGATCTTCACGCCCTGCAGGCGGTAGACGTCCTGGATCTCGCGCGTCAGGTAGTTGGCGAGCGCCTCGATGCCCTGCAGGCGCAGGATATCGTGCGGATTCGGTTCACCGTCCGCGATCACTTCGCCGCGCTCGACCTGCTCGCCCTCGAAGACGTTCAGCTGGCGCCACTTCGGGATCAGCTCCTCGTACTTCTCGCCGTCCTCGGCGGTGATCACGAGGCGCCGCTTGCCCTTGGTCTCCTTGCCGAAGCTCACCGTGCCGCTGCGCTCCGCGAGGATGGCCTGGTCCTTCGGCTTGCGCGCCTCGAACAGGTCCGCGACGCGCGGCAGGCCGCCGGTGATGTCGCGGGTCTTCGAGGACTCCTGCGGGATGCGGGCGATGACGTCGCCGATCGACACGCGGGCGCCATCGACCAGCGAAATCAACGCGCCGGCCGGCAGCGTGTACACCGCCGGAATCTCGGTGTTCGCGAACGTGACTTCCTTGCCCTTGGCGTTCACCAGCCTGATCGTCGGGCGCAGTTCCTTGCCGCCGCGCTGCTTCGAGTCGAGCACGACGATCGAGGCGATGCCGGTGACCTCGTCGACCTGGGTCGTCACGGTCAGTCCGTCGACGAAGTCCTGGAAGCGCAGGTGGCCCTGTACCTCGGTGACGACCGGGTGGGTATGCGGATCCCAGGTTGCGACGACCTGGCCACCGGCGACCTGGTCGCCCTCCCGCACCGAGATGTTCGCGCCGTAGGGGATCTTGTAACGCTCGCGCTCGCGGCCGAACTCGTCGACCACGCCGATCTCGCAGGAGCGCGACACCGCCACCAGGTGCCCCTTCTCGTGCTGCACCGTCTTGATGTTGTGGAAGCGGATCGTGCCCTTGTTGCGCACCTCGACGCTGCTCGCCGCCGCAGCCCGCGAGGCCGCGCCGCCGATGTGGAAGGTACGCATCGTCAGCTGCGTGCCTGGCTCGCCGATCGACTGCGCCGCGATCACGCCGACCGCCTCGCCGATGTTGATCAGGCGGCCGCGCGCGAGGTCGCGTCCGTAGCACTTGCTGCACACGCCGTAACGCGTCTCGCAGGTGATGGCCGAGCGCACCTTGACCTGGTCGACACCCTCCTGCTCGAGCTGGCGCACGAGCTGCTCGTCGAGCAGCGTGCCCTGGGGCACGAGGATCTCGTCCTTGCCGGGCTTCGGCACGTCATTCGCCAGCACGCGGCCGAGCACGCGCTCACCGAGGCCCTCGACGACGTCACCGCCCTCGACGAGCGGCGCCATCGTCAGCCCGTTCACCGTGCCGCAATCGTCCTCGGTGACCACGAGGTCCTGCGCGACGTCGACGAGACGGCGCGTCAGGTAGCCCGAGTTCGCGGTCTTGAGCGCGGTGTCGGCCAGGCCCTTGCGCGCGCCGTGCGTCGAGATGAAGTACTGCTGCGCGTTCAGGCCCTCGCGGAAGTTCGCCGTGATCGGCGTCTCGATGATCGAGCCGTCCGGCTTCGCCATCAGGCCGCGCATGCCGGCGAGCTGGCGGATCTGCGCGGCGCTGCCGCGCGCGCCCGAGTCGGCCATCATGAAGATCGAATTGAACGACTTCTGCTTGATCTTCTCGCCCCGGGTGTCGACCGTCTCCTCGGCGCCGAGCTTCTCCATCATCGCCTTGGCGACCTGGTCGTTGGCTCGCGACCAGATGTCGACGACCTTGTTGTAGCGCTCGCCGTTGGTGACGAGGCCCGAGGAGTACTGGTCCTGGATCTCCTTCACTTCGCGGTCGGCGGCACTGACCAGGCGGGTCTTCTGCTCGGGGATCACGATGTCGTCGACGCCGAAGGAGATGCCCGCACGTGTCGCGTACTGGAAGCCCGTGTACATCAACTGGTCGGCGAAGATGACCGTTTCCTTGAGACCGAGCGCGCGGTAGCACGCGTTGATCGTCGCGGAGATGATCTTCTTGGTCATGTCCTGGTTGACGAGGTCGAACGACAGGCCCCGCGGCAGGATCTCTGAGAGCAGGCAGCGGCCGACCGTGGTCTGCACCGTGCGACGCTTCTCGACCTTGTCGTCACCGACGATCTGCCATTCAACGATGCGCACGCGGATGCGCGCCTGCAGGTCGACATGGCGCCCCTCGTAGGCGCGGTGCACCTCGGCGACGTCCGCGAAGTACATGCCCTCGCCGCGGGCGCCGATGCGCTCGCGGGTCATGTAGTAGAGACCAAGTACGACGTCCTGCGACGGCACGATGATCGGGTCACCGTTCGCGGGCGAGAGGATGTTGTTGGTCGACATCATCAGTGCGCGCGCCTCGAGCTGCGCCTCGAGCGACAGCGGCACGTGCACGGCCATCTGGTCGCCGTCGAAGTCGGCGTTGAACGCCGTGCAGACGAGCGGGTGCAGCTGGATCGCCTTGCCCTCGATCAGCACCGGCTCGAAGGCCTGGATGCCGAGGCGGTGCAGGGTCGGCGCACGGTTCAGCAGCACGGGATGCTCGCGGATGACTTCCTCGAGGATGTCCCACACCTCCGGTCCCTCGCGCTCGACCAGGCGCTTGGCGGCCTTGATCGTCGAGGCGTCGCCGCGCAGCTGCAGCTTCTGGAAGATGAACGGCTTGAACAGCTCGAGCGCCATCTTCTTCGGCAGTCCGCACTGGTGCAGGCGCAGGGTCGGGCCCACCACGATGACCGAGCGGCCCGAGTAGTCGACGCGCTTGCCGAGCAGGTTCTGGCGGAAGCGCCCCTGCTTGCCCTTGATCATGTCGGCAAGCGACTTCAGCGGCCGCTTGTTGGTGCCGGTGATCGCGCGGCCGCGGCGGCCATTGTCGAGCAGCGCATCGACCGCTTCCTGCAGCATGCGCTTTTCGTTGCGCACGATGATGTCCGGTGCGTTCAGCTCGAGCAGCCGGCGCAGACGGTTGTTCCGGTTGATGACGCGGCGATACAGGTCGTTGAGGTCCGAGGTCGCGAAGCGGCCGCCGTCGAGCGGCACCAGCGGCCGCAGGTCGGGCGGCAGCACCGGCAGCACCGTCATGACCATCCACTCCGGCTTGTTGCCGGACTCGATGAACGACTCGACGAGCTTCAGGCGCTTCGAGAGCCGCTTGAGCTTGGTGTCGGAGCTGGTGTTGCCCATCTCCTCGCGGATCTTGACGACCTCGGCGGCGAGATCGATCGTGCGCAGCAGCTCGTAGACGGCCTCGGCGCCCATGCGTGCGTCGAACTCGTCGCCGTGCTCCTCGATCGCCTCGAGGTACATCTCGTCCGTCAGCAGCTGGCCACGCTGCATCGGGGTGATGCCCGGCTCGACGACCACGAAGGCCTCGAAGTACAGCACGCGCTCGATCTCGCGCAGCGTCATGTCGAGCATCAGGCCGATGCGCGACGGCAGCGACTTCAGGAACCAGATGTGCGCGGTCGGGCTGGCGAGCTCGATGTGGCCCATCCGCTCGCGGCGCACCTTCGACTGGGTCACCTCGACGCCGCACTTCTCGCAGACCACGCCGCGGTGCTTCAGGCGCTTGTACTTGCCGCACAGGCACTCATAGTCCTTGATCGGCCCGAAGATCTTGGCGCAGAACAGGCCATCCCGCTCCGGCTTGAAAGTCCGGTAGTTGATCGTCTCCGGCTTCTTGACCTCACCGTACGACCACGCGCGGATCATCTCCGGGGAGGCGAGCCCGATCTTGATCGAGTCGAACTGCTCCACCGGGGCGTGTTGCTTGAAGAGCTTCAGTAGATCTTTCATTAGTCCTGCTCCAGCTCCATATTGATGCCCAGCGACCGGATTTCCTTCACGAGAACGTTGAAGGACTCGGGCATGCCGGCATCCATCTGGTGATTGCCGTCCACGATGTTCTTGTACATCTTGGTGCGGCCGTTCACGTCGTCCGACTTGACGGTCAGCATTTCCTGCAGCGTGTACGCGGCGCCGTACGCCTCGAGCGCCCACACTTCCATTTCGCCGAAGCGCTGGCCACCGAACTGCGCCTTGCCGCCGAGCGGCTGCTGCGTGACGAGGCTGTAGGGGCCGGTCGAGCGCGCGTGCATCTTGTCGTCGACCAGGTGGTTCAGCTTCAGCATGTACATGTAGCCGACCGTGACCTGGCGCTCGAAGCGCTCGCCCGTGCGCCCGTCGAAGAGGTGGGTCTGGCCACTGGTCGGCAGGTCCGCCAACACCAGCAGGCGCTTGATCTCCTCCTCGCTCGCGCCGTCGAACACCGGCGTCGCGATCGGCACGCCGTTGGTCAGATTCTTCGCCAGCTCCACGACCTCCGCGTCGTCCAGGCTGCCGATGTCCTCGTGCTGACCGCCGGTCTCGTTGTAGATGCGCCCGAGCAGCGTGCGCAGCTCGCCGACCGCCGCCTGCTGCTCGAGCAGGCGGCCGATCTTCTCGCCGAGGCCCTTCGCCGCCCAGCCGAGGTGCGTCTCGAGCACCTGGCCGACGTTCATGCGCGAGGGCACGCCGAGAGGGTTCAGCACGATGTCGACCGGCTGGCCGTTCTCGAGGTGCGGCATGTCTTCGACCGGGACGATCGTCGAGATGACGCCCTTGTTGCCGTGGCGGCCGGCCATCTTGTCGCCCGGCTGCACGCGGCGCTTCACCGCGAGGTAGACCTTGACCATCTTCAGCACGCCCGGGGCGAGATCGTCGCCGGCAGTGATCTTGGCCTTCTTGTCGTCGAGCTTCTTCTCGAACGTCTTGCGCTGCGCCGCGAGGCGCTCCGCGGTCGCCTCGAGCTGCGAGTTCGCATCCTCGTCGTCGAGGCGGATCTCGAACCACTCCTCACGCGGCAGTTCGTCCAGGTACTCGGCCGTCACCGCGCCGCGCAGCTTGCGCGGGCCGCCGACGGCGGTCTTGCCCACCAGCATGCTGCGCACGCGGGCGAACATGTCGTCCTCGAGGATGCGTTGCTGATCGGCGAAGTCCTTGCGGACCCGCTCGATCTCGGCCTTCTCGATCGCGAGCGCGCGGCTGTCCTTCTCGACGCCGTCGCGCGTGAACACGCGCACGTCGATCACGATGCCGTCCATGCCCGGCGGCACGCGCAGGCTGGTGTCCTTCACGTCGGACGCCTTCTCGCCAAAGATCGCGCGCAGCAGCTTTTCCTCCGGCGTCAGCTGGGTCTCGCCCTTCGGCGTGACCTTGCCGACCAGGATGTCGCCGGCGCGCACCTCGGCACCGATGAAGGCGATGCCCGCCTCGTCGAGCTTGGCGAGCGCCGCGTCACCGACATTGGGGATGTCCGCGGTGATTTCCTCGGGCCCGAGCTTGGTGTCGCGCGCGACGCAGGTCAGCTCCTCGATGTGGATCGTCGTGAAGCGGTCCTCCTGCACAACCCGCTCCGAGATCAGGATCGAGTCCTCGAAGTTGTAGCCGTTCCACGGCATGAACGCGACCAGCAGGTTCTGGCCGAGCGCGAGCTCGCCGAGGTGAGTCGACGGGCCGTCGGCCAGTACGTCGCCGCGCGCGATCACATCGCCGGCATTGACCAGCGGACGCTGGTTGATGCAGGTGTTCTGGTTCGAGCGCGTGTACTTGGTCAGGTTGTAGATGTCGACGCCGGGCTCGCCCGCGAGCGTCTCCTCGTCATTGACGCGCACCACGATGCGCGACGCGTCGACCGAGTCGACGCGTCCGCCGCGGCGCGCCACCACGGTGACGCCCGAATCGATGGCGACCGGACGCTCCATGCCGGTGCCAACCAGCGGCGTCTCCGAACGCAGCGTCGGCACTGCCTGGCGCTGCATGTTCGAGCCCATCAGCGCGCGGTTCGCGTCGTCGTGCTCGAGAAACGGGATCAGCGATGCGGCCACCGACACGATCTGCTTCGGCGACACGTCCATGTAGTTGATGTTGTCACGCGGCATCAGCGTGAACTCGTTCTGGTAGCGGCACGAGACGAGCTCGTCGACCAGCTGGCCATTCTCGATGCGCGAATTCGCCTGCGCGATCGCGTACTGGCCTTCTTCGATCGCCGACAGGTAATCGATTTCGTTGGTCACATGGCCGTTCACGACACGACGGTACGGCGTCTCGAGGAAGCCGTAACCGTTGGTGCGCGCATACACCGACAGCGAGTTGATGAGGCCGATGTTCGGGCCTTCAGGCGTCTCGATCGGGCAGACGCGGCCGTAGTGCGTCGGGTGCACGTCGCGCACCTCGAAACCGGCACGCTCGCGGGTCAGGCCGCCCGGGCCGAGCGCCGAGACGCGGCGCTTGTGGGTGACTTCCGACAGCGGGTTGTTCTGGTCCATGAACTGCGAGAGCTGCGAGGAGCCGAAGAACTCCTTGACCGCGGCCGCCACCGGCTTGGCGTTGATCATCTCCTGCGGCATCAGCGGCTCGCTCTCTGCGACCGTCAGACGTTCCTTGACCGCACGCTCGACGCGCACCAGGCCGACCCGGAACGCGTTCTCCGCCATCTCGCCGACGCTGCGTACGCGGCGATTGCCAAGGTGGTCGATGTCGTCGACCACGCCGTTTCCGTTCCTGATCTCGATCAGGACCTTGAGCACGTCGAGGATGTCTTCCTTCGACAGCACGCCGGAGCCGGTGATCTCCTCGCGACCGACGCGGCGATTGAACTTCATGCGGCCGACGGCCGACAGGTCGTAGCGTTCGTCATTGAAGAACAAGTTGTTGAACAGGTTCTCCGCGGCGTCCTTGGTCGGCGGCTCGCCGGGACGCATCATGCGGTAGATCTCGACCAGCGCCTCGAGACGAGTCTTGGTCGGGTCGATGCGCAAGGTGTCCGAGATGTACGCGCCGCGATCGAGGTCGTTGACGTACAGCGTGCGCAGTTCGGTGATACCGGCGTCGATGATCTTCTCGGCCGAGGCGGCCGTGATGACCTCGTTGGCTTTGGCCAGGATCTCGCCGGTGTCGGTGTTGACGACATCGTGCGCAAGGATCTTGCCGTAGATGTAGTCACGCGGCACGGCGAGACGCTTGACGCCCGCATCCTCCAGCTGGCGCACGTGGCGCGCGGTGATGCGGCGGCCTTCTTCGACGATCACCTGCTCGCCGATGCGGATCTCAAAGCTCGAGGTCTCGCCGCGCAGGCGCGCGGGCACGAGCTCGAGCGAAACGCTGTCCTTCGAGACGAAGAACGTGTTCTTCTCGAAGAAGGTATCGAGCATCTCGGTTTCGTTCATGCCGAGTGCCCGCAGGATGATGCTGACCGGCAGCTTGCGCCGGCGGTCGATGCGCGCGAATACGCAGTCCTTCGGGTCGAACTCGAAATCGAGCCACGAGCCGCGATAGGGGATGATGCGCGCCGAGAACAGCAGCTTGCCCGACGAGTGGGTCTTGCCGCGGTCATGGTCGAAGAACACGCCGGGGCTGCGATGCAGCTGCGAAACGATCACACGCTCGGTGCCGTTCACCACGAACGTGCCGTTGTCGGTCATCAGCGGCAGCTCGCCGAGATAGACCTCCTGCTCGCGCACGTCCTTGACCGGCTTCTTGGCGCCCGGGGCTTCCTTGTCGAGGACGATCAGGCGCACCTTGACGCGCAGCGGTGCGGCATAGGTGAGCCCGCGCAGCTGGCATTCCTTGACGTCGAACACCGGTTCGCCGAGGCGATAGCTGACGTACTCGAGCGTCGCATTGCCCGAGTAGCTGGAAATCGGGAACACGGTCTTGAAGGCCGCATGCAGCCCGATGTCGACGCGCGAGCCCTCGGCCACATCGGCCTGCAGGAACGTGCGGTAGGACTCGAGCTGGATCGCCAGCAGATACGGAACATCGAGGATGCTCGCCTGCCGGCCGAAATTCTTGCGGATGCGCTTCTTCTCGGTAAAGGAATAAGCCATCTGGATTCACCTCTGAAACTGCAACACGCGCGCGTGGAAATCACGCGCGCAGCACGATGCGCCCGGCCGTTGCCGGCCGGGCGTCGTGCACACGCCACGCGGCGGGACGCCGCGCATGGAGGTTATTTGACCTCCACCTTGGCGCCGGCTTCCTCGAGCTTCTTCTTGATCGTGTCGGTATCGGCCTTCGAAATGCCTTCCTTGACGAGAGCGGGAACGCCCTCGACGAGGTCCTTGGCTTCCTTGAGGCCGAGGCCGGTGATCTCGCGGATCACCTTGATGACCGTGACCTTCTTGTCCGCCGGGTATTCCTTCAAGGTCACCGTGAACTCGGTCTGCTCTTCGGCCGGGGCGGCTGCCGCACCGGCGGCCGCGCCACCCGCCACCACCGCGACCGGGGCCGCGGCCGTGACGTTGAACTTCTTCTCCATGTCGGAGATGAGGTCCACGACGTCCATCACGCTCATCTTGGAAATTGCTTCGAGGATATCGTCTTTGCTAACAGCCATCGTCATGACTCCTGTGAATATTCAAACTGACTTCAAGCGCCGGCCGCCTGCTTCGCGTCCCTGACGGCCGCGAGCGTGCGCACGAGCTTCTGGTTCGGCGCCGCGATCGTGCCGACGAGCTTCTGGATCGGCGCCTGGAGCACGCCGAGAAGCATCGACAGCGCCTGATCGCGTGTCGGCATGCTCGCCACCTTGTCGATGTCCTTGCCGGGCAGCACGGGGCCGCCGAGCGACACCAGCGTCGCGACGAGCTTGTCGTTGTCCTTCGAGAAGGCCTTGATCACGCGCGCGGCTGCGCCCGGATCATCCTTCGAGAAGGCGAGAACCAGCGGACCCTTCAGGTGCTCGCCGATCGACTCGAACGACGTGCCAGCCACGGCCTTGCGCGCCAGCGTGTTCTTGACGACACGCATGTACACGCCCTCGGCCCTGGCTTTGGCACGCAGATCGGTCATCTGCGTCACCGAGAGGCCTCGATACTCGGCGGCGACCACGGAAAGGGCCGAACCGGCCACCTCCGCGACTTCCGTCACGAGCGCTTTCTTGCTCTCTAGGTTGAGTGCCATTCCATCTGTCTCCTGGCCAGATCACACATCTGACGGTGATCTTCTAGCGAGGACATCCTCGATCGAGAGATCCACCATCTGCGTGGGCGACCATTAAGGGGCGGCTCGGACCTGGATCCTCGCTTCCCCGCCCACGGTCTTCGATGGAACCGGCGCCCTGCATGCGGCCCGGCTCTCACGAATACGAAAAAACTGCCCGGTCAGACCCCGAGCGAACCGGAATCCACCGCGACACCCGGCCCCATCGTCGAGGACAGCGTGACGCGCTGCAGGTAAATACCCTTCGACGACGCCGGCTTGGCCTTCTGCAGGTCCTGGATCAGCGCCACCAGGTTCTCCCGGAGCTGCTCGACCTCGAAGCTCGCCTTGCCGATCGTGCAGTGGATGATCCCTGCCTTGTCGACGCGATAGCGCACCTGGCCGGCCTTGGCGTTCTTCACCGCCGTGGCCACGTCCGGTGTCACGGTGCCGACCTTGGGGTTCGGCATCAGCCCGCGCGGGCCGAGGATCTGGCCGAGCTGGCCGACGACGCGCATCGCATCGGGGCTCGCGACGACCACATCGAAATTCATCTCGCCGGCCTTCACCTTCTCGGCAAGGTCCTCGAGGCCGACGATGTCCGCGCCGGCGGCGCGCGCCACGTCCTGGTTCTTGCCCGAGGTGAACACCGCGACGCGCACGCTCTTGCCGATGCCGTGCGGCATCACCGTGGAGCCGCGCACCTGCTGGTCCGACTTGGTCGCATCGATGCCGAGGTTCACCGCGGCGTCGACCGATTCGTTGAACTTCGCGGTCGCGAGCTCCTTGACGAGCTTCAGCGCCTCGTCGATCGGAAACTGCTTGCCGGGCGGAACCTTCTCCGCCCAGTTCTTCTCACGCTTGGCTACGGATGGCATGTTCAGGCTCCTTCCACGTCGACGCCCATCGAGCGCGCGCTGCCCGCGATCGTGCGCACCGCGGCATCGAGATCGGCGGCTGTCAGGTCGGGGGTCTTGGTCTTCGCGATTTCCTCGAGCTGCTTGCGCGAGATCGTGCCGACCTTGGCCGTGTTCGGTGTACCGCTGCCCTTCTCGATGCCGATCGCCTTGCGGATCAGCACCGCGGCGGGCGGAGTCTTCATAATGAAGGTGAAGCTGCGATCCGAGTACACGGTGATCACGGTCGGGATCGGCAGGTTCTTCTCGAGCTTCTGCGTCGCAGCGTTGAACTGCTTGCAGAACTCCATAATGTTGACACCCTGCTGACCGAGCGCGGGACCGATCGGCGGCGACGGGTTCGCCGCGCCTGCCGGGACCTGCAGCTTGATATAGCCCTGGACTTTCTTTGCCATCGTTACTGCTCCTGGGTGCTAGCGCCTTGCGGCTCCCCATGTGATTTCAGGCTCTCGAGCCTTCCCTCAGGCCTTTTCGACCTGGGAGAAATCGAGTTCCACGGGCGTCGAACGCCCGAGAATCTGCACCGCCACCTGCAGGCGGTTCTTTTCGTAGTTCACGCTCTCGACGACGCCGTTGAAGTCGTTGAACGGGCCATCGTTGACGCGCACCACTTCGCCGGGCTCGAACAGCACCTTCGGCCGCGGCTTGTCGACACCTTCCTCGACGCGACGCAGGATCTGGTTCGCCTCGCGATCCGAAATCGGCGCCGGCTTGTCAGAGGTGCCGCCGATGAAGCCGAGCACCTTGGGCACGTCGCGCACCAGGTGCCAGGTCTCCTCGTCCATCTCCATCTGCACGAGCACGTAGCCCGGGTAGAACTTGCGTTCGCTCTTCCTCTTCTGGCCGTCGCGCATTTCGACCACTTCTTCGGTCGGCACGAGGATCTCGCCGAACTTGGATTCGAGCCCGGCGCGCGCGATGCGCTCCTTGAGTGCCTTCTGCACCGTGTGCTCGAAATTGGAATAGGCATGCACGACATACCAGCGCAGCGCCATGTTCAGCCTCCCTGCCCGGTCAGTGCACGGGTCGCCCATGCGAGCACGATGTCGATCACCCAGAAGAACAGGCTGGCGATCGTAATGAAGACGAACACGATGCCGGTCACCTTCAGCGTTTCCTCGCGGTTCGGCCAGAAAACCTTGCGCAGCTCGATGCGCGAGTCGAGCACGAACTGCCACAGATCGCGCCCCTGGCCCGATGTCGCATAGATGACGACACCCAGCACGATGCCACCGGCCAGCGACAGCCAGCGCAGGTACGCCGGCTGGTTCGCAAGCGCGTACCAGGCAACGATGCCCGCGACCACGAGCACGATGGCTGCGACCAGCTTCGCGGTATCCAGCGTGCTGGTACCAGTTTGTTTGACTGCTTCGTTCATTGGACTTCAGTGGCAGGCCAGGAGGGAATCGAACCCCCAACCTGCGGTTTTGGAGACCGCCGCTCTGCCAATTGAGCTACTGGCCTGTGGCAACAAAAAAATCGGGCCGGGAACCGGTGCCGGAGGCTCGACCCCCGGCACCGGACTTACTTCAAAATCTTCGACACGACGCCTGCGCCCACGGTGCGACCGCCCTCGCGGATCGCAAAGCGCAGCCCGTCTTCCATCGCGATCGGGGCAATCAGCTCCACCTTCATCTTGATGTTGTCGCCAGGCATCACCATCTCGGTGTTCTCCGGCAACTCGATCGTGCCCGTCACGTCCGTCGTGCGGAAGTAGAACTGCGGCCGATAGCCCTTGAAGAACGGCGTGTGTCGCCCACCCTCGTCCTTCGTCAGCACGTACACCTCGCACTCAAAATGCGTGTGCGGCGTGATCGACCCGGGCTTGGCCAGCACCTGGCCACGCTCGACTTCCTCGCGCTTCGTGCCACGCAGCAGCACACCCACGTTGTCACCCGCCCGACCCTCGTCGAGCAGCTTGCGGAACATCTCCACGCCCGTGCAGGTCGTCTTCTGCGTCGCCTTGATGCCGACAATCTCGATCTCGTCGTTCACCTTCACGATGCCGCGCTCGATGCGCCCGGTCACCACCGTGCCGCGACCCGAAATCGAAAATACGTCCTCCACCGGCATCAGGAACGGCTTGTCGATCTCCCGCGGCGGCACCGGGATGTACTTGTCCATCTCCTCGACCAGCTTCACCACCGAGGGCACGCCAATCTCGCTCGTGTCGCCCTCCAGCGCCTTCAGCGCCGAGCCAATCACGATCGGCGTCGTGTCGCCGGGGAACTTGTACGTCGAGAGCAGCTCGCGCACCTCCATCTCGACCAGCTCCAGCAGCTCCTTGTCGTCGACCATGTCCGCCTTGTTCATGTACACCACGATGTACGGCACGCCCACCTGGCGCGCCAGCAGAATGTGCTCGCGCGTCTGCGGCATCGGGCCATCGGCCGCCGACACCACCAGGATCGCGCCGTCCATCTGCGCCGCTCCCGTGATCATGTTCTTCACGTAGTCGGCGTGGCCCGGGCAGTCCACGTGCGCGTAGTGGCGCTCCTTCGACTGGTACTCCACGTGCGAGGTCGAAATCGTGATCCCGCGCGCCTTCTCCTCCGGCGCCTTGTCAATCTGGTCGTACGCCGTGAACGAGCCGCCGTGCGTCTCCGCCATCACCTTCGTCAGCGCCGCCGTCAGCGTCGTCTTGCCGTGGTCCACGTGGCCTATCGTCCCCACGTTCACGTGCGGCTTGCTGCGTTCGAATTTCTCTTTGGACA
>Ga0116143_10003280_pt1 | contig 16490 bp, 16 predicted proteins | sample AD_UKC034_MetaG_FD_89745 | JGI IMG/M metagenome (GOLD analysis project Ga0116143, IMG submission 89745) | Active sludge microbial communities of municipal wastewater-treating anaerobic digesters from USA - AD_UKC034_MetaG | ecosystem: Engineered > Bioreactor > Anaerobic > Digestate | place: USA...
ATCCTGTGGTCGGTGTGCTTCGTCTTCCTCGTCTCGCTGTGGGGACTGTCGTACGCAGTGGGATTGCCGCCGGTGGGCGCCTCGCCGATCCCGAACCTCTGGGGCATGTCGATCGCGACGCTGTGCCTGCTGCAGCTGCTGACCGGCGTGCTGATCGATCGCCGCTACGACCGCGGCATCACCCGCTTCCTGCCCTACGCGGTCTGGTACCCGATGATCTACTGGGCATTCCTGGCACTGACGACCGTGCGCGCACTTCCTTACCTGTTCAAGGCGCCGGCGCGGCAAGCGGTACGCTGGAACACGGCGCGGACCGGGAGCGCAGCTTGAACCGGCCGTCCAGGCTCGCGAGCGCGGTGGTGCTGGCGCTCCTCGCGCTGGCGCCGCCTGCCGCGTTTGCGCAGCCGCTGGAGCGGACAAGCGCGCCTGCGCATACGCAGGCGCAGGCCCCGAAGCTGGCCTCGACCGAGGCCCCGCGAGCTTCGTTCGATCTCAACGCGCCAAGCACCGTCCTGCGCGCCGAGGCGCGCGCCGCGGCCGAGCGTCGCGACTGGGCGGAAGCCCTTGCGCGCTTCGAATGGCTCGTCCGGCGTCACGGCGACGACGTCGAGCTGCTGATCGAATCCGCGCGGGTGCATGGTTATGCCGACCGCAACGCCGAGGCCGCCGCGCTCTATCGCCGTGCCCTGGCGCTGTCACCCGAGCGGCGCGCCGATCTGGCGCCGTCGCTGGCCTGGCAGAGCCTCTGGGGCGGGGCGCCGGCGCAAGCCGAAGTGCTCTTCGCCGAGCTGGCCGATGCCCGCACCGGGCGCGCGCGCGTCGAGGCGCTCGACGGCTTGGCGCAGGCGCTGCAGGCCCAGGGAAGGCAGGCGCTTGCCCTGCAGGTCTTTCGCGAGGCGCATGCCCTTGCACCCGGCGACCTGCGGCTGCACCGTCGCTACGCGATGTCGCTGCTCTGGAACGGCGACGAGGCGGGCGCGATCGGCGAGCTGGAGACGCTCGTCGCGCGCGTGCCCGGCGACCGCGACCTCGCCTGGGCGCTGGCCAACGCGCGCAACTTCAACGGCCAGCACCGCGCGGCGCTGCGGGGCTTCCTCGCCCAGGCGGCACCGACCCATCCGGGCGAGCGCGCCGATCTCGCGCGCGCGTGGCGCTGGGCGGGTTACGAGGATCGCGCCTGGCCGCTGCTGGCCGATCCGACCGATGTCGAGTCGGCGTGGCTGCGCGACTATCGCGTGCGGCGGGAGCTGCGCCCGTTCGGCTACGCCACCGCCGAACACGCCGAGGACCGGGACGAACTCGTCACCGACGCCCTCGTCGTCGGCGCCGGCTGGCACCCGGACGCGGGTTCGACGGTCGAGCTGCAGGCGCGGCGATTGCGCATGGACGATCCCCACGGGCGTCCGCGCAGCACGCAGTTCCAGGCCGCCTACGGCTGGCGGCTGGGCGAGCCCGGCGGTCGCCACGGCACCTGGTGGCCGACGGTGGCCGTGCGGGCGGCGCATTTCCCGGGCTGGAGTCCGGTGGCGGCGAGCGCACGACTGCGCTGGCTGCCGGACGACGGCTGGCGCGTCGACGCCGAGGCCGGACGCGAATTCGTCGAGGTGCCGCGCGCGGTGGCCCACCGCGTGCACGTCGACGTGCTCTCGGCCGGGATCGAGCGCCGTCCCGATCCGCAGTGGGTCCTTGCCGGTTCGCTTGCGACGCTGCGTTTCGACGACGGCAGCACGCGCGTGCGGGCAGGCGGGCGCGTCGAGCGCCGCATCTGGGCGCGACCGCATGTCGCCGTGGGCGCGGAGTTCAACGCCTTCGAGCGCACCGACGGTGGCGGGCCCGTCGATCGCGGCTACTGGAATCCGCAGCGCTACCGCGAGGGCCGCATCTACGCGGTGATGATCCACGAGATCCGGCCGCTGGACTTCCGGCTGCGCGTTGGCGCAGGCAGCGCGCGCGAGACCGATGCCTGGGGTCAGCGCAGCCATGGCCGGCCGCACCTGTGGGAGCTGGGCGTGGGCCTGGACCTCGCGCCGGACGTTCGCCTCGAGCTTTCGGCCGGCGGCTCGGGGCAGGGCATGGGCCTGGCGTCGGGCAGCAGCAGCGGCGCCGGCTACTGGCGGCGCTACGCGAGCCTCACGGCCCGGGTCTGGTTCTGATCAAGCCTGTGCCGCGGCACTGCGGCACACTTGACCTTGCCTGTCCCGGACGCGCCCGGGCTGGCGCAGCATGGGGCGCTCCTAGAATCGCCCCGCACGCCATCCGCAGGAGACCCAGTGCATGCCGACGTCCCGCCGCAAGCCCGAACCCGCCCCGGAGGCCAGCGCGAGCGACGTGCGCGTCCTGAAGAAGTACCCGAACCGCCGGCTCTACGACACGCGAACCAGCAGCTACATCACGCTGGCCGACGTGAAGAAGATGGTGATGGGCGCCGAGGACTTCGAGGTCCGCGACGCCAAGACCGGCGAGGACATCACGCGCAGCATCCTGCTGCAGATCATCCTCGAGGAGGAGTCCGGCGGCCTGCCGATGTTCAGCAAGGAAACGCTGGCGCAGATCATCCGCTTCTACGGGCACGCGATGCAGGGGATGATGGGCGGCTTCTTCGAGCACAACCTGCGCGCGTTCGCTGAACTGCAGCAGCGCCTGGCGGCGCAGGGCAAGGGCCTGGTCGACCCCAAGGCCTTCACGCCGGAACTCTGGGCGCAGTTCTTCGGCGCACAGGCGCCGCTGATGCAGGGACTGATGACGCCGTATTTCGAGCAGTCGCGCGCGCTCTTCGACAAGATGCAGGAGCAGCTGCAGAAGGGCGCGCTGTTCCCGGGCATGCCGGGCTTCCCGCCGTCGTCGAAAAACGAATGATGATGGGATGGGGCGGTTTCCGGCGGGGACGTGAGCCTGGCGCCGCCAGGCTTTCGCTCTCCAGGGCGTCGGGCCGCGCGCGTGCGCAGTAGGCGGGTCGTCGGCTGGGGCGCGGCGCTCGCTGCGCTGGCGGTCGTTCTCTATTGCCTGGGCGCGGGCTGGATGCTCTCGAGCGGGGTCAAGGAGATGATCAGCGTCGGCGGCCCGTTCACCCACGTGGCGCTGCAGACGCGCGACCCGCTGGTGCTGGACTACGACGGCGACCCGCGCAAGGCCTTCGGCTGGGAGTTCGAGACGGTCTCGATCCGCTCGGAGCTCGGGCCGCTGCCGGCCTGGGTCGTCCCGCCCGAAGCCGGCAGCAGTGACACCTGGATGGTCTACACGCACGGCATCGGCGGCCGGCGCGAGAACGGTTACCGCTTCCTGAGTGTCGCGCGGCCCGTCGGGATCACGACGCTGCTCTACGCGTACCGCAACGATGCCGGGGCGCCGCTGGCGCCCGGCGGCTACTACACCTTCGGCTTGCAGGAGTGGCGCGACCTGCAGTCCGCCGTCCAGTTCGCGCGCAGCCGCGGCGCCAGACGCATCATCCTCGCGGCCGACTCGATGGGCGGGGCGATCACCGGCCAGTTCCTGCGTCGCGCGCCCGAGGCCGATGCGGCGATCGCCGCGGTGCTCGACGCCCCGGCGCTGGACATGCGCGCGGTGCTGCGCTTCTTCCTCGAGCAGAAGAAGCTGCCGCTCACCAGCGCGGTGACGGCGGTCGGAAGCGCGCTCGCGCCCTGGCGGGTGGGCATCGACCTGGACGAGACGAACACGCTGCCGGAATTCGCGCAGCGTCCGCGCTTCCTCTTCGACTCGCACGGCAGCGCCGACGGGCGCGTGCCGATGTCGGTCAGCGACGAGCTCGCCCGGCTGCGGCCCGACATGACCTATCTGCGCACGCACGCGCCGCATGTGGAGTCCTGGTCGGAGAACCCGGAGCGCTACCGCGAGGTGCTGCAGGGCTTTCTGCAAGGCGTTCTGGCTCACTGACTGCGACGCTGGAGGCGCGGACAAGCGGCGCAAATCCGCACGGCATCCACAGGCTCGGCCGCGGCCCGCATCGCGGAGCAGGCGTTCGCGGACAATCGCGCGATGCCAAGCACCGAGTCCCCTGGCGGCGCGACGATGCGCCAGCCCACGCCCGCACCCACCGTCGGTTTCATCTCGCTGGGCTGCCCCAAGGCGCTGACCGACTCCGAACTCATCGTCACGCAGCTTCGCGCCGAGGGCTACGAGACGAGCAAGCGCCTGGAGGGCGCGGACCTCGTCATCGTCAACACCTGCGGCTTCATCGACGAGGCGGTGAAAGAGAGCCTGGACGCGATCGGCGAGGCGCTGGCCGAGAACGGGCGCGTGATCGTCACCGGCTGCCTGGGCGCCAAGCCCGGGCAGCACGGCGGCACGCTGGTGCAGGACGTGCATCCCAAGGTGCTGGCCGTCACCGGCCCGCACGCCACCCAGGAGGTGATGGACGCGGTGCACCGCGCCGTGCCCAAGCCGCACGACCCCTTCATCGACCTGGTGCCCGAGGCGCGCGCGGAGTTCCGGGGAGCGGCCGGCATCAAGCTCACGCCGCGCCACTACGCCTACCTGAAGATCAGCGAGGGCTGCAACCATCGCTGCAGCTTCTGCATCATCCCGAGCATGCGCGGCGACCTCGTCTCGCGGCCCATCGGCGAGGTGCTGACCGAGGCGCGCGCGCTCTTCGAGTCCGGCGTCAAGGAACTGCTGATCGTCAGCCAGGACACGAGCGCCTACGGCGTCGACCTGAAGTACCGCACCGGCTTCTGGGACGGGCGCCCGATCAAGACGCGGCTCTTCGAACTGTGCGAGGCGCTCGGCGAGCTCGCGCACGAGCACAAGGCCTGGGTGCGGCTGCACTACGTCTACCCCTACCCGCACATCGACCAGCTGCTGCCGCTGATGGCGGCAGGGCGCATCCTGCCGTACCTGGACGTGCCCTTCCAGCATTCGCACCCCGACGTGCTCGCACGAATGAAGCGCCCGGCCAGCGGCGAGCGCAACCTCGAGCGGCTGGCCGCCTGGCGCAAGGCCTGCCCCGAGCTGGTCGTGCGCTCGACCTTCATCGCCGGCTTCCCCGGCGAGACCGAGGCCGAGTTCGAGCACCTGCTGGACTTCATGCGCGAGGCGCAGATCGACCGCGCCGGCTGCTTCGCCTACTCGCCGGTCGCGGGTGCCGCGGCCAACGAGCTGCCGGGGCAGCTGCCGCAGGCCCTGCGCGAGGAACGGCGCGCGCGCTTCATGGCGGTGGCCGAGGAGGTCTCGGTGCGCAAGCTGCAGGCTCGCGTCGGCGCGACCATGCAGGTTCTCGTCGACCATGCGCCGGCACTCGGCCGCAAGGGCGGGCGCGGGCGCAGCTATGCGGACGCGCCCGAGATCGACGGCGTCGTGCACTTGCTGGCGCCCGAGAAGGCGAGCAAGACGCTCAAAGTCGGCGAGTTCACGCGCGCGCGCATCGTTGCGGCGCAAGGGCATGACCTCGTCGGCCAGCCGATCTGACCCGCGTTTTCATCCAAGGAACCACGCGACTGCCATGACTGCCACGACTGCCATGACTTCCAGCAGCGACTTCGACGTCACTCCGCTGATCCACCACCCCTACCGGCCGCCGGAAGGCTTCGCCGCGCCGCAGGCCGGCGTCTACAAGGCCTCGACGGTGATCTTCCCGAACGTCGCGGCGATGCGCAGCCGTGACTGGCGCAACCGCAACGGCTACACCTACGGCCTGCACGGCACGCCGACGACCTTCCTGCTCGAGGAGCGGCTGGCCGCGCTCGAGGGCGGCAGCCACTGCGTGCTGGCGCCCAGCGGCCTGGCCGCGATCGCGCTCGTCAACCTGGCGATGCTCTCGGCCGGCGACGAGGTGCTGCTGCCGGACAACGTCTACGGCCCCAACCGCGAGATGGCGCGCAGCGAGCTGCTGCGCCTGGGGATCTCGCACCGCCTCTACGACCCGCTGGACGCCGCGGGCCTGGCCTTCATGATCTCGCCGGCGACCAAGCTGGTGTGGCTCGAGGCCGCGGGCTCGGTGACGATGGAGTTCCCGGACCTCGAGAACCTGATCGCCGCGGCGAAGGCGCGCGGGGTTGCGACGGCCCTGGACAACACCTGGGGCGCGGGCATCGCCTTCAAGCCCTTCGAGCTCGGCGTCGACATCGTGATGCACGCGCTCACCAAGTTCCCCTCCGGCGGCGGCGACGTGCTGATGGGCTCGGTGACGACGCGCGACGCCGCGCTGCACGAGCGCATCAAGCTCACGCACATGCACCTGGGCCTGGGCGTGGCCGCCAACGACGCCGAGCTGATCCTGCGCTCGCTGCCGTCGATCGGCCTGCGCTACGCGGCGCACGACGCCACCGCGCGGGAGCTGGCGGCGTGGCTTGCGACGCGGCCCGAGGTCGCGCGCGTGCTGCACCCGGCCTTCGAGTCCTGCCCTGGCCACGCGCACTGGAAGAAGCTCTGCGGCGCGGCGGCGGGCCTCTTCTCGGTGATGCTCGACCCGCGCTACAGCCAGGCGCAGGTCGACGCCTTCGTCGACGCGCTGCAGCTCTTCTCGATCGGCTACTCCTGGGGCGGCCCCATGAGCCTGGCCGTACCCTACGACCTGAAGGCCATGCGCGGCGACAAGGCCTACGCCGGCTCGCTCGTGCGCTTCGCGATCGGCCTGGAATCGGCCGCGGCGCTGAAGGCCGACATCGAGCAGGCGCTCGCGAAGCTGGCGTAAGGCAGCGGCGCTACACGGTGGCTTTCGTGCATCGGCAGCTGGCGCTGCCGATGCACGGGGCTGGGGCGCAATGCGCCCGTGCCGCCCACGCGGGTCTCAGCCTTTCGGCGCCGACGAGACCTTCTGCCGCATCAGTCGACCCTTCTCGCGCTCCCAGTCCTTCTTCTTCTCGCTCTCGCGCTTGTCGTGCATGGCCTTGCCCTTCGCCAGCGCGAGCTCGACCTTCACGCGGCCGCCCTTGTAGTGCAGGTTCAGCGGCACCAGGGTGTAGCCGCGCTGCTCGACCTTGCCGATCAGGCGGCGGATCTCGTCCTTGTGCATCAGCAGCTTTCGCGTGCGATCGGGCTCCGGCTGCACGTGCGTCGAGGCGCTGCGCAGCGGGTTGATGCGGCAGCCGACCATGAAGAGCTCGCCGTTCCTGATGTGCACGTAGCCGTCGGTGAGCTGCACCTGGCCGGCGCGGATGGCCTTGATCTCCCAGCCCTCGAGAACGATGCCCGCCTCGAAGGTCTCCTCGATGTGGTATTCGTGACGGGCGCGCCGGTTCTCGACGATGTTGGCCATGCGGGCAGGGTGGGCCGACGGGCCACTTCTAGAATGGGCGTGATTCTATGAAGCATGTGAGGAAGTCGGTCCTGCTGTGGTACTCCCCGCGCGAGATGTTCGATCTCGTCAACGGCGTGCCCGAGTACCCGCGCTTCCTGCCCTGGTGCGAGCGCGCCGAGCTGCTCACCGAGCATGAGGACGGCATCACCGCGCGCCTGAGCTTGGCCTACATGGGCGTGCGCCACGCCTTCACGACGCGCAACCGCAACGTCGTCGGCGAGCGCGTGCAGATGGAGCTGGTCGACGGGCCGTTCTCGCTGCTGGACGGCATCTGGCTGTTCACGCCGCTGGGCCGCCCGGGCAGCGAAAAGCAGGCGTGCAAGATCGAGTTCGATTTGCGCTACGCGTTCTCGAGCAAGCCGCTCGAGACGGTCGTGAGCCCCGTCTTCGACCGAATCGCCCACACCTTCGTCGATTCCTTCGTCAAGCGCGCCGAGCAGGTCTATGGACCGCGTTGAGGCCGAAGGGACAGCGGCCGCGACGATTCGCGTCGAGGTCGTCTATGCGCCGGCACCGCACCGGATCGACCTGAGCGAAGTCGAGCTGAGCCAGGGAGCCGCGGTCGAGGACGCGCTGCGCGCCAGCGGCGTGCTCGAGCGGCACCGGCTGGATCCAACAGCGCTTGCGCTTGGCATCTGGGGACGCGGCTGCCCGAAGGGGCAGCAGCTGAGGGATCGAGACCGGGTCGAGATCTACCGCTCTCTGCAGGTGGCCCCCAAGGAGGCCCGGCGCCTGCGCGACCAAGCACAGGCCGGTAAGCGCAAGGGCGGCCGCGGACGGGGCGCCGTGGCTCGCGCCGGCTGCGCCGAGCCGCTCAGCGGCAGTCGCTCGCGATGATCTCGCGCGCGCGACGGATCTCGCCGGCCCGCGCCTCGTCGTCGAGGAATTCGCGCTCGCCCTTGGCGTTGACGCGCGCGATGCGCTGACCGCTTTCCATCGTCGCCAGATGGCTGCGCGCACGGCTGCAGTTGTCGGCGCGCACCGCCGCCAGACGCTGTTCCTCGGCCTGCGCCTTGTCCTTTTCCTGCTGGTCGGCGGCGCGCTTCTTCGCTTCGAGCGCCTTGTCGACCGCGGCGGTCGCCGGCGCCGGTGCCGACGCGGCGGATGCGGTCGGTGACGCCCGCGCCGGCACAGGTGCGCGAGCGCCGGCGGGGCGCTGCAGGATGTCCTTCTCCGGGATCTCGTGCGGGGGCGGGAGGTCGCTGATGGTCACGCGCCCGCTGGCGTCGCGCCAGCGCCACTGGGCGTCGGCGGGCAGCGCCAGCAACAGCATCAGCGCGGCCAGGCCCGCGCCGGCGAGCGGGCCGAGCGGGCCGAAGGCCCGGTGAGTTGAAGGACGAAAGCTCATGACGCGGGAGTGTAGAACGGGGCATCGCGCGCCGGGACCTCGGTCTGCGCCCAGTGTCGGACCAACTGCACACAGGGTGGGCACGACCCGACGAGTGACGGCGGCGAGAGCTTGCGCCTGCCCGGGTCAAGCCGGGATCAAGGCAGGGTTTTCTATAATCCGCTTTTGCGCCCGGAGCCATTCATGCGCCTTATCGGCAAAGCGCTGACCTTCGACGATGTGTTGCTGGTCCCCGCGTTTTCACAGGTGTTGCCGCGCGACACCGACCTTGCCACCCGCTTCTCCCGCAACATCAGGCTGAAGCTGCCGCTGGTCTCGGCGGCGATGGACACCGTGACCGAGGCGCGGCTGGCGATCTCGATGGCCCAGGAGGGCGGCATCGGCGTCGTGCACAAGAACCTGTCGCCGCGTCAGCAGGCGGCCGAGGTCGCGCGCGTCAAGCGTTACGAATCGGGGCTGCTGCGCGACCCGATCACGGTCACGCCCAGGACGACGGTGCGCGAGGTCCAGGAGCTCTCGCGCCAGCATGGCTTCTCGGGCTTCCCGGTGCTGGACGGCGCGACGGTTGTCGGCATCGTGACCAACCGTGATCTGCGCTTCGAGGAGCGGCTCGAGGCCCCGGTGCGCGAGGTGATGACGCCGCGCGAGCGCCTGGTCTACGTGCACGAGGGCGCAACGCTCGACGACGGCAAGGCGCTGATGCACAAGCATCGCATCGAACGCGTGCTGGTCGTCAACGACGCCTTCGAGTTGCGGGGCCTGATGACCGTCAAGGACATCAACAAGCAGACCGACTTCCCGAACGCGGCGCGCGACGCGCAAGGCAAGCTGCGCGTGGCCGCGGCGGTCGGCGTCGGCGAGGGCACGGAGGAACGCATCGAGCTGCTGGCGGCCGCCGGCGTCGATGCGCTCGTCGTCGACACGGCGCATGGCCACAGTCGGGGCGTGATCGAGCGCGTGCGCTGGATCAAGCGCCACTTCCCGCAGGTCGACGTGATCGGCGGCAACATCGCCACCGGCACCGCGGCGACGGCGCTGGTCGAGGCCGGTGCCGACGCGGTCAAGGTCGGCATCGGCCCGGGCAGCATCTGCACCACGCGCATCGTGGCCGGGGTGGGCGTGCCGCAGATCACCGCGATCGTCGACGTCGCCGACGCGCTGCGCGGCAGCGGCGTGCCGCTGATCGCCGACGGCGGCATCCGCTACAGCGGCGACATCGCCAAGGCGATCGCCGCGGGGGCGAGCACCGTGATGATGGGCAGCATCCTCGCCGGCACCGAGGAGGCGCCGGGCGAGAGCATTCTGTTCCAGGGTCGCAGCTACAAGCGCTACCGCGGCATGGGCTCGATCGGCGCGATGAAGGCCGGCTCCGCCGACCGCTACTTCCAGGAGAACGACGAGACCACGAACCCCAACGCGGACAAGCTCGTGCCCGAGGGCATCGAGGGGCGCGTGCCGTACAAGGGACCGCTGGTGGCGATCATCCACCAGATGGCCGGCGGCTTGCGCGCGGCGATGGGCTACTGCGGCTGCGGCTCGATCGAGGAGCTGGGCAGCCGCGCCGAATTCGTCGAGATCACCGCGGCGGGCATGCGCGAGAGCCACGTGCACGACGTGCAGATCACCAAGGAAGCGCCCAACTACCGCCTCGAATGACGACCCCGGCGCAGGCTCATGGGCACGGCCGCAAGGCCGCGTTGCCCTTCATCCTGATCACGGTGCTGATCGACATGATCTCGATCGGCCTCGTCGTGCCGGTGTTGCCGCTGATCGTCGGCGTCTTCACTTCGTCGCCGACCGAGCAGAGCTACTGGTTCGGCGTCGTCGCGTTCGCCTTCGGCGCAGCGAGCTTCATCGGCTCGCCGATCCTCGGCGCGCTCTCGGACCGCTACGGCCGTCGCCCCGTCCTGCTGCTCGGCTTCTCGGGCCTGGCGCTGAGCTTCATCGTCACGGGTCTGGCCACGGCGCTGTGGATGATCATCGCGGTGCGGGCGGCCAGCGGGCTGATGCAGGCCAACGTCGCGGTCGCCAACGCCTACGTGGCCGACATCACGCGCGCCGAGGAGCGGGCACGCCGCTTCGGGCTCATCGGCGCGATGTTTGGCCTGGGCTTCACGCTCGGGCCGGCGATGGGCGGGGTGCTGGGCGCGATCGACCTGCGCTTGCCGTTCTTCGTCGCGGGGGGGCTTGCGATCCTCAACTGGCTCTACGGCTTCTTCGTGCTGCCCGAGTCGCTGCCGCCCGAGAAACGGCGCCCGTTCGAGTGGCGGCGTGCCAACCCGATCGCGGCCTTCCAGGGGCTGCGCGAACTGCAGGGGGTGGGGCCGCTCGTCGCGGTGATCGCGCTGGCGTCGCTCGCGCAGTACACGCTGCACAACAGCTGGGTGCTCTACACGACCTTCAAGTTCGGCTGGGGGCCCGCGCAGAACGGCTGGTCACTGTTCGCGGTGGGCATGATGACCGCGTTCGTGCAGGGCGTGCTGCTCAAGCACATGCTCAAGCGCTGGTCGCCCAGGCAGCTCGCCGGCGGCGGGCTCGTCGGCTCGGCGCTGACCTATGCCGGTTTCGGACTGGCCAGCCAGGGCTGGATGATGTTCGTCGTGATCATCATCGGCTCGATCGTCAGCGGCGGCGTCCAGGCGTCGATCCAGAGCCTGGTCTCCAACGCCGCGAAGGAGAACGAGCAGGGCCGCACCGCCGGCGCGGTGGCGTCGATCAACAGCGTCTCGGCGGTGATGGCGCCGGTGATCGCGGCCACACTGCTCGGGCTGGTCTCGCACCGGCCGATGGGAGACCCCTGGATCGGGCTGCCGTTCTTCTTCTGCGCGCTGCTGCAGACCATCGGCGCGATCATCGCCGTCACGCATTTCCGCCGCCACGCCAAGGTCCAGGCCGCAGCGGCCTGAGCACGACCCATGCAACACGACAAGATCCTGATCCTGGACTTCGGCTCGCAGGTCACGCAGCTGATCGCGCGGCGCGTGCGCGAGGCGCAGGTCTACTGCGAGATCCACCCGAGCGACGTCGGCGACGATTTCGTGCGCGCCTTCGCACCCAAGGGCGTGATCCTCTCGGGCAGCCACGCCAGCACCTACGAGGATCACCAGCTTCGCGCGCCGCAGGCGGTCTGGGGGCTGGGCGTTCCGGTGCTCGGCATCTGCTACGGCATGCAGACGATGGCGGTGCAGCTGGGCGGCCAGGTGCAGTGGAGCGACACGCGCGAGTTCGGCTACGCCGAGGTGCGCGCGCACGGGCACACGGCGCTGCTGCGCGGCATCCAGGACTTCGGCACCTCCGAAGGCCACGGCATGCTCAAGGTCTGGATGAGCCATGGCGACAAGGTCACCGAGCTGCCGCCGGGCTTCAAGCTGATGGCCAGCACCCCGAGCTGCCCGATCGCCGGAATGGCCGACGAGGCCAGGCGCTACTACGGCCTGCAGTTCCACCCCGAGGTCACGCACACGGCTCAGGGCCGGGCGATCCTCGAGCGCTTCGTGCGCGGGATCTGCGGCTGCGGCGGCGACTGGACGATGGGCAGCTACATCGACGAGGCGGTGGCGCGCATCCGCGCGCAGGTCGGTGACGACGAGGTCATCCTCGGCCTGTCGGGTGGCGTCGATTCGAGCGTGGCTGCGGCACTCATCCACCGCGCGATCGGCGACCGGCTCACCTGCGTCTTCGTGGACCACGGCCTGCTGCGCCTGAACGAGGCGCGCTCGGTGCTGGAGATGTTCGCCGGCCGTCTGCACGCGAAGGTCGTCCACGTCGACGCGGGCGCGCAGTTCCTCGCGCGGCTCGAGGGCGTGAGCGACCCCGAGCGCAAGCGCAAGATCATCGGGCGCGAGTTCGTCGAGGTCTTCGAGCGCGAGGCGCGCAAGCTGCCCAAGGCGCGGTGGCTGGCGCAGGGAACGATCTATCCCGACGTCGTCGAGAGCGGCGGCACGCAGGCGCGCAAGGCCTCGACGATCAAGAGCCACCACAACGTCGGCGGCCTGCCCGAGACGCTGGGCCTTGCGCTGCTGGAGCCGCTGCGCGAGCTCTTCAAGGACGAGGTGCGGGAACTGGGGCTGGCGCTCGGGCTGCCGCGCGAAATGGTCTTCCGCCACCCCTTCCCCGGCCCGGGCCTGGGCGTGCGCATCCTCGGCGAGGTCAAGCCCGAGTACCGCACGCTGCTGCAGCAGGCCGACGCGATCTTCACCGAGGAGTTGCGGAGCACCGTCGACCCGGCCAGCGGCAAGAACTGGTACGAGCTGACGAGCCAGGCCTTCGCGGTCTTCCTGCCGGTGAAGAGCGTGGGCGTGATGGGCGACGCGCGCACCTACGAGCACGCCGTTGCGCTGCGCGCGGTGCAGACCAGCGACTTCATGACGGCCGACTGGGCCGAGCTGCCCTATGCGCTGCTGAAGAAGGTCTCGACGCGCATCATCAACGAGGTGCGCGGCATCAACCGCGTCGTCTACGACGTCAGCAGCAAGCCGCCGGCAACGATCGAGTGGGAATGATTCGGCGGGCCAATAGGCTTGCAAACGATCCTCGCGCCGTCGATTCGAACGTCAGTGCGAAGGATTCGGCCATGAAAATCGCGGGTGCATGCCTCGGACATTGTCAACCCGGACTCCTTCCGAATCGCTGGTATGGCGGAAGGGGACAGGTCAGGTTCGTCCTCGATAGTCGCGCTTGACGTTAATCACGCAAAGCGTTACTATCGCGTACGTGGCGATCAGAACGTTCAAGTGTGCCGACACCGAAGCGGTCTTTCAGCTACGCCGGGTGCCACGCTTCGCCAACATCGAGCGCCCGGCGCTGCGCAAGTTGAAGCAGCTTGACTTGGCGCGACGCATCGATGACTTGCGCGCGCCGCCGGCGAACCGGCTCGAGCAGTTGAAGGGCGATCGTGCGGGCCAGTGGAGCCTGCGCGTGAACGATCAGTTCCGCATCTGCTTTCGCTGGACGGGCAGCGATGCCGAAGACGTCGAGATCGTGGACTATCACTGAGGCAGACGAGATGACCAGGAAACTCAAGCCGGTGTCGCCCGGCGAGATGCTCGCCGAGGAGTTTCTCAGGCCCTTGGGCATGAGCAACTACCGTCTGGCCAAGGAGATCGGCGTGCCCGCGCAACGCATCGGCGAGATCGTCGCAGGCAAGCGCGCCATCACGGCCGACACCGATCTGCGGCTGTGCCGCTTCTTCGGCCTCTCCGATGGCTGGTGGCTGCGCCTGCAGGCGGACTACGATACCAAGATCGCGAAGGCGAGCCTCGCGAAGACGCTCGCGAAGATCAGGCCGTGGAAGGAAGCCGCCGAGCAGACGGCGGATGCGCACTGACCTTCCGCGTCCGAGCGCGAGCGTTGTGACGGTAAAAAAATCTTCCCAAAGACTCGATGCGACAACAACTTAAGACCTTTGATGCCTGCGTCCCCTCGATCACTTCGCACCGAGCGAGGAGTCGCCTCACGCCAGAGGAATCGCGTGCGAAGTCGCGATAGATCTCGATAGACGGCGACAGCTGAGTATTGTGGAAGCGCCGACTGTTCTCGATAGATGCCGATCGATGGCGAAAGCTGCGCTCGGGGATGCCTCTCAAAATGACGGTAGTTCTGACGGTAAGCGCGAGGGTGCTGAGGCTCTTGCATCGAGCCGATCAACGACTTACCGAAGCCGTTGATGATCGAGTGGGAGTCAGTTGATGCGCGTGCTGCTGGGTCTGGCCGGGCTGCTTGTCGTCGTCTTCGTCATCGCCCAGCTTGCGCGCACCCAAGTGCAGGCCTTGCATCCGGCAGTTCCGGCAAGCGGGACGGAAGCCGGCACGGTGCACACGCCGCAGCAGCAGGTCATTGATGAGCTGAGCAAGGCGCTGGAAGCCGGATCGCAGCGGGCGGCGTCGGCAGGCGACTGAGATTTGCCATTGCCGGTGAGAAGAGCGGGGTGCCGGCTGCGGCCGCTCGGCCTCGTGGCTTCCGTCCGTTGTGGAATCCTCTGTGAATCCCCAATGGCTGAGCAAGCATGGGATTCACTACACTGGGCCGTTTTTTCCTCTTCATCATCCTCACCTGAAGGAATCAGAGCTCATGGATCGTCGTTCTCTCATCAAGCATGCCGGCATCGCCGGCGTCCTCGCCGCTGGCGCGGCGCCCGCGGTGCACGCACAGGCGGCGGTTCGCTGGCGCCTGGCCACGAGCTTCCCGAAGGCGCTCGAGACGCTGCACGGCTGCGCGGTGAAGTTCTCGGAGACCGTGAAGGCGCTCTCGGGCGGCAAGTTCGAGGTCTCGGTGCACGCGGGCGGGGAGCTCGTGCCGGCCTTCGGCATCGTCGATGCGCTCAACGACGACGCGATCGAGATGGGCGAGACCGCGGCCTACTACTACACCGGCATGGACCCGGTCTTCGCGCTCAGCTGCGCGGCGCCCTTCGGGCTGACGGCGAACCAGAATCTCGCGTGGAAGCTGCAGGGCAACGGCCGCAAGCTGCTCGACGAGGTGTTCGACAAGTACAACTTCTTCACCCTGAGCGCGCTCAACACCGGCACGCAGATGGGCGGCTGGTACCGCAAGGAGATCAAGTCGCCAGCGGATCTCAAGGGTCTGAAGATGCGCCTGGGCGGCGGCGTGTTCGGCGAGTCGATGGCCAAGCTCGGTGTCGTTGCGCAGAACATGCCGGGCGGCGAGGTCTACCAGGCGCTCGAGAAGGGCACGCTGGACGCCGCTGAGTTCGTCGGCCCCTACGACGACGAACGGCTCGGCTACAACAAGGTGACCAAGTTCTACTACTACAACGCGTGGTGGGAAGGCGGCGCCGAGCTCGAGTTCTTCATCAACAAGAAGGCCTTCGCGAAGCTCTCGCCGGAGAACCAGGCGATCGTTCGCGCCGCCGCGGCCGAGGCCTACAACGACGGCACGACCAAGTACCTGGCGCTGAACCCGCCGGCGCTCAAGCGCATCGTGGCCAGCGGCATCCAGTTCAAGCCCTTCCCGAAGAGCGTGGTCCAGGCCGGCTTCAAGGCGGCGCAGGAGGTGTACGAGGAGCACCGCGCCAAATCCGAGGTCTTCAAGCGCGTCTTCGACGACATGCGCGCCTTCCAGCGCGACCAGATCCTCTGGAACCGCGTCTCCGAGCTGCAGTTCACGCAGACGATGGCGGGACTCAAGATCTGATCCGCTTCCCCTGCGTACCGGCTGGCTGCACGCTCAGCCGCCGGTCAGGCGCAGGGATTGCCGGAAACCAGAAGGGCCCTGGCGCAAGCCACGGCCCTTTCTTCATGGCTCGGCGCCGATCGTCCGACGCCTCTCCCTTTCACGCAGGCACGCGGCGCCCGGGACGCGCGCCGCAGCGCGCGCGGCATCCGGTTTTCCCGGGTGCAGGCGTCGCGTTCGCCTTACTCGAATGGATTGCCGCTGCTCTTGTCGTTGGCGGCGCCGTCTTCTTCGCTCCCGAAGCCCGGCGTGTTCTCCAGGTCCTGCAGGATCTGCGTGCCTACCGCTTCCGCGTCGACGCCGGACTTCGGGTCGAGGTGGCTCGTGACCAGTCCCGGGAAGGCGATCAGGATGGCGACCATCGTGAGCTGCAGGATGAGGAAGGGGATTGCGCCCTTGTAGATCTGCATCGTCGTCACCGGCTCCATCGTCTTGCCGGTCACCGCGTCGACGTATGGCTTCTCCGGCGCCACCGAGCGAAGGTAGAAGAGCGCGAAGCCGAAGGGCGGGTGCATGAACGACGTCTGCATGTTGACCGCCAGCAGCACCCCGAACCAGACGAGGTCGATGCCCATCTTCTCGGCAATCGGCGCCAGTACCGGCACGACGATGAACGAGAGCTCGAAGAAGTCGAGGAAGAACGCCAGCAGAAAGACCATGACGTTCACGAAGATCAGGAAGCCCAGTTGTCCGCCCGGC
>Ga0116143_10003281_pt1 | contig 16490 bp, 16 predicted proteins | sample AD_UKC034_MetaG_FD_89745 | JGI IMG/M metagenome (GOLD analysis project Ga0116143, IMG submission 89745) | Active sludge microbial communities of municipal wastewater-treating anaerobic digesters from USA - AD_UKC034_MetaG | ecosystem: Engineered > Bioreactor > Anaerobic > Digestate | place: USA...
AAGCATGTCGTCAGATCGTTCCCCCGGAGTATGTTCCGACACCTCCTGCACCGATAATTCCAATATCCATCATGTGCCTGCCATCATACCATTCAAACCATCTCCTCGATTGTACGGATAAGGCGACAAGGGTTGCCTGCCGCAAATACTCCCTCGGGGATGCTCCTTGTCACCACACTGCCTGCTCCAATGACTGTACGGTCACCAATCCATACTCCCGGGCAGATAATCACACCGCCGCCTATCCACACATCATCGCCGATCTCGACCGGTTTGCCGAGTTCAAGCCCTGCCTTTCGGCCCGCTGAGTTCATCGTGTGCGTTGCAGCGTAGATCTGAACAGAAGGCCCGAAAAACACACCCGAGCCGATTCGTACCGGCGCCACATCAAGGACCACACAGTTGAAGTTGAAAAAGACCTTGTTACCAAGGGTGATATTGCTCCCGTAATCGCAGTAGAAGGGTGGCTCTATCCAGACATCCCGGCCGGCCAACGGGATCAATTCCTTGATGAGACGAGCACGCTCACTCTGCTGGTCGTCCCGGGTATCGTTAAGTGCCTTAAACAGAAGTCGGGCCCGGCTGCGCTCGGACGAAAGTTGTGGGTCTAGCGGGTTATAGAGTTCTCCGGCCAGCATTTTTTCTTTTTCGGTCTTCATTACCCCCCCGGTTTCCCCTGTATATGCATATAGTTATAACATTAATAAGCTGATCTGCAGTCGATTCCCAATCGACTACATTCATGTGCTATCCTGTGTCCGATAGTATTAAAGTAATTCTCGGTATTCTTCTCGCTCCATCCGTGTTTCTTGTAAATTGTATCAGCATGGCTGTAATTCATACGATCGATAAGAACATAGCCAACGTTTCCTTTCACCATTCCAATCAGATTCTCGGCTTCGGGAAGCATGGGCGCAATCATCACGTACGTCCTGATGCCATTCTGATGCAATGTTTCGATGGTTCTCAGCCGTTCCCCAATAGACGGTGCATCGGGCTCAAATACTCTTCTGATTTCATCATTCGCAGTGGTGATGGAAAGCCCGACTTCGATGTCTTTCGATTGCCTGATGATGTCCATATCCCGAAGAACCAGAGGGGATCGCGTCTGAATGACCACCGGCCAATCATTCTGCACAAGGATCTCTAGACATCGTCTGCTGAGTTCGTATCTTTCCTCCAATGGCTGATACGGATCACACACACCGCTCAGCCATACGGTCCCTTTCTTTTTCCTCGTTATTTCTTTGCTCAAGAGCTCGGGGGCGTTACTTTTTACATCGATAAAATCTCCCCACGGTTCCTTATGTCCGGTGAATCTCTTCATAAACCGGGCATAACAATACAAGCAGGCATGCTGACATCCGACGTAGGGGTTAATGGCATAGTCGTAGACTTGTGATGGGGAAAGAATGGATTTGGAGTGTATTTCTCGTATCTTCACTTTGGTATAGAGCAGTTCTACGCCCGTGTTGACCGAGCGCGAGGGATTGACTTCGCGAATACCGGCCCGGTTATCTGGTACAGGCTTTCATAGACCTCTTCATCGGTAATTACGGACAGCTTCTTTTGCATCGTGCACTTCCGTATACGTGTACTATCCGTATACCAGGCGATCATGTCAAGAGCATACATGAGAAGCAATCCTGAGTTCGGACCCAGAGCGCGTGCCGATTATTCAAACGTATCACCTCACAGAATGGTGTTTTCAGGCTCAAACGTACTTTTAAGAGTTAAAAGCGCCCTGATTCAGAACTGTTTTTTATGCATCACACCTACTTACCGTGGTTCAGTCCCGCATCCGGCATTCAAAAAGATACATAAAACTGAAAATACCGTTTCCGTCCTACTGCCCCCTCGGAAAGGAAAAAACTTAAGCGCATGGACTGACTTGCCGATATACAGCACCAAAACGGCAGCGTAAGAGACATAATTTCGCGTTGACAGCACCGATGTTCTTTCTCCTAAGAGGCAAGTACCGTGTTCAGAATCGGTAAATTCAGATTCGTGGAAGTCTGTTCGGAGGAACTGAGGAAGGCCACCTACCGCCTACGGTATCAGGTGTTTGTGGAAGAATATGGATTCGAAGCTCACGAAGATCATCCGTCCGGCTACGAGACTGATTCCTACGAAGACCATTCGATCCATTTTGCTGCACTTGATGATGAGGACAAAGTGGTTGGTACCATACGGCTCGTGCTGCCTTCGGCGAATGGTTTACCGATCGCCCATGCAGTATCGTCCTTGATGACTGATTGCATGTCCGACCAAGGCACGGGAATAGCGGAGATTTCGCGACTGGCCGTTGACAAAACCTGTCGAAGACGGCAGGAGGATGGTCTCTTTGGTGTGGAATCCTATCTGCTGGAGTCAGAAGGAGGAATACTGCCGGATACCGAACCCGTACCGGAAAACCATGGCAGACGCCGTCGGCCGGTAATCATTCTGGGACTTTTTCGGATTATGTACTACGCCAGCAAACAACGCGATATCAGCCACTGGTATATGATCGGAGAAAAGAAATTGTATTGTGCACTGAAAAAGTACGGCTTCAGCTTTCGTCAACTCGGAGCCCCGCTGGAGTACCACGGTATCAGAATTCCCGGTATGGCTGTGATCAGAGAGGTGGAGGACTCTCTTTGTCAGAGCCGGCCAGATGTTTTTGGGCTTATAGTCAGACATATGAAAGAGCACCATCGTCCGCAACCTTAACGCTGTTGTGTTCGTATCGGTAGACGAAAGCGGTGTTCTTTCCGATGCTTTTCCGCTCCGACCGTCCGAACCAGAATTTTCCTGCATGATCTTACAATAACGCAACGACGGCACGACCGCATAGCACCCATTGCGGCCGGCATACTTACGCATTAAAGAAACCATTGGATATGGCGATACTATTATTGTTTTGCTATCAGAATAGCCGTACGGGCAAGGATTCTGCATTCAAGAATACCATTATTGGCGTGGTTGGAGATGTACTTTGTCCTTTCAAGTATAGTTCTGCGCATTGTGTCGAAACCTTTTTTTGCTGTTGTCAATGCCAAGAAGGCAGCGTGTGAGATTGCCTTTTCAGAGAAGCCGATGAGGACCTCCGGTCACCAGGAGACGTGATTAGATAAAGACGTGAAAAGGAAAGAACGGCAATGCACCCTAAGGCTATGGAGTTATTCGAAGAAGCGATCGGCCGCAAAAATGTTCTGACTGCACATAGTACGCTGCGAGAGTATCATGCTGCATGCATTCCTGTTTCGCGGAACATAGATGCTGTTTTACGCCCTGATTCAGCAGAAGAAGTGCAAAGGATTGTCGGCATTGCTGCTGAATATGGAGTGCCTTTATATCCGATCAGCAGCGGTAACAACTGGGGCTATGGCTCTTCGAACCCGGTTCGCGATCACAACACCATTGTCGACCTAAGGCGCATGAATCGTATTCGTGAGGTTAATGAGGAACTTGCTTATGCAGTCATAGAGCCTGGAGTTACCCAGGGGCAACTTGCCGAGTACTTGCATCAAAAGAAAATACCTCTCATGATCGATCCGACTGGTGCCAGCCCCAACTGCAGTATTCTGGGAAACTCATTGGAAAGAGGCTATGGAATTACCCCGTATGGCGATCATTTTTCTTCAGTCTGCGGTATGGAAATTGTGTTATCTGACGGCAAAATCCTTAAGACAGGGTTTGGTCATTATTCAGGAGCAAAGGCGACACATACGTTCAAGTATGGTGTTGGTCCGTATCTCGATGGTATTTTTACGCAGTCAAGTTATGGAATAGTCACAAAAATTGGTGTCTGGTTGATGCCAGAGCCGGAATGCTTTGAGACCTTTGTGTTCCAAACCAATAAAGAAGATGGAATTGGGCCCCTGGTCGAAGCAGTGAGGCCGTTACTGCTCAATGAAGTAGTGAAAAGCTCTATCAATCTGATGCATCGGAATAGAGTCCTCTCGGTCATGACTCAGTACCCATGGGATGAAGCTGAGGAGAAAACCCCTCTTTCGAAAGCAGTAAGCGAAAACGTTGCTCGTGATAGAAATATCGGTGCCTGGAATGGATTAGGAGCCCTTTACGGAAGTAAGAGGCACCTTTCTGCCTCTCGAAAAACAATCAAGAAAGCCTTGCGGGGAAAAGTCGATCGACTGGAATTCATTACCAGCACTAAAATCGATCTGCTAACGCATTTTGGAGGGCTGATCGGACTTTTGCTCAAGCTCAATGTGCCGGAAACGATCAAGGCCTTGGAGCCCTCTTTTGGAATACTCAGGGGTATTCCTTCCGAGCTAACCCTGCATCAGCCATACTGGCGCATGAAAAAATCCCCCCCGAAGAGCAACATCAATCCGGCTCACGACAATTGCGGGGCATTCTGGTTTTCACCCGTGATTCCCATGGCACAAAGGTTTGTTGAGGAGTTTATTGGATTAGCAAACCCGATCTTAGCACGAAACGGATTTGAGTCCTGCATTACGTTAACATCTGTAACAAGACGCGCCTTCGATTGTACTCTCCCGATCTACTACAACAAAGAGAACTCTGACGAAACCAAACGTGCCGCTGCGTGCTATGAGGAGCTTTTTGAAACCTGTATGAAGGAAGGGTACATTCCCTACCGATTCGGCATCCATTCCATGGAGAAAGAAACAACTCGCGATGATGTGTTTTGGGATATCACCAGGAAGATCAAGGAAGCCCTTGACCCCTGCGGAATTCTATCCCCGGGTCGATACTCGCGATAAGGAGAAGTGTAATGCTTCATCGAAAACGTATGATCGTCCTCGTACCGCTGCCATCAGCAAATACCTCCGCACGATATGTGCAGCCGCACTTCCTCTTCGTTCCTCTTTGTTTTCCAGCATCAGTCTCCATGACCCCTGTCGCGGCCTGGCTCCATTTGCTTCTTCGGTAGCTCGCTCTTGGCTGCATCCAGCGCCAGCAACTGTTCTGACCGTACGAAGATATCCGTTGGCGTACCGAGATTCTGTTTGAGCTGCACGTCCGCATCCCACGGATTCTTCATTTCGGAGATCGCAAGCAATTGCTTCGGCGAAAGGCTCAGGCAGTAATACCACGATGAGACCAAGACGGTGTTGATGAGCGGAAAATCCGAGCCATACACAAGTCTCCCCTTGAATTCGGGACGTGTAAGTGCTTCCTTCAAATAAAAATGTTTGTTTACCTGAGTCAGAGAAGAAATATCCGAATACAGATTCGGGTATTCGGACATCAAACGCGCAAGGCGATCGCTGCTCCGTTCACCGTGATATTTTCCGGTGGATGCTATGTGCGGGGCGACAACTTTCACGCCCAGGCTCAACGGCAACCGCAGTTTATCCGGATCACAGAAATCATCGGCAGCGGAAGAGAAAGAACGTTCTTTGCCGGCATGAGACAGCAATGGAAGATTCAAGTCAACAAGCTTGCGATAAAACGGTATCAGGCAGGGGTCGGCAGGATCAATTTCCATGATCGAAGGGATCCATTTTACAAGTACTGCACCATGCTCCTTAGCCCACTCCAAACGCTTCAGCGCATCGCTACGATAAGGATTAACCGAAGCACCGAACACCAGATTCCTGTGCCTCGTCACTGCATCGAAGACAAACTCGTTCGGCACATAGATCTCGGTGCGATTCCGGTCGAACGTTCCATCCTTGTTGGCAACGCCATCCAGTGCAAGAACTACGGCTTTCTTGACGAACGTGCTCTGTGCGAGCAATGCGGAAATCCGGTCGGCTATCACTCCGTCTCCTTTTTCTTCCAGCTCACTTTGTGAAACTCCGAATGCCCGCAGGTATACTTTGAATCTCCAGCTCTCACGCAGCCTTGCTGAAACGAAGCACCCGCTATTGCCGGCGCCAATTCCAGCGAGATGACAATGCATGTCCACGATACCCGGAGGCAAAGGTTCAATGGGGCGGTATGGTCCGGCGAATAATCGTAGGCACATCGCAAGAAGAATCACTATAATGGCAAGGGGTATTCCCCATCGCACAGCGACGAGTTGTTGTGTTCGACTCATAGCATATATTCATAGCGGTATATGCCGCACCGTTTACTGAGTCGCATTGTAATAAGCTTTTAAAACGATTAGTCACACATTACATCTAGGTACCGTGGTCCGGCCTCAAGAAAGGATCCGGCAATTGATCAGAAGGTCACCGTATCCATGTGGGCGAGGCCTTTGGTGTAGTCCAGGTAGTTTCCCACCACCGGTCCGACCTTCAGGAAGAGCATGTTCAGGTCGCACTCTTACCGAGTTTCCTCTGCCAGTTTGTTACTATATTCCCATGACTATCTTATTGCAAGAAGGCGCCTTTTTTGTCACATACGCATAAAAAAGCAAGCCTTAGGCGGCACGGCTGCCGGGCCGCCATAAGGACTGAAACCGACGGAGGGAAGCCTGGTGGGGATGTCAGAAGTGACGGCATGCCCGATTCCGGGAACCCTCAACCTGATAGTGCACGAGTGAAACGTACTTGAGCAACTGTCCTGAAGTATATTCTGCTCCTGCCGTGGCCCGACCGCACCTTCACATATTTCATAGCCATACAGCCAGGCGCTTGCTAGAATACCGGCACGAAATTTCATGAATACGTTATTAACGGTATCGCCTAACCAGTCTTCCGTTTGCTATTTTGAATTTAACACCATTTCTGTTTCCCCCGACAGCACTTCCCCTAGGCAGAAGTCATACGCCCCGCATTCGAAGCGCCTGCCGACCAAGCCAAGAAACAATCATATGTGTTCTAGGAGGTAATGAATACGTGTAGTAAAATAACCCTACAGCCCAAGGAACGCTTCCCTTCTAAGGTGCCCCTATCAACCAAAGGAGGAGTGACCCATGAATTCCCCTGCCGATTTTCGGTTCGGTCCAGCAATCATCTGTTTACTGCCAAATCCATTAAACATCGTCCACGCTTCACTGTCAAACAGCAGTCCGTGAGCACGAGGTTTTCCGCTTATAACAGATCCTTTTCTAATTGTCATCACAGCGTTCTGTATACCTGATAAGTGCCAGTATTCTTTCCACCGTGCTAACTGGCCGTATGAATCGATTCGGTGAGCCGACTTTAGCATTTGACATCACAACTAATTACAGGGAAATGACATGTTCACAAGAGCAGACCAAGTCTCAACAATGCACAGATTTTTTCGGTCAATCAGAAAGAGAGGGATAAGTGGAACACTCCTCAGGTCCGTTTACAACAGCGTCGATTACTTATTTGATGTGCGGCATAAGGTAGATACCGCCTCCCTGGTAGGATGGGATGCGATGAATATTGATGATGGGCAAAGGCAGCATGCTCAAAGATACTATCCATCTCGTGTGATTCCACTAAGGATGCTCTTCAAAACATGGGGAATCGGACCGGGAAGAGTTCTGGTTGACTTCGGATGTGGAAAAGGCAAAGTTTTATTGGTTGCTTCCGAATTCGGTTTCAAAGAAATACGAGGAGTTGAATTTTCGCCTCTCCTCTGCGGTGTCGCTCAACAAAACTGCGCTCATTACAAAGCAGAAACGAAAACGAAAACAGACTTCGTTATCGTTGACTCGGACGTCCTGAACTACACCATAAAGGAAGATGAGGACGTATTTTATCTCTTCAACCCGTTCGATGACTATATATTGGCACAGGTTTTAGAGAACATAGCATCGTCTCTGCAGAGACGTAACAGAACAATATGGCTTATCTACTGTAACCCGATACACCGGAATCTGATTGAAGAAAAATTGAAACCATCAAAAATAGTGTGTTTCACGTTCTGGGATTCTTCGTTTATAGTGTTCGAAGTAGAACAGGCAAATGGCACTCAAATGATCCCGCCCAGTCCCCTAGCTATGGGCAGACAAGCTGATACACTTTTCTAGCCACTATACCTCATGACACCATAAGGTGTCCTACTACTCTTTCAGTCGTGCCGGTACAACGTTTCATGAGCATTCAACTGCTACACTATCTCCTATCCGAGCCTGACCCTGTTTGCTCTGTGTCGGCCAACCGCTCAACATGATTACTGAATCTTCGAAGCACGTCAGTCGCCACCGGCGTTTCCGAAACCGCATCCAAAAGCTGCACGATCTCAACTCCAGCAGCCTCGAGTTCGTTTGCTCGCTCCTGTATATAGGATCGCATGATCCTGGCACTATACTCTGGATGAAACTGAACTCCCCACGCACATTCTCCAAGGCGGAAGGCATGATTGGGCTCATGGTCGCTGGCTGCCAAGCGTACAGCCGCCTTTGGCAATTCCAGCACTGTTTGTGAGTGGGAGACATGGGCTAAAAATGATCCCGGGAGTGCCTCAAAAATGGGATCGTTGGAGCAAGTCGGAAGCAGCTGAATACGTACCGTGCCGATTTCCTCGCCCTGTGGATGGAAACCGACCCGTCCCCCTGCCGCTTGCGCAAGCAGTTGGTGGCCATAGCAGATGCCAAGAATGGGTATCTGTGCAGTAAACACCAGCTGTATCCATTTTTCCAGTTTCACACTCCAGGGCAAATTCTCCGTCACATTCGCGTGGGATCCTGTAATTATCACCCCCGCACATTCTTCCTGCTCCGGGAGAGAAGCCTCATGCTCGGCGTCCACAGTTTCGAGGTTAATAGCGATTGGGCCGAGCGCGTTTGCCGTCCACTGGTCAAAATCACCCAGCCGTTTCTCCATAGCGAACACCGTGGTGCCGACTTTGATTATATAGAGCTTCTTCATTTTTGCCTGGTCAGGAGAGATGGCGAACGTTGGTCACTGGATTACCTGACCTCTGTTCGCCCAGGTTGTGTACCCAGTAAACAACATCGCCCTTGTTCATCCTGGAGAGGCCGATCCCCATTCTATTTGCTTCTATTGCACGGCCCGAAGTCCGAGACCCTGTTCCCTGTGGGATGAATCCACAATTCGGGTATTACCTCGACAGTTCTCGCCGTAGCACGCTGAATATATGGTAAGACACCACCTATACTACAGACAAGGTTTAAGGCCTCCTCCCAGTAAACGGCATGCTGTCGCGTTAACTCTTGAATTCTATCTTCTGGCTTTCCGGCACCTTCCTGCATTTTGAGGTATGCCTCCGGTGTGCCGCCACGCAACACATAGTCTCGAGTGAGGTCCCACTGATGGCGGAAAGTCTCACATGGTACGTGTCTAAACACATCAGGGACTGAAGCCTCCTGTAGTGCTGCAAACACGGTATCAGCATCGATCAATAATCGGTGGCTCAAGAAGTCAAACGCAGTCAGCGTAACATCGGGTGGCACAGTCAGGTCAGTCCAGGAGGTGATCTCTTGTTTCTGAAACAAATGAGATCTCAGTTCCTGCCAACACTCATCGGCTGCCAAATGGCACAGGTATCCCGCAACAAACGCCTGTTCTGTCTGAGCCATGCCGCTCCACGAGCGTTGGAGTAGGGTGCCCAGTTGACTCAGGAAGGTGGAACAGCTTTTGCGATAGATATATTCGCCATCTTTCTCAAATCTTCCCGCGAAATGAGTCTGGCGCCGGTCAATATCATGCAAAGCATGTACGTCAACCACCATGCAGCCCATGAGAAAGGATCCATAGACCGCCAAGGTCGGATTGAAACAGGTGATGTGTTTGAATGCGTGTTCACCAACAACCAAGTGTGTAATTGATGCTGCCACAGAAACTCCCTTTATTGTCCATGCTCACTCTTGCGCCGTCCACCGGTGCGTATCAGCAGCCCGGACAAACAGCCACCGTCCGCCCGCTCGCCCAGTTTGTGTATTCAGTGAACAATGTTTATTCCGCTTATAGACCCGTCTTAAGGTTCTCTCCGGTCACTTCCATGTAGTTCGCAAGGTCGGAGCGCAACCACTCGGGGACTTCGATTTTTTTGAAGCCATCGGTTGTGACGCAGACCGTGGTGTTGCGGCCTTCCACCACCACCTCGGAATTTCCTCCATCCAGATAGCCGCGATATCCCCAGGTGATGGAAGTGCGGCCCAGTTCGAGAACGCGCACTTCCATGTCGATGCGATCACCGTAATGAAGCCGGCGAAGAAAATCGCTCTCCACGTGCACTGTGGGAAGACAGACATTGCGCCGCCGCAGCAGGTCGGCGTAGTTGATGCCCAGTGCCTTCTCGAAAAACTCCTCGATGGCCAGATGAAAGTAATGCATGAAGCGGGGATAGTAGACGATCCCGGCGTTGTCGATATCACTGAAACACACCTTGATGGAAGCCCGGAATGCCATGAGATGATACCTCCTGTAGTTTATTTACGAGTGCGGATGTAATTGAATTCATTTATTCTCGCCATCTTGCACTGTAGGCTTCGGTTATACCAGGCGCGCTAAGCTCCATCAATTGCGTTCCTTCGTCCCATCCGAATGCCAGCGCGCCATGTGCTCAGCATGCGTTTTTAGGTATTCCCCCGGCTTGAAGTATCGATTGTAGAAGTCCAGGTCGAGGTGATGAGCCTGCAAGTACGTGAGGATGTAGATAGTCGGCACGGTGCCAGGGAACTTACCAAAACGGTCGAAGGTATACTGTGCCATCGTCGCCACACACTCTTTGAACTCCGGACTCTGGACCTTGGCGGCAGTGCGGACCTTTGAAGTATCTTTCCACGGCCCAGGCGTTTCAGGATGGAATGGGCCGCCAGGGCCGAACTTCCGCTCGGCAAGGGCCTCTACAGCGGTTCGCATGTCCGTGAAGTGCGGCGGGCAGTAACCTTCGTAAACGCCTGGCAGGCCCGTGACGTTCGGCACAGGCCAACCCTCCTTCTTGTCGAAGCGGAATCCCAAGCCGGGGACTTTTGGATCACCGCTGGCCCCAAGGACGGAGTACATATCAATTCCGGAAAACATCCAGCCCCCCAGTCCGAGAGCCTGCAGCATCAGCATTCCGGCGTAGCAGGAGGTCGTCAGCTCCGCCGTACCGAAGGAAAGCGATTTCTGCTCCACAACACTCAGAGGCCAGGGATGTTCTACATCGACAAGGTTGCGGAAACGTTCGATGCCGGGAATGTTCTGTCCATGAACGTCGTCGTACATGCAAAATCCGTTCGAAACCATAAAGGAAAGCGCATCGAGCGTCATCTGCGCGATATCAGCCACAGGGATGATCAACGTTGAACCTGGCCGGTTAGCGCACCACGTGTTGTGTCCCTCGATATACGGTTCTTCCGCGGGGAGATGGAGCCGGCCGTCTGCGAGCTTCCTGATCCGGGTGCGGTGGGCACTGAGCCAGGCATTGAGATCCATCTGCCCTTTCTCATTACGCTCCATCAGCGACGGGGCGTCACGAGTCGGGAAGTAGTAAACGCCGTTGTCATCGGTGTAGAAGAAGTCCACCACATGCCATCCCGCAGCCGAGGGGAAGGTGCGCCCCCCAGCGGCCGCGGAGTAGTTGGACAAGTGCGGTGCATAGCTCGAGTCGCGGTAAATCATGTAGTGCCAGCCGGTATTGCCGGCCGCGGCTGTCAGCACGAGCATTTGTTCGAGCGAATCGAGCGGATGCGGTTGTTTCTTGGATTTGAAGGCCAGGACGCCATCAGGGATCTCAGAGCCGGCCAAAAATCGCCGGGACCTTCGCCCATAGAGTGCATCCATGAGAGTGAAGTTGACGGCATCCTCAAGCCCTGCTGGATACTGAGGGATGCGGTTGAGCAGCACAGTACCTTTTTCCATCATGTGCTGTCCGAGTGCAGGCATTCTGACGCCGGTCAGTAGCCAGCCCGCGCCGACCAGCATGCCACCAAGCATTTTTCTGCGCGTCATGGAGAACCACGCAGTTGGTTTCTCGCAGGTACTCATAGCTCGGTCTCCTTTTATCCGTTTCACCTGATGTGAACGGTTTTTCTCCCATAATGCAAAGCTCACCAGCGCCGCCACAATAGCATCTCGTTCATCCTTCCTGCTTGAGCTTCAACAGGGCTCGCATAAAATTTCTGGTGCATCTTTTCTCCCGCTGAACACGTGATCCCATCAAGCACTTTCCCTTATCGAGGTCCGGCTTTGTTTTACGTGCCGTGGACCGGCCCCACCTAATTGCAAGGCTTGAACATCGGGAGGCTTATATCGGGCGTGACATCCTCCCATAATACGGAGACGGGCATTTCACAAAAGACTTCCCCGGGCGAGCATTCCACGATGTTGGTCAAAAGCCGCGGCCCCTCGCGGAGTTCCACCACGGCGACCACATAGGGGACATTTTCGCGGAAACTCTCGTGATAAGCCACGTGGTAGATTGCATAGGTATACACCTTCCCGAGCCCCGCTGATACGATCCACCGGGCATCGCGGCACAGACACCGGGGGCACACAAGGGACGGGGGGAACCGGACATGCCCGCACGAAACACATTGCTGGAACGTAAGCTCGTGGTTCCTGCAGCCTTCCCAGAACGGTTGGTTGTCGGCGTTTATCCGCGGCAGCGGTCTTTCGTATGCCATTGTTATATCCTCCCCAGGACATAACAGGAGTGGGTCTGCAGGATACCGCCGTTGTCGCTCACGAGGATGATATTCGGCTCTTTCGTCTTTGTCGCGGGACCGAGTTGACGATCGCCGCATCTGCCCATGATCTGCATGGCTGCCTCGCTCAAGGGGGTCAGCCCCATGTAGTATGCCTCAGAGAGCTGTCCCCCCGAGGTATTGACGGGCATGCGGCCGCCGGGCCCGATAGTACCCCCGGAGAACCAGGCTTCACCTTCACCAGGGCCGAAAAATCCGTAGTCCTGCAGTGTCACTTCCACGGTGTAGGTAAAGCAGTCGTAAATCTGACATGCATCGACATCATCTCTGGTTATACGTGCCATGGATAGTGCCGCCTCACCTGCCTTTTTTGCCCCTGTCGAGCCGGTCAGGGTGCCCGATTGCGCAACCTGCACGGATGGATTGTGCTGGCCGAGCCCCAGGATGACGGCTGGCGGTTGTTTGAGATCTTTGGCCCGCTCCAAGGCGGTTATGATCACGGCCCTGCCGCCGTCGTTCACGAGACAGTTGTCAGGCAGGCGCAGCGGCTCCACCACATACCGGGAGGACAGATAATCATCTGGGGACATGGGCTTGTCATGCATAATGGCCCGCGGATTCAGGTTTGCCCAGGCGCGTTGACCCACAGCGATGTGTTTCCATGTCTGCGGTCCGGTACCAGATTCGTGCATGGCCCTGCGAGCCGCAAGGGCATACCCGCCGGTGGCGCTGAAATGGCCGAAGACCGCATCATCAACGGCAGATTCTTTGAGCATGGTGAACCTGCTGTCACCGGAGTACGCATTGTGTCCGTAAGAGATGAGCACGTACCGACACAACCCTGCATCAAGCACGCCGACCGCATGCTGAAGGTGGCTGCGCGATCAGTTTGCGTCCTGGCTCAGGTAGCCGGGCTTTATCCCCAAATGCTGTGCCACTAGATAGGGAGTGAGATCGTTTTCATTCGAAGAAGCAGGAAAATGCCGGTAGCAGATGAGTCCGTCGATATCGTCTTTTGAAAGACCGGCGTCGGCGATAGCATTTGTGCATGCCTCGAGGTGGAAGCTCAAGGCGGTCCTTCCCGGCACCCTTCCCTGCGGCGTATACCCCACACCGACAATGGCACACGTTCTCTTCCTGTCCATACCTGCAGGCTCCTCTTCCATTTTCTATCAGAGAAAATACTGACGGCACGTTCGAGTAAACACAGCCTATGATTGCATGCTCTTTTTCCTATTCGTATATTGTATCACACCAGCACCGGGATATGGACTAATCAATATCGAGTCCTGACTCCGTCTGCCTGTGATCCGCAGTCTGCATGAATGGGATATGGCAATCCATCTTAGAACGATGTTTTCAGGGGTAAAACATACCTCTCAGTTCCAAAACAGCCCTGCTGCAAACCTGTTTCTTGCATTATTATCAATGGCTACCCTGGTTCGATCCTGGGGAGTCCCGCGAATGACGACGAGTATCTGATTAAAGGCAAGCGTGTGCCCGGGTTCACAAATGCGGAAGAAGCAGCGGGCTTGACCACCGTCGTGTCATTTCTGTGGGAAGACCGGCTAAAGAAACGGGTGGCGTCTTCAGTAAGGCTGCTCACTGGCTCCGTACGTCCAAGCAGACGGCAAGCTGGTGACCGGGCAAAACCCTGCCTCTTCAGAACCTGGAGCGAAAGAGCTGCAGAAGCTGCTTCCCTCTGTCTAACCGTCTGATGTTGCTCATCCAGCTGACCTCTTTCCAGCCCAGCTCTAACTGAATATTTTGAAAGACGTCCCTTAGTGCTCCCATCCCGTTGAGCTCCTAAACGAAATGGGAACACTCTTGTCCAAAACAGGTACTGAAGGACTGATGCGCGGTGCCTGACCGCAGCTGTCATCCTGAGTTCCACTTGTCAACCGAGATGCGGAAGGAAGGATTTCGACCGGCTGCAGGGTCGCCGGCAGGAGATTCTTCGGTCGTCCCGCACTCCAGATGTAAGGCGGGACTCCATCAGAAAGACACATTCCCTGACAACCTGAAGTCGAAAGGCCCTCCCGAGCACAGGCAACCGCCTAGATATCCTACTTCCATAGTGCTGCTTCAGGGTTTTGTGCACAGCAGTGAAATGAGAACAAAAGAAATGCCGCAGCTTATTCAGCAAATGTATGCTGGTAATAGGGTTTGATGACAGGCAGGTGGGCTGAAGCGAAAGCGTGTGCTTCCATTCCTTAAAGGTATGATTATGGCTCTGCCGGCTCATGGCGGGCTTCTCCTCCTGAGAGATAACCTCCCCCCTGTTGGCCCCGGTCCTCCTCCCGCCCACTTCCATGCGCGCGAAGTGGTATCCATTGACCAGCACCAAACAGACGCGGGGCCACCCGCTTACGGACCGCCTCGAGCGTGACCGCCACAGCGGCAGGAAGCAGGACCCAGCCCCAATCCACGAGGGGCATAGGCAGTGTATGAAAAATGCGGTTGCCGGCCGGCAGGTATAGCACCAGCATCTGCAATCCCAGCCCCACGATCATGCAGAAGAATAGCGAGCGGTTGCGGAAAAGACCAAGTGCAAGCACCCCCTTCTCTACAGAACGGGCTTGGAAGGCAAAAAGCCACTCGAAAACCACGATGCCGGTAAACGCGATGGTCTGGCGCAATGCATGCGCGGTCGCCTCATCGGCGGCGCTGGGGATTGGCGCGTAATGAAAGATCCACGTCACCGGCAGGGCCATGAAAAGCCCGGCCAGAACAATCCGAAAGAGCATGCCGGGATACAGAAGACCGACGCGCGAGTCACGTGGCGGCTGACTTAGTTCGTCGCCGGTACCAGGCTCTAACCCCAGTGGAATGGCTACGAGCGAACCGGTCACCAGGTTGATCCACAGTATCTGGATCGGTTCGAGCGGTGACTCTCCATACAATGCGACACTCAGAAAGAGGGTCATAAGCTCGCCCATGCAGGTCATCAGCAGGAAGAAAGTCACATTCCGCAGGCGGTTGAAAACGACACGGCCCTCCTCGACCGCGGCTACAATCGAGGCGAAGTTATCATCCGTCAAAACCATGTCTGCGGCTTCCTTCGCGACATCGGTACCTGTGATGCCCATCGCAATGCCAATCCCTGCAGCTTCCAGCGCCGGAGCGTCGTTCACGCCGTCGCCGGTCATGGCCGCGACGTGGCCGTCCCGCTTGAATGCCTGCACGATCCGCAGCTTGTAAAGGGGTTCGATGCGGGCGTAAACGTTCTGGGTACGGCACATGGTGAGTAACTGCTCGTCATCCACCGCCTCGATCTCTCTGCCGACCGTCGCTCTCTCGCCCGCTTTGCAGATGCCGAGTTCTGCAGCGATCGCGGCCGCCGTGCCCGGGTTGTCGCCGGTGATCATTGTCACCCGTATTCCGGCCCGCTTGCAATCCTGAATTGCGCGGCGGACTTCTTCGCGCGGCGGATCCAGCATGCCTACAAGTCCCAGCAGGACCAAGTGCCCCTGCAAATGAGCAGCGTCGAGACGACCGTACGTCACGGGATAGGGTACAGCGGCGATGGCCAGTACACGCAACGCCTGTGAGGCCAAGAACTCATTTGCATCAATAACCTCTTGACGCGTGCCTGCATCCAGAACCTTCTCGCCTTGGGGAGTCTGAAGGTGGACACACATGGCCAGGAGCCGCTCGACCGAACCCTTTACATAAACCATGCGCCGATCACCTTCAGCATGCAGCGTTGCCATGAACTGCCGTTCGCTCTCGAATGGAATTTCCCCAAGCCGCGGGTGAGTTGCTTCCAGATCCTTCTTGCTTAGGCCGGCTTTCCCCGCAACCGTAAGCAGGGCTCCCTCGGTAGGATCGCCTAGAATCTGATGTCCTGTGTCGGTTGTGCTTAAAATAGCATCGTTGCAGAGCGAAGCTCCACGCAAGGTTTGCAGCAGGAGCGCATCGCTGCTCGGTTCAACGCGGGATGTGTTGTGCAGAAATTCGCCAACAGGTTCGTATCCACGGCCGGTAACTGCCAGGTAGCGTCCTCCCGTCCAGATCCCGCGCACCGTCATCTGGTTCAGTGTCAACGTCCCGGTCT